>OFEK01001346.1_pt1 | contig 17020 bp, 15 predicted proteins | sample 1521131 | NCBI WGS metagenome assembly OFEK01 (sample SAMN05720209, study PRJEB24109) | activated sludge metagenome | isolation source: Anaerobic digester | place: China | collected 2015-12-16
GGTTGTGAAATGTTTGCTCTGACAAAAGCTAAAACATCCTACATCACCAATCATACCTGCTTTTATACCGTTGAATTCACCACCAAAGCACTGTGCACAGTCCTCAATAATCTTAAGATTATTCTTTTTTGCAATTTCCAATATGGGTCCCATATCTGCTACTATGCCATACAAATGTACTACAACAATACCCTTGGTCCTGGGAGTTATTAACTTCTCTATAGCCTTGGGATCGATTGTATGTTCCTCTGTAACATCGGCAAATACCGGTATTGCTCCTGCCTGTACTATTGAGAAGGATGATGCTATGAAAGAGTATGAGGGTACTATAACCTCATCACCGGGGCCTATACCCAAACTGCTGATTGCAATATGAAGTGCCGCAGTACCATTGGTACATGAAATTGCATATTTTGCACCAATCCATTTTGCCCATTCCTTCTCAAATTCCATCCCCTTTGGCCCTGTCCAGTAATTTACCTTTCCATTCTTTAAAGGCTCCAATACATCTGTAAAAGTTTCCTCTGCGAACTGAGGCCACATTGGGAATCCCAATTCAGCTACACCTGCTGCATTCATAACAATTTCCTTTTCCTTTGCCATACTTAACCCACCTTTTTAAATATTTTTTGTTTTGTGCTTTTATAAAAGCAATGTATTTATACAAACCGCCATGCGGTTTATATATTTCACGTCAGATTACTTATTTCCTTAATAAGGTCTAATACTTGCGAAGCAAGAACATCACCCGCTCTAGGATCAAGCTTGCTTGACCATGCTGTTTTAATTTCATATCCGCCTTCTTCAAATGAAATTTCTGTTGGAATGTAGCCTATCATATCATTAGCAAGCCCGAAAACCAGTGTGTTTTTAAATGGTGATTCTTTTTTTATTTTTAGACCAAACTCTACAAACACTTCTCCCGGCAAGGTTGCAATAACTGTATCATCTATCTGAATAACTTGAATTTCTGTTTCAATGCTTTTATCTTTAACTTTAGATAGCTTCAGAATTTCTCTGGCATAAATTTCATCGGGTACTCCATCAAGTAATGAAGGTACAAAATCTCCCTTTTCTTTCAGTAGTTTCTCAGCCCACTGTACCGATTCATTAGTTATTGTTCTTAATGGCAGTTTAATATTTCTCGAAAGGCTTTTAAACTGTTTTGATTTCAGAGATTTCTTGTTATTAAGTGTTTCTATTACATGTTTAGCTAGAATACTTCCAATGCGTTCTGCTTCTTCAAATCCTCTCCCTTGATTTTTGTCCTTATAATTTATATGGTTTACATTTCCCTCTGAACCATTGGCGAAAAGTACAACAATATCGCCACCAAGTTTGTTCTTTAATTCCAGAGTAAGATAATTAATATAATCTCTTGACCATAGCCAATCCTTACCTACAAGAACTGCCGGATGAAGAGTGAAGTTAACAATTACTGCAATTGCACCTTTGTTATTGTCTTCAATCATTAATACATTCAGTTCAGGATCTATAGGGCCTGTTTCTTTCAAAACATCCTCAATATTTACATCTTCCCAGTTCATCCTCATTGATCCGTCTTTCATAACAAGCCGCCTGTTAAAACTGAGTTCATAAACACTATTCCTGGCAATGGCCAGGTTGGCTTCTTTAAGTTCATCCGGCAATAATGAAACTTCCCTGGAGACTTTGTCAACCATTTCCTCTATGTATTTTCTGCAAGATTCATCCATGCTTTCCTTGAATATTCCCAATGTATCCGGACCGGAATGCGTATGAGTTGCATTTATCACAATATTCTCAGTAGCCAGACCTGTCTTTTCCCGTATACTTTCCTTTATATTCCTGCAAGTCTCAAAATTTAATCCCAAAAGATCAAATCCAAGAAAACAAATCTCTTTTCCATTTTCCTCAAGAAGAATTGCATTACAGTAAAGATTATCATGGATACCTCTTGCTTTATCATCTTCTCTTACATTACCGCCCATTGGTATTCCGACAGCCGGAGTAATATCTATACTTTTTGCTGCTGCTTTCATGTAAACCTCCCCCTTATCATTGGAATTATAATTTAAATACGATTATTTATCGTAAAAATATCAATTATATTATTCCTTTGCCCGCATAAAAATGTTATGCAGTATTAAAATTTATAAATTCCTATACTTCCAGCAATATCCCAGTATTTAAAATGTTGTCGAGTACATATTTTGCACCGCCAAGAGTTACTGTATTTCCTTTAAGCGTAGAATATTTGACTTTAATCTTGTGCTTGTTAGGCTTCAACTGCATGTTTTCCAGATAATGTGTTGTTTTCTCAAGGAAGGCAGGTCCTAGTTTGGTAATTTCACCGCCAATAACAACAACTTCCGGATTAACAAGATTTATTATGTTTGTAATCCCAAAAGCCAGCCTTCTTGCTGTAAGCTCAATAATGTTCATAACAAGATCATCTTTTCTTTCGAAGGCATCCTGAATTAAACTTATATCTATTCCGTTCGCATACATTCCATTATTGGGGTTGATTTCAACATTATTAATAACATTATTAACGTTACTAATGTTATTAGGATCAGATGTTTTATTAGGTTTAAATGCCTTGGTAATACAGCATTTGCTCATTTCCTTCAATACACTGTTTTTACCGGACTCAATTTCATATATAATATTTCTGATGATTGCCGGTATACTAACCATTGTTTCCAGACATCCTCTATTCCCACATTTACAAACTGGTCCATCCATATCTATTGACATATGACCGATTTCCCCTGCAAGTCCGAGAAAACCTGTAAATATCTGACCGTTCAAAATTATACCTGCACCAACTCCAACATTTATATCAATAAAAATAAGGTTTCGGATATCGGAGTCGATCCCAAACTCCTTTTCTGCATAAGCAGAAAACCAGGATTCGTTACCTAAAAATACCGGTATTTCTTTAAACCTATCCTTAATATAATGGTAAAAATTATTATTTTCGTCTATAGGGATTACAGTTGAAGTTATTACACAGTTCTTCTCAACATCAATGAGTCCCGGTACCCCAAGACAGATTCCAAAAAGCTTATTTTCTTCAATACCCAATGTTCTCAATTGTTCTCCTACGATTTCTGCAATAATCAATCCTATACTATTATAATTGGATACTTTGTATTTTTTTTCATAAACTTCACTACATTTCAAATCATACAATGAAAAAATAAATCCTGATTCAATCATTTCAATAGATGCTATATAACCGCCTGCAGGATTAACCTCAAGCATTATTGGCTTTCTTCCGCTGGTAGCAGTAGTTCCCTCACCTGTTTCTATAATAATATCATTTTTTATAAGTTCTTCGGCCAACGACGATACTGTAGTAGGACTTAATCCGGTAATGTGTGCCAGGTCAGCTCTTGACACCGGTCCATAACGGTTTATCAAATTAAATATTAATGTGAGATTAGTTTCTTTAACAAGCTGTTGATTTGCAGCTTGTTTTTCTTCCCGTTTATTCTTTTTTAATTTTAACATTTATATGTTTCTCCAGTGAATGAACTAATTATATATAAAAAAACTATCTAAAATTCCTTTATTTTATGATAACACTTCATTAATAAAAAATCAAGTGGTTTTTAGAAGTTGGGCGCATCTTCTATATTTGAAGAAAAACATGGCAAGAAACGATTTCCATGTATAATATTCACTTCAGCAACGGATTGTAGAGTTTAAGTCTACAGAAAAATTCTACCCGTCACATTCACCATCCATGGTTTTGGTGACGGCTCACGACATCCGTGTCGTGAATTACGAATTTTTCCTTGCCTTAAACATAACAATCCGTAAGCTTTGTTCAAATTTTATACTCGGAAAATCGTATGCTGCCATATTTTGTATCATAAGAAGAAAATGCGCCCTTAGAAGTTAGGGGTGAGTTAGAGGTAAGAGGTAAGACATTTCCGCTCGCTGCATCTTATGGATGCTATCGAAATTTTGTTAGTACATAACTTTCTGTAGTGGAATCAATATTTAACTCCCCACCTCTGATTTCCCACTTCTAACTTCCCACCTCTCACTTCCATGCTTTGGTAAATCTGTACTGTATAGCTTCCGCAAGATGATAAGCCCTGACATTTTCGCTTTCATCAAGATCTGCGATAGTTCTGGCAACCTTTAATATTCTGTTATATGCTCTGGCACTCAGACCGAACTTTTCAAATGCATTTTTCATTATTAAGCTGCATTGGTTGTCCAGTCTACAGTATTTTTTAATTAATCCAGTGTTAAGTTGAGAATTTGAAAATATTTTATTGTTTTTATATCTTTCTAGTTGAATATTTCGTGCTTTTATCACTCTTTGCCTGATATCCTTTGATTTTTCCCCACATGGATTTGAATCCAGATCTTTATACTTAACAGGAGCAGCTTCTACATACAGGTCTACTCTGTCCATTAACGGACCACTAAGTTTACCCATGTAATTCTGTATTTGATTATATGTACATGTGCACTTCTTTGTTTCATCTGTAAGGTAACCGCAAGGGCATGGGTTACCTGCGAGAATCAGCGTAGTTTTGGCAGGATATGTGATGCTTGCGCTAAGCCTTGATATTGTAACAATTTCATCTTCCAAAGGCTGGCGTAATACTTCCAGCGTATGCTTTTCAAACTCAGGTATTTCATCAAGAAAAAGCACCCCATAATGAGAAAGACTTATTTCTCCGGGCTTAGGGTATTTTCCTCCTCCAACAAGGCCGGCAGTTGAAATTGTATGGTGTGGACTCCGGAAAGGCCTGGCAGTTATCAATGGTGTTTTCGTCGGTAGTATTCCCGCGATGCTGTATATTCTTGTTACTTCCAGTGCTTCATCAAAAGTTAATGGTGGAAGTATAGAAGGAAGTCTTCTTGCAAGCATTGTTTTTCCAGAACCCGGCGGGCCCACCATCATTAAGTTGTGGAATCCCGCAGCGGCGATTTCGAGAACTCTTTTTACATTTTCCTGACCGCACACTTCACAGAAATCATCCCCGGAAATTTCATTATCATTGTCATTATCACTATTATTATCACTATCATTACAGAAAATATTGCGAATTTCTATTACGTGTTTTTTAATTCTTAAATGTCCGTTAAGATGTAATACAATATCTGATATATTTTTTGCCGGAAATACATTTAACCCTTCTACTACAGCAGCCTCATCCGCATTATCAGCAGGGAGAATTATATTTCCAATACCCTCGTGATACGCGCATAAAGCCATAGAAAGTACACCATTAACCCCTTTTATATCTCCATCAAGAGAAAGTTCTCCAATAAATATGCAATCCTTGACAAGAGAAGAGTCTATTTGACCTGTGCAGGCCAATATACCCATAGCAATGGGCAAATCCAACGCAGAACCTTCTTTCCTTAAATTTGCAGGAGCCAGGTTAACAGTAATTCTCTTAACAGGAAATTCATACCTGGCATTCTTTATGGCTGTCCTTACCCTTTCTTTTGCTTCTTTAACTGCAATATCTCCAAGACCTACTATTTCAAAAGACGGTATACCATTGCTAATATCTGTTTCAACATTTATAATAAACCCATCGATGCCCATTAAACCACAGCTTTTTATTTTAGAAAGCATAAAGTAATTCCTTTCATATTGCTGATATAAAATTAATATTCAGTAAACATTTACCTTTTTATTGCATTATATCCTATTATTATGTTTATTTCAACAATATTTGTATTAAATTACATATTTTATGATAGTTGGTTAAATGAGTTTAAGATAAGATAGTATTATTATATAATATAAATAAAATAGATGTTAGAATTTTACTACAGAAGTTAAAAACTAAAGACATGATATAAAAAAATCAGAAACATATGTATGATTATTCAAAATAAACTATTGCCCCCTCCTTTAACATGTACCAGTGTACTAGTTTTTAATACACTAAATTATTCAGCCTACATTTTTTTTGCTATTATGTTCTTCATTGCTTCTAATGCCTTTTCCCTAACATTTTCGTCACTATCATTCAGTGATACAAATCGCAAATGATCCTGGGCTCTCGCAATTCCCAAGGAGCCAAGTGAATCAACTGAACCTGCCCTTATTAAGGGATCGGGATCATTCAGAAATATTACTAATGCATTAAAAATTTTCTCATCTTTCATGCCAGCTCCAGCTTTTATCGCTGCCAACCTTATTACCTTATCCTTATGGTTCATTGCTTCAACAATTTTATCAACTTTATTTTTAGACTTCCATTTTTCTATTTTTTGTTCTGTAACACCAAACATCGCTGCTTCACTTCCTATATATATTTATTTCATAATTACAAAAGGAGGGGACAACAAGTTCACAAGTTTAAAGAAGGATAAGCTAATATATTTCTATAATAACACAATAAAATAATAATATGTTAACAAATTGTTAATTTGATAACTTTATTTCTTTTCCTCAAGTATTTTCCTCAATTCGTTCATAAAATTGTTTAGATCTGTAAACTGCCTGTACACCGAAGCAAAACGGACATAGGCTACTTCATCAAGATTTTTGAGTCGGCCCATTACCATTTCTCCAATTTCCTTAGATGTTATTTCTTTTTGTGTAGAATTGTATATATGACTCTCAATTTCATTAACTATATTTTCCAGGTCTGCCACAGAAACAGGCCTTTTTTCCGAAGCTCTCATTAAACCGTTTAATATCTTTTCCCGGCTGAACGGCTGACGGCTCCTATCTTTTTTTATAACCATAATCGGTATGGTTTCAATTTTTTCATATGTTGTAAAACGCCTCTGACACTTTAAACATTCTCTTCTTCTTCTTATTGCAGTACCTTCATCAGTTGGTCTGGAGTCTATTACCTTATCTTCTTCATAACTGCAATATGGACATTTCATATATTCCCCCCCATTTCAAACTTTCAGGTAAAATACTTTTTAATAAACCTGTCATCCAGGTCAACCAGTATAATATCCTCACCAATTTTTCGAATCCTTTCCCAAGGAATTACAAACTCATTATCTTTGCCAATTAAACCAAATAACCTTCCACCCCCGGGAATTACGATTGCTTCAATTTTTCCGCATTCCAGATCAATTTCTACATCATTTACAAATCCAAGCCTTCTCCCGTCAGATATGTTGATAACTTCCTTCTGCTTGAGGTCATTAGTACGGTTCACCCTTTATCACCTCACATAACTATACTGCATTTCCCATCATAGTATCAGGTTTGCATGCAATACTATTTTATACCATATTATAACCATTGTCTATAATTAGATATATTATCTTTTTCCTGCCATCATATATATTTTTTCATATGAAGAAGAGCTGTTTTCTCAAGTCTTGATACTTGAGCCTGGGATATTCCGATTTCTTCTGCAACCTCCATCTGAGTACGTCCTTCAAAAAATCTCAAGTTTAATATCAGCTTCTCCCTATCACTTAATTTTTGCATTGCTTCTTTTAAGGATATCTCTTCTATCCAGTTTTCATCAGTATTTTTTTCATCGCTTACTTGATCCATTACAAATATTGCATCTCCGCCATCATGGTAAACAGCTTCAAACAATGATATGGGGTCCTGTATGGCGTCAAGAGCCAGAACTACGTCTTCCTTTTGAACCTCTAACTCTTTTGCTATTTCATCAATAGTAGGTTCCTTTGAATTTTTGTTTGTAAGCTTTTCTTTTACCTGTAAAGCTTTATAAGCAACGTCTCTTAAAGAGCGGCTTACCCTTATTGAATTATTGTCTCTCAAATATCTTCGGATCTCCCCTATTATCATTGGAACCGCATAGGTGGAAAATTTAACATTATGTGATACATCGAAATTATCTATAGCCTTTATTAAGCCTATACATCCAACCTGAAAGAGGTCATCTACATATTCCCCTCTATTATTAAACCTTTGAATAACACTTAATACCAGCCTTAAGTTACCCTGTATAAATTCTTCCCGTGCCGAATCATCACCTTTATGCATTCTTTCAAATAGTACTTTTTTTTGCTCATTTGTTAATACCGGTAATTTTGATGTGTTTACTCCACAAATTTCAACTTTGTTGATATGCATTTAAAACCCTCCAGGCAAAATGAATTCTGTCAGTATCATTATTGCCATAGAGGTCATTTTTATACTGAACTTGCAGCTTAAACATTAAACAAAATTTTGCTAATTACCCTTGACAAATCATAGTTTTTTTATCAATAGCTATTTAAGCCGATTCTATGTTTACAACCTGGCAACCCGGAATATGTTTTTCAAACCATCCTGTTTATTTCCTTCCTTAGTCTGTTAATTATTCTTTTTTCAAGCCTTGATATGTATGATTGAGATATGCCGAGCATATCTGCCACTTCTTTTTGTGTCTTTTCTACTCCGTTAACAAGTCCAAATCTCAACTCCATAATCTTTTTTTCCCTTGAAGACAACTTCATAAGCGCTGCATTAAGCAATTCTTTGTCAATTTCGTCTTCAAGGCTCCTATGTATAATATCATTGTCAGTACCCAGAATATCTGACAGGAGTAATTCATTACCATCCCAATCTATGTTTAAAGGTTCATCAATTGATATCTCTGTCCTTGTCTTATTATTCCTTCTTAAGTACATTAATATTTCGTTTTCTATGCACCTTGAAGCATAGGTTGCCAATTTTATATTTTTAGAAGGTTTAAAAGTATTTATAGCCTTTATTAACCCTATAGTGCCTATGGATACTAGATCCTCTACACCAACACCTGTATTTTCAAACTTTCTCGCTATATATACCACCAATCTTAAATTTCTTTCAATTAAGATTTTCTTTACTCCGTAATCACTTTTTCCCAGCTGGTCCAGTAAACAGCTTTCCTCATCATCGGATAGAGGAGGAGGTAAAGCCTCACTTCCTCCAATGTAGTGTATATGGCGCCCATTGTATAAGCCAAATCTCTCCAGAACCTTTATATATTTCAAATATAATATCAGTTTGTAATGTTTGAATTTAATCATGATTTAAGTCTCCTTCTTGATCATTATTTCTATGCATGTTATAAAAGGTCAGGTCCCAGGAGGGCCTTGTAATCCTTGCCTTTTGAAAGAACTTTATTATATATTGCAATTATCACATCGCTAACCCCTTTTTTATCAGTATGTTCGCCAATTACAACATAATCCGGTTTAAATCCAATAAGCATACCATTTTCCTTCCCAAGTGAATTAAAAGGTATTAGCCTAAACCTGTTAAACCACTTAGAGTCATATAGCCTGCTGCTTAAACTTGACAAGTCATACTCATGCATTCCTTCGAATATATTGCATATTTCTGAAGGAAGTATTTCCTTAATTGCCGTAAACTCAACAACAATAACAGGCATGTTGGTTAGAGGATCCTGCAATGAGTTTCCCGTATCCACCAATGCTGACATGTCTATTTCTTTGCTATCAAATATTACCTTCAGACGTGTAATTAGTTTTTCCTTAAAATATTTCTGCTGTATAACTTCAAGAAATATATTTAAAATAATAATTGAAGTTATTATGGAAAGCACCACAGTCGTCCACTTTGATTCCCAAAATACATATAATAACCCATTTCTTACAATTGTACCCTTATTGTTCATATAAAAGAAAGCAAAAGTAGCACCTGCAAATACGAATGTAGATACATAAAAAACTACAAGAGTTTTAAAAAATGCAGTTATTTTTTCAGGTGAAAATGTAACTGCTACCATTGCTATAGATAGAATAACTGTGGCAGTTGCAGAAAAGTATGTTCCAAGTCCCGGTTTTATTACAAGAAATGCTGCATAGGCTGCACCAATTAGAGCCCCCATAAATAGACGAATATTGGATGTTCGTGTTTTTAATATTTTACCTGTTGTCCATAAAATCAGATAATTCATTACAACATTTTCCAATATAAGAACATCCAGATATATTTCCACACCTCATACCTCGCAATCAATACAAAATCCATTCTTATTTCAGCGGATAGACAATCCCTAATATTACATATATTCAGTAAACTATGTATTTATAACAAACGCTACATCATAATTTCTCAAACTTCCAATTTCGCTTCATGTTGCTTCTCTATTACCTTTATTATTATATACTTATCTTTTAAAGCATTTTGTCACAATTTCTTGTTGATTTTGTATTTTATTATGACAATATAAGTCTTGATTTTGCTGCAAAAAATGAGTTTTTGCGGTAGAATCAAGTATTTTCAAGCAAAAAAAACACCATATATGTTATATATGGTGTTTTCATAGTAAATTGTTATTTATATCTGTTTCTTCTTAGAAAAGTAGGTATGTCAAGCTCATCATTATTAATATCTATAGCAGGCGGAGCTTTCTCTGCATAAGAAGGTTTGGACGGCTTCTCAGGTGTTGTGGTTTTTTCCTGTTTTCTTATAATAGGTCCTTGCTCAAAGCCAGTGGCTATAACTGTTATGAGTATTTCATCTTCCAGGTTTTCATCAATAACAGCACCAATAATTATGTTCGCATCAGGATCAGCAGATTTTTCAATCAGTCCGGCTGCTACATCCACTTCAAATAATCCAAGGTCTGCACCACCGGTAATATTAAGCAGCACACCCTTTGCTCCTTCAATAGATGTCTCAAGCAGAGGACTCTCAATTGCTTTCTTAGTTGCTTCTTCTGCTCTTCCATCCCCCGAAGCTCTTCCAATACCCATATGAGCAAGACCTGTATTCAACATTATTGTTTTAACATCCGCAAAATCAAGATTTATAAGGCCTGGCACTATTATCAAATCTGAAATGCCCTGAACACCTTGTCTAAGGATATCATCAGCCATTCTAAAAGCATCAACAATTGAAGTCTTTTTTTCGGCAACCTGCAGCAGTCTGTCGTTAGGTATGGTAACAAGAGTATCTACAGATGCTTTAAGATTTTCAATTCCTCTTTCTGCAAACTGCATCCTTTTCCTTCCTTCAAACATAAAGGGCTTTGTTACCACTCCTACTGTAAGTATTCCCATTTCTTTGGCAACCTGGGCAACTATAGGTGCCGCACCTGTACCTGTACCTCCACCCATACCTGCTGTAATAAACACCATGTCAGCTCCCTTTATAGCCTGGCTGATTTCATCCTTGCTCTCATTAGCAGCTTTTTCGCCTATGTCAGGATTTGCCCCGGCACCTAACCCCTTTGTGAGCTTTTCCCCTATTTGTATCTTCGTATTGGCTTTCGATAAGAATAATGCCTGCTTGTCCGTATTTATAGAAATAAATTCTACGCCCCGAAGTCCGGCATTTATCATTCTGTTTACAGCATTATTCCCTCCACCGCCTATACCTATAACTTTTATCTGAGCAAACTGTTCCATATCAACATCAAATTCCAGCAACGTATTCTTCCCCCTTATACTTTTACCTTTGCAAATCCGCTAACCTTAAAGTTATCATTAGTTTATCATAATAATCGTGTAATATGACCCATAATTATGCTAACTTCAATTTGTTATAGTGATGTAACAAAATGATACTATTCTTTTTAAATTTACTTAATAATTAAATAATATATTATTATTTGCTTAAGTGCAATAGTACATTTCAAGAAAATTCATTTCACCTACTCAAAAAAACCATCTTTCGAGCACTTTTATAATACGGTTAAAAATACCATCCTTTTTGTGCTCAGTTTCCACTTGCTTATCTTTTACATTATACACAATACTAGCTCTTTTGTTTCTTGATGAAACATACTTGATAATACCTGCTGCTGCAGCAAATTCAGGTTTTGATATACCTGCATAGTTTCTATAAGAAGCTACTCTTACAGGTAATCCAAATACTTCACCAGCTATTTGCCTGTTTCCATTAACATAAGATATACCGCCACCTGTTAATACAATACCTGAATCAAATTCCCCCAGGTCTTCATATTTGCAAATCAAACTTTTACTTAAAGACAGTATTTCAAAAACCCTTGCTTCAATTATTTCAATCACCTGTGAAACTTTAATGTTTCTGGTTATTTCATCATTTACATCATATACGGAAATTTCCTGGTCATTCTTTATCAATGTAGTTAATGCAAGTTCATATTGTTTTTTAATTTTCTCTGCTTCAGAATATGAAATATGCAATCCTATTGAAATATCATTTGTTATATGGTCTCCTCCAACTGGTATGGAATCATACATTAACACCTTACCGTTTTTGAACGCAGATACATCAGTAATACCACCGCCAACATCAATGAGGACAACACCCATTTCCTTTTCTTCAGATGTTAAAGCCAACTCACTTGTAGCGAAGGATTCAATAATAATGCCATCAACTTCAAGGCCTGCTTTTTCAACACTTTTTATTATATTTTGCACGGAAGTGAGTTTTCCTACAACAATATCCGCATCAATTTCCAGATTAAGCCCTGACATACCAAGAGGATCCTTTATACCATCATACCCATCAATAACATATTGTCTTGGAATAATATCAATAATCTGGCTGCCTTCAGGAATTGAAATATGTTCTATTTGGTTGTACAGTCTGTCAAGTTCGTTGGTTGTAATTAACCTGTTTTCACTTGAAACTTCAATGCTATCAATATGATTTAAAACGCTTACGTGAGTACCATATATATTAACATATGCTGATCCGATTCTCATTCCCGAGCTATTCTCGGCTTGTTCAACAGAATGTCTGATTGCTTTGGATACAGCTTCTATATCAATAATTACTCCTTTTTTTACACTATCACAGGGTATACAGCCTTTACCGTATATTTCCATCTGCCCTGTCCTATTAACCTTTCCAATTAAAGTACAAACTTTGGTAGTACCAATATCGATACCAACAATTATATCCTCCACTTTTTTTCCCCCTGTCGGAAGTTAAAATAAAGTTACCTTCCCATGATATACTATCTCTCTTTTATATTATCTTTTTTTGTCCTTCTATTCAATATACTTCTTCTAATTATTGCGAAATTTAAAAATAATCTGTTGCCGAAAGCAAAAACAGCAGCTAAATAAATTTGAATACCCAGCTGGTCACCAATATATGCAAGTCCTGCTGCTAGTAATGCATTGCCAAAAAAACCTGATAGAAAAATTTTCATATCAAAATTTCCCTGTAATGTAGCTGAGACCCCGCCAAATACACTATCAAGAGCTGCAAGTATTGCAACAGCAACATAATTTGAATATTGCTGTGGAATATTATATGGGATAAATACCCCAGCTATTATTCCTACAATTAATCCTATTATTGGAATCATAATAACCTCCATATCTACACGGTAATATCAAGTATTAATGCATCTTCGCGGCTTTTATCCGCCTCCGGGTATAAATACAGGATAATCACCAGCTGTATAGTCTAAAAACCCTTTTTCACCTTCACCAATATTTTTAAAAAATATTTGATGCAACGATCTAATCTTGTAATTCAAATCGTCTAAACTACCAAGATTAACAATTATTCTTGAATCTATAAATAAATATAAATTATTGCTATCACTAATATCTATTGTATTAATCTTTTCTACAATTTTAAAGTTATCATTTTTATCTTCCTGAGTCAATGTATCTACTAAAATAATAAGTTCATCAAATTTATCTCTATTTTCAATATTGAGTGCTTGTCCAATCTGATAGCTTGTGAAGTTTAATCCCTTGATTTTCGGCAAAAGAATTCCTTCGTCTCCAGTTGCAGTATCAAGTATATATCCTTCCCTGTCAACCAGCAGGAAAGCACCTATATATGGAATTAATGCAACAGGAGTCCTTTCCTCCACTTGAATCATTATTTTATTTGGAGGTAAATATTTTACAGTTGCATGCTTAATGTATGGACATTTCTGCAAAATACTTTTTTCTACCTGTCCATACCTTAATGATATGAATTGTTTAATGTTGCCGCCAATATTCTTAAAGCCGTTTACTCCTATTGGAATATCAGCAGTTACCGATATTTCCTCTGTACTATAATGACTATTACCATATATATATACATTAGAAATATTAAATATTGGCGACATTATAAGCACTATGAGACCTGCAACAATTAGAAAAAGAATTGTAATATACTCCAATTTCTTTCTTATGTGCCTGATGCTTTTATCTTTATATTTTAGATTTCCCGTATTCGTATTTATTTTATACTTTTTATCCTGATGCATAATATGACTTCCTAATCTCTTAATCTTGTCTCCTAATTAATGCTCCTAATTGTGCTAGTTTAACTTCCATATTTTCATAGCCTCTATCAAGATGCTTAATATCTAACACAACAGTTTCTCCTTTCGCAGCTAGCCCTGCAATTGCCAATGCTGCAGCTCCACGCAAATCTCTTGCATATACAACCGCTCCATTTAATTTATCAACTCCCTTGATAACTGCAATCCGGCCTTCCAATGTTATATTTGCACCCATTCTCATTAATTCATCAACATGCTTGTATCTGTTTTCGAAAACTGTCTCAACAACTATACTTGTACCTCTGCAAACAGTTAACAGCGAAACAAAGGGAGCCTGCATATCAGTAGGAAAACCCGGGTAGGGGAGTGTTCTTATAATATCAACTGCTTCATTTCTATCCGGCCCGCATATATAAATATGGTTTTCATCATTTTTGATAGTACATCCCGCTTCGCTTAAAGCGGAAATTACCGCACTAAGATGCTCAGGCATGACATTATTTAAAGTTACTTCTCCTCCCGTTATCGCAGCAGCAACCATATATGTTCCTGCTACAATTCTATCCGGCATTATAGTGTATTCCACATCCTTAAGCTTTTGTGCCGTACCCTTTACGCAGATTATTCCTGAACCAGCTCCTGAAACATCAGCTCCCATAGCTCTCAGGAAATTCTGAAGATCTGTTATTTCCGGTTCTTTGGCCGCATTATGTATGTATGTTTCTCCTTCTGCAAATACTGAGGCTAACATTATATTTTCTGTAGCACCAACACTTGGATAGCTTAAATGGATTTCAGTACCTTTAAGATGGTCAGCATTGCAATAAATAAATCCCCCTTGAACATCAAGTATATTGGCCCCCATACTTCTTAATCCTTTAAGATGCAAATCAATGGGCCTCGGGCCAATCTCGCATCCTCCCGGAAAGCTTATTACAACCCTCCCGCACCTTGCAAGCATAGGTCCCATAAAAATTATGGATGATCTCATTTCCGCAGCCAGATCTACGGGTATTTCTGTGCTGGTAATATTGGAGGAATCTACCATAACAGTATCTTTATCAACTTCAACTTTGCAACCCAATTTCATTAGTATCCTAAGAGTTACTTCAACATCCTTCAGTTTCGGACAATTCCTTATCACACTTCTTCCGCTATTTAAAAGTGTTGCAGCCAATATTGGTAAAATCGCATTTTTTGAGCCTTCTACAGATATTTCGCCCTTTAATTTTCTACCACCATTTATTATGATCTTGCTCATTTTAAACACCTCGCATACATTACCATATTATGCGCTGTGTTTAAAAGGTGTTACTCAGTTTAGAGGTGAGAAGTGGGAGGTGGGAAATTGAGCAGATTTAACAAAGTATCAAAAGGAGCATAAGTGAAGCTGCCGTAGAGCCTTTTAATCTGAGCGTAGGATAAGCAAATATGCACCCCTTCTAGTCTTATATCCTCCCATAACTCGTATACCGTGATATACTTAAGAGTATACCTATAGCCCCCATTATCAAAACAAGTGATGTTCCACCATAGCTAAACAGAGGAAGAGATACACCTGTAGGAGGTATTGCTGAAGATACAACAGCAATATTAAGTACTGTCTGCACACTTATTAGTGATGTTATTCCTACAGCAGTATAGCTTCCAAATAGATCCGGTGCACTCATGGCTACTTTTATTCCTCTCCATGTAAACATTAAAAACAAAACCATAACGGTTAGCACTCCTAAAAAGCCCAACTCTTCTGCCAACACTGAAAAAATAAAATCATTATGGGGATATGGCAGATAAAGAAATTTCTGCATACTCTTTCCTAAACCTCTTCCAAACAGCCCGCCTGAACCTATGGCATATAGAGATTGAACTGCATGATAACCATCTCCCTGCATATCTTTCCATGGATCTAGAAAAGAAAGAACTCTTCTATTCATATATGGTACAAAAGCTACTAGAGCTGCAAAAGCAGAAGCAGCTGGAACAAATAATATCATGAAATGCTTTATTTTTGCACCTGCTGAAAAGAGAATGATCATAGCCACTATTAATATAATTATAGTGCAGCTCAAATGTGGTTCAAGAAGTAAGAGTCCGGAAATAACACCTATTAGTATAAGATAAGGTAAAAGATCCTTGAAAAATGAATTTAAAGGGGATTTTCTTTTAGATAAACTAGAGGAAAAATATAGTATTATTGCTATCTTTGCGATTTCTGAAGGCTGAAAACGCAAAGAACCAAACTCAATCCATCTTGTTGATCCATTTTCTTCTTTCCCTATGCCTGGAATAAGTACAGCTATTAACATAACTATACTTATAATAAGAAGTAAGGATGAATATTTCGCTAATATTCTGTAATCTATATTCATGGCAACAAACATTGCAACAAGCCCTATCGCCCCATATAACAGCTGTTTTTTAAGTATATAATATATATCGCGAAAGTTGCTGTAGGAAAACGGTGCACTTGCGCTGAAAACTGTTATTATGCCAATAGATAGCAATATAAGCACTGTCATAAAGATCCAAAAATCAAAAGGTTTTCTTCCTTTCATATATGCTACCCCCAATAGTTTTTTTTAAAAGAACTTTAGCCTTAAGGTCAATAATCCTATTATACAGGAAACAAAAGTAATCACCCAAAATACTGATACCACCTTTGTTTCTTTCCATCCTAAAAGCTCAAAATGATGATGTATAGGTGCCATTCTAAATACTCTTTTGCCTTTAAGTTTAAAATATGAAACCTGTATGATAACAGATAATGCTTCTATTACATAAATAAAACCTGCAACAAGTATAATCCATGGCATTTTCATTAAAATCGATATAGCTCCAACCGCACCTCCAAGAGCAAGGGATCCCGTATCGCCCATAAAGACTCT
>OFEK01001348.1_pt1 | contig 16982 bp, 16 predicted proteins | sample 1521131 | NCBI WGS metagenome assembly OFEK01 (sample SAMN05720209, study PRJEB24109) | activated sludge metagenome | isolation source: Anaerobic digester | place: China | collected 2015-12-16
TGTCGAACTTGTGAATCAATGTCGTGACAATGCCCGCCTTGTTTTCGGAAACCAGCTCCAACAGGTGACGCCCGGATGTGGCGCGATTCGGATCAAGACCGCAGGCGGCAAATGTATTGCCCAGTTGCTTGTCCAGGTCGTCGCGATCCGTAACCAGCACAATGCGCGGATTGAGCACCTCCGGATCGAGCGCCAGACCACGCGTGAGCATGACCATCGTCAAAGACTTGCCCGATCCCTGCGTATGCCAGATAATGCCACCCTGCCGTCTTCCTGCGCCGTCCTGCTGCTTGATGCGCTCCAGCGTTGATTTTATAACAAAATACTGCTGATAGTGGGCGATCTTCTTGATTCCTCCGTCAAAGACCGTAAACTTGAAAGCCAGCTCCAGCAACCGCTCCGGGCGGCACAGGCTGTAAAGCGCCTTATCCTGTTCGGTAACTAGACGTTTTTCTTCCTCATTCAACCCCTCAAAAAAAGAGCGGGCCGGAGCGAAGTCACCCCGAAAGAGCTGATCGTTTTGCAAAGCGGCAAGCGGCTGGGCGACACAGGCTTCAATATCCTGTGAAGCGTCCCGTAATTCTTTCCAGATGCTCCAGAACCTGGCCGATGTTCCCGCCGTAGCGTATTTTGCCCCGTTCTTGTTGATTGCCATGACCAACTGCACGTAGGCAAACAGCTTGGGAATATATTCATCACCCTGATTGCGAATGGACTGCGAAACCGCCTGCTCGATGTCCACATCCGGCGCTTTGCATTCGATGACCGCCAGCGGAATACCATTGACAAACAAAACTATATCGGGCCGGGCCGTCTCAGAGCTGCGGGAACGCGAAACCTTGAATTCCGCCGTGACGTGAAAAGCGTTGCGCTGCCAGTTCTTCCAGTCGATGTAATTGAGTGTAAAGCTTTTGGAATCACCTTCAATGGACTGCTCCAACGACTTCCCCAACGTAATTAAATCGTAAACCGCTTCATTGGTGCGCAGAAGCCCGTCAAACTTCACATTTTTGAGAGTCTGAATGGCCGTCTGAATATTTTCCTCGCTGAACAGATACTCCCGGCCCTTGTAGTTGATCCGGTTGAGCTGCTTGAGCTGATTGCGCAAAATTCCTTCCAAAAGCACATTGCCGGTCTTTCTCTGACGTTCGGTAAAAGCCGCTTCCGGCGACAGGTATTCAAAACCCAGGTTAATGAGCACCTGCAGGGCGGGAATTTGGGAGAGGTACTTTTCGTTAAAGTGGAAGCTGTTCATGTGCGCCTCCTGGTCTGGCTGCGGACGCGATATAATCTCTCGGTAAAACCGCCTTCTTTTTCAAAAGCGCCCGCCTGAGCAGCAAGCTGCCGGTCAAGCAAATAACAACAAAGATTAAGAAGTGAGAGAGCGGCGTTGGCTACTAAAGTGGAATCGGACAAGGACAAACACGGACTATCACTGACCTGCACGGACAATTCAGCTTTTTTGTCTTTGCTCGTCTGTGTCAGTCCGTTCCGGTCAGTGAGTTTTTTTTCTTCCCCCACCCACGCTCTTACTTCTGCCAAACTGGAGCAACGCCGGGTCTTAAAACGTTTCAGCGCCGGATGGTCAGGCGCAAGCAGCGGCAGGTTTCTTTGGCGCAGAAAGTCTTCGTAATCCAGGCGCAACTCTTCAAGGCTGGCGCGGGCCACATTGGTGAGCTTCAGCTCCGTTTTCTTGGATGTTCCAGAGGCCTGGCTTCCTTCGGCGATATTCTGAACACCGCTTCGCGCCGCCTGGACCATCTGGTCATGAGTGCGGCTTCTCCTGTCGATGTAACGCTCGCAAAAGCGAACGGTAATGTCATAAACCAACTGCGCCAGTTGAAAACCCTTGAGCTTTCGGTAGCCGCCATGTGCGGGTATCAGCTTTTCCTGTTCTTTCATGTTTCCCCCGGTTGTGTAACCTCTAATCATTATCTGGTATTTTTACCCGCCATTGGCCGGTTAAAAGTTTCTGCATGAGGCCGCGTTTTTGTCGGCGGTAGGCTGCCAGTTGTTTTTTGAGAAGGTCGATTTCTTTTTGAGCAATATTTAAGATGGCGGAAATTTTTTTCTGCACTGCATAGATTGGGAAATTAAGATTGATATTTTTTATTGCGCTAAGCTTAAGAGCGGTTCTCGTTCCTCCTTGACTTTCTCCTGCTAACGCTCTTTTGAAATCAGAAGAATTAAGGAGATAATAAAGATAAACTGGATCAACACCATTTTCATAAAACACGCCATAAGCAGGGCTAATTATTCCGATATCTATTTGCATTAAACGGTTAAAAACAAAAATACCGTCGTCACTCATTGAGCGGTAGGTAAAATCGCCTTTTTTAATAATTTTGTAACCAGAGTTATCAATGCTTGTAACTGACTTTGAAAAATATTCCTCTTGAAGAAAAATACCTCGCCGAGAAGATGTTATGGCAGGATATTGATTATGTATTGTACTCTTTTCATTTCTTTCTTTGAGAAAATTACCTAAAGCCTTTTTCTCCCATTTTTTTTTCTCAGGGTTATTTTCGATGAGCTTTCTAATCAAATTTCTTCGTTGCTTTTCTTTTGCCGCAATTAGCCGCTCGGTTTTTTCGATGGCTTGGTCCCATGCACAAGCCACTTCAACAATATTTTTTTGTTCTTTTAGCGGTGGGAGTAAAACAGGAAATTCCTTGAGTTGTGTTGAATTGATGCTTGCCAAATTTGTGCTCTGCTTAGAGCATTTCAGAAAATAATTCTTCCCGTATTCGCTCCCTGTTAACTGTGTAAGGAACTCTGGCATTAATATGTCATTTTTTGTTCGTACAACAAATATGTGGTTTTGATGTAAGCAAGGATTGACCTCACCTTGCCAAATAGTGCCACGGCCCAATTTGTCACAATCACCACCTTCGGTAAGTAAAACATCACCGGGTTTCAGTAAGTATTTATCAATATCGCTTTCTTCAACTTCCATCGATTTAATCAGTGAAAGATCAAGAAAACCATCTTGTACATTAGCTACTCGCAAATAGGGCAATAATCTTGGTTCTTTTATACCCTTCTTTCCTTTTGCTAATCCGGTTTGGACATACGCAATATGATCAAGTGGCATTTTTTTCCAGTGTTCAGGTATCACGTTTAATCCACCACCTTCTTTCGCCCCATTCCCAATTGCTTGGTCGCTTCTTCCAGCATTTTTATGGATTCCGCCTCACCGAGTTCTTCCTTGTATTGCCTGCGGCGTGCGGCGAAGTGGTCGTATTCGTTTCTGGCAAAATCATCCGCTTCCCGTTTGCTGAATTTTCCGGCATCCGGCAGCACCTGCCGGTCGTTGAATTTCAGGAAATCATCGAGCTTTTGTTCCCAGTCTCTCATGAAAACCTGCTTGCGCCGTTTGGCCTGATCTTCAGCGTAATCGAGCCACATGACGACAATCCGGTTCAGTCCGTCGATCTCTTCTTCACGAAGGTAATTTTTGGCAATGGTCACATCCGTTTTGCGGACTTCGTCGGCCTTCCAGCTTGTCAATCCCATGTTGGGCAGGCTGGAATCGGCGCGCCTTCTGATCAATTCCGCCGCCGTCATTCCCGTCGCGGCAAAGTGCAGCTTGTTCTGGATGACGCTGAAGAATTTGTTTGTTTCCGGCTCGGAGGGGCTGTAATCGCCCGCCATGGCGAAGATTTCTTTTACCCGCAGGTACATCCGTCGTTCGCTCGCGCGAATGTCGCGGATGCGTTCCAGCATTTCATCGAAGTAGTCAGGAACGGAAGAACCGGCCACCGGCGGATTTGTCAGCCGTTCGTCATCCAGAACAAAACCTTTGATGATATATTCCTTGAGCCTTTGTGTAGCCCAGATACGGAAACGGGTGGCCACGTGACTTTTGATCCGATAACCTACTGAAATGATGGCATCAAGATTATAAAAACGCTGTTTGCGTTCCACCTGCCTTTTACCTTCGATCTTAACTTGTAAGAAATCCTTACAAGTTGCACTTTCGTTTAACTCACCTTCATTAAAGATATTTTTGAGGTGTATGGTAATATTCTGAGGTGTTGTCTGAAACAGCTCCGCCATCATTTGCTGTGTCAGCCAGACAGTCTCATCTTCCAACCGGACATTAATCTTAATGCGGCCGTCTTCGGTCTGATAAACAAGAAATTCGCTTTTTACCGGAAGGCTATCGGTCATCAACTATTCTCCCTTACATTTTACATCCATCATGAACCATTTCGAGGCAGTCCTCGAAATGGTTATTTTTTCTCCAACCGTTTTCTTTTCTCCGGTACATCCAGATAATTTTCTTTGGATACAACCATCTTTTTCGTTTCCTTTTCCAGTTTCTCGCGGGCATCTCCGGCAATTTTCCCGCCTTTTCGGGCAGCTGTACGGTTTTCGTCAAAACCCTGCGCATCCTGCGTTTTGGTGATTTCCGTTGTGGCGGCTTCGCCCAGCATGGAGAAAATCAGTTCCAGGTCATTCATGTGGTCCCGCAGGTTTTCACGTTTCAGCCCCTTGAGCTCTTTGTATTCCGAAGGGGTGACGCCGAATGTAGCCTTGGAGATTTCCGCGGTCAGAATGGCGTATTCTCTTTCCTGACCAACTTGACGCTTCTTCCATTCGTCGGTTAGTTCCGCCCGGATGGCAATGCCGCGCATCCGTTTTTCAATCCAGTCGCCGGAATAACCTTTGGCTCGATAAAGCGCTTTGGTCCTCTTGGCGGCCAGTTCGGGGTTTTCGATTTCCTGCACGCGTTCATAGCCCACTTTCGCCAGCCAGCGTTTGAAAGGCTCGGCCTTGGGGGAAGGAATGGACTGGATGATGCGGAAAAGGCCCTCTGTGTTGGCGCAATTAACTTTTTGATTTCCGCCTTCGGTTTGCAGCAAAAGGGGGGTGGCAATTTGCCCCCAGCCTTTGGATAACTCCGCGTCACGCCTCCGCATATCTTTGATGTAACCGGATGGGTCTTTAGAATCGGTCAAGACTGCAATCACATCCACAATGGAAAACCACCACTCGTCATTATGCCAGGTACGCCGAATTTTTTTTTCCTGAAAGACTACAATCCTCGATTCTTCCGGTTTTTCTAAATCTTCTTTTGTTCCCATCAATCCCCTCCGTTGGTGGAAAGACTTTCTTTACAACTGATTTCATTAATCCTCGATTCCAGGTCGCAAGGAGCCAGCCCGGAATGACAAAATATGACCCCTTACCTCTCAATGGTTTTCAGCATTTCGGCCATTTTAACCCGCACGTCGGCAAGTTCAATTTCGAGCTGGTCAATCTCTTTTTGCACGGCGTCAATGTCTATTTCCGCTTCTTCCTCAAACGTATCGACGTACCGGGGAATGTTGAGGTTAAAGTCGTTTTCTTTTATTTCGTCAAACGCGGCAACATGTGCGTATTTTTCGACTTCTTTGCGCTCTTTGACCGTTTTAATAATTTTTTGAATGTGATCGTCGGACAGGGCATTTTGATTTTTCCCCGGCTGATATTCCCGGCTGGCGTCAATGAAGATGACGTCTTTGCGCTGATGATTTGTCCCGCCTTTTTCGCGTGTGCGGTCAAAGACCAGAATCGCGACTGGAATGGAGGTGGTCGGAAAGAGATTGCCGGGCAAGCCGACAACAGCATCGAGAAGATTCTCTTCAATCATTTTCCGGCGAATCCGTCCTTCGGCTGCGCCCCGAAACAAAACGCCATGCGGAACCACGACGGCTACGCGCCCCTGTTTTTCCAGAGCCGCTTCCAACATGTGGCTGATAAACGCCCAGTCTCCTTTGCTTTTTGGCGGAATGCCGCGCCAGAACCGGTTGAAGCGGTCGCTTTCGGCTTCCTCCGCGCCCCACTTATCCAGCGAAAAAGGCGGATTGGCGACCACGATATCAAATTTCATCAGCCGGTCGTTTTCCACCAGCGCGGGGCTCACCAGTGTATCGCACCATTCAATCCGCGCGCTGTCCGCGCCGTGCAGAAACATGTTCATGCGGGCCAGCGCCCAGGTACTGCCGTTGGATTCCATGCCGAAAAGGGCAAAGTTTTTATCGCCGACTTCGCGGGCCGCCTCGATCAGCAATCCGCCGGACCCGCAGGCCGGATCGCAGATGCGGTTGCCGGATTTGGGCGCGGCAAGTTTTGCCACCAGTTCGGAGACTTTGTGCGGCGTGTAAAATTCACCGGCTTTTTTGCCTGCATCGGCGGCAAAACGTTCAATCAGGTAAATGTAGGTATTGCCGATGACGTCTTCCGATACTTTGCCGGGGCTCATGTCCAGTTGCGGTTTGTTGAAATCTTCCAGCAGATTTTTCAGGCGGCGGTTTCGATCTTTGGTTTTTCCCAGATTGGCTTCACTGTTGAAATCGATATTGCGGAAAACGCCTTCGAGCTTAGCCTTGTTGGCTTCTTCCACGGCGTCCAGAGCGATGTTGATTAGTTCGCCGATATTGGCTATATTGCGCCGTTCGTAAAGGCTGTAGAAATCCGCCAGAAACCGATCCGTCACTTCGCCGGTTTCGTGATCTTTCAATTCGGCATAGGGCAGAACAAAGCGTTCGCGTTCCAGCTTGCGGCGGATACGGGCATCATCGTCGCCGTATTGTTGGCGGTAGACCTCATAATGATCTTTCCAGGCATCCGAAATGTACTTTACGAACAACATCACCAGGATATAGTCTTTATATTGAGCAGGATCGACCACGCCGCGAAAAGTATCGCAGGCCGCCCACGCTGCATTGTTGATGTCCTTCTGATCGATTTTACCATTCATTTATTTATTCTCCTGTGCCTCACGGATTAATAAGGCTGAAATATATTGTTTACGTTTTTGCGCAAGTTGCTTCAGAATGCGCTGTTCTTCGTCGGCCAGCGCTGCCAGTGCAACAATGGCCTTTTGCTTTTCCAGTGGCGGCACATCGAGTTCCAGCGTTTCAAGCGACTCTTTGTTGATCATCTTTTGTGTGGTCCCGCGCGCGTGGCTCGCGAAAAATATCTGTGCGGGTAACTGGCTGATATACCAGTTGAGATACTCCGGCATAACTGACGGATCAGTGATACGTATTTTTAAAAGCGGCGATGACAAAATGGCAGGGCCGGGATCGGTGGCCAGTATTGCCGAGGTGGAACTGAGGCTTCGCGACCGAAAAATGAGATCGCCTATCCGGACAAAATGATTTTCATTGAAATTGTCCATATCGACATAAGCTAGATTATCACAATTAACAATATTTTCATCGGTAAGGTCTTTCATCTGGATGACGGCAACTGTTCCCGTTTTCTCAGACTCAAGCCGGGATCGAAACGAATAGCCCATGTGAATGGCGGCTATGTCTTTTAACAAAAGCTTCATTTGGCCTCATAAAAAATATATAATAACAACATTATAGCAATATATAACATCGATTATGCTGCTTGTCAAACATTTATTTATGCAGTAATGCTATTTTTACGCTATAAAACTTGCATCGATGGTTTTATAAGTGAACTGCCACGGCAGTGTTGATGATTCGAAATAATGAACAAAAATAGGCAAAGAAAATAAAGGGATGGATTGAGTTTTAGTTTAATAATCAGGAATTTCAGTCACCGAATTCTTTCACGGCAATTTCATAGGGACTTATAAAGACAACACCCTGCAGACCAGTCATGGCGCAACACCTGGTCGGTAAAAGTTGTTTTACCGGGCCCGTTTGGCCCGGCAATAACAATCAGTTTTGGCCTAAGCTCTTTTTTTGATCAACCTCCAAGCTCCAGCCCTCTTTCAAAGCCGGCCAGATTAAGCTCGCGGTTCTTATCATTGGATACCTTGGCGATTGCCTTGCGCATTGCTTCGGCATCGCAAAAGAGTGTCTTGTGCGCCACGGCGTAGCCTAAAAGAATGAGATTCGTCAGCAGCATAGAGCCCATTTCCCGGGCCTGGCTGGTGGCATCGACAAATAAATATTCTCCGCTTTGATCCGTGTTCACGACGCGATAACCTTCTTTTTTAACAAAATCGCCATGAAGGGGGATATTGGAACGGACAAGGTACAACCCCATATCGGCGGAGCCTTTGCGAATAAGCGGGCTTTTGAAGCCGCCCACTTTGACGTGGGCAAGCACGGTTCCTCCGCGCATGGCCATGCCGTGTGTTTCCGAAGTAAGAACATCCAGCCCCATTTCCATCCCTGCCTGAGCCAGTATTCTGGTTACAAAAAGAACGCCCTGTCCGCCCAGCCCGCTGATGATAATCTGCTGTTTCATTTGGCCACCTCCAGCTTTTCTGCAGTAATCGCCTCCACAGGGCATACAAATTTACAAACACCGCAGCCGATGCAAGTGTTGATATCGATGAATACTTTTTCGGTGGCTTCATCGAAAACAAGTGAGGGGCACTCGAAGCGCTCGAGGCAGACTTGGCAGCCGGTGCATTCGTCCGTCACGTTCATCCGGTAGGTGCTCTGTTGTTTTTTCGCCTGCTTGTCCATGATGCACAGATGTTTCGCAATGATAACCGCCACGCCGCCTTTGTCGCTCCGGCAGAAACGGTCCGCTTCCACAAGCAGCTTTTTAAATGCCTCCAGATCATAGGGATCGCATTCTTGCAAAAACTTAACACCGCTGGCTTTGACCAGCTCCGGAATATAAACCGTATTTCCGGGGGTTCCGTCAGCCATGAATCCCACCTGCGGCGTGGGCTGGTTGCCCGTCATGGCCGTGGTGGAATTATCCAGAATCACCAGGATAAACCGCGCCTTCGTAAATACGGCATTGACCAGAGCAGGAATCCCGGCATGGAAAAATGTCGAATCGCCAATGGTTACGACAATGGTCGGAAAATCCGGTCCAGCGGCGGCATAGGCATGATAAAAACCGGCGCCCTGGCTGATGCAGGCTCCCATGCAATGGCAGGTATCAACGGCGCCGAAATTCATGCCCAGGGTATAACACCCGATATCACTGGGAAAAATTCCCTTGGGAAAAGTTTTGCGGATGGCGTAGAAGGCCGCCCGGTGGGGACAGCCGGGGCAGAGGCTGGGTCGTACTTCCTTTACTGATTTTGTTTCCTGCGCCTCGGTAATGGCCAAATTCAAAAATTTCCTAAGAATGTTCTCGATGATGTCCGGCGTCAATTCTCCGTAGTCGCGAACATCCTTGGAAATGCGTCCCCTGACGCTACGATTGGCCAGCTGCATCTCAATTACCGGATAGGTTTCCTCGATAACCAGAATCTTTTCATAGTCGGTATTAATTTTTTCGATAAAATTCCTGTTCAGGGGATAGGGAAGATCAACCTTGTAGAAATCGACTTTGCCGAGCAGGCCAAGATCCTCCAGGATTTCATAAGTATAGGCGTAGGCAACCCCCGACGAGATGATGCAGCACTTATTAAATGTACCGTCTCCGGTAACAACGGAAGGATAGAACGCGTCGAGTTCGCCGAGTTTATCTATCTTGGCATTAAGCTCGCTGTGCAAATTGGTAAGAAATTGTGGTGTGGCGACCCAGCGGCCCGGATTCTTTTTAAAAGCAGCCTTGCGGGATATCTCCTGGGGCGGAAGACAGCTGACATTGCGCCGGGCATGGCAAACCCGTGTGGTCGGCCGCAGCATGACGGGAATTTCATATTCTTCCGAAAGTTCAAAGGCCCGGCCGACCATTTCTTTGGCTTCGGCGGGATCCGAGGGATCAAAAACAGGAATACGGGCAAACTGGGCAAAAGACCGGCTGTCCTGCTCTGTCTGGGAACTGAACGGACCGGGATCGTCGGCGACAATAACCACCAGCCCGCCGATAATCCCCAGGTAAGCAGAGCGCATAAAGGGATCGGAGGCCACATTCAGACCTACCTGCTTCATGGCAACGGCGGAACGCTTTCCCGTGTAACAGTTACCCAGGGCTACTTCATAGGCTACTTTTTCGTTTATCGACCATTCGATATGCATCGACGCTTTGCATTCCTTGGCAAAGTCAACCGTCGATTCCAGTATTTCCGAGGCCGGGGTGCCCGGATAGGAGGCAACAAGAGCGCAGCCGGCTTCCACAAGCCCCCGTCCGATCGCCTCATTGCCCATCATGATTCTTTGTTCCATAATTTCTTACCTTCCATGTTGGTTAAACTCAAATCAAGCATTGCTTAAAACAGATTTATAATCATTTTTGTCTTTCGACCCCTTCGAAAAAAGATTCCTTGGGACACTTTTGCCAAGGCGCCGCGTTTCTTGTCATCCTTCATGATCCACCTCCGTCGCTTCGCGACACCTCCGCCGGCGGAGGACATGAAACGGTACTTGTTTTATTTTGGAATAAAAAAAGGCCGTGAACTTTGTCTGTTCACGGCCTTTCTATTCTTCTATTTTGGGGTATCCTATGCGGTGAACAGACCTCTCCCTGGAATTTTGCGCCACCACCGCCAGTTTGTAGAGATTCTGTTTCGACGCTTCATAGTTCACCTTATATCATTGCGGATACGCGTCACCCATAATTTATTTATGGGAAAAAATCAAGGTCTTTCATCTCTAAGATGCCGTCTGTAAATGTCCACTTTTATGACTTATTCCGAGTCCATTATCTTTATTCCGTTTCCAAATCAATGATGATACCGCGGCGGCCAGGAGGAGGCGACGAGGCGTATTATACATACGTTGAGGAAGCCGACGACGACGCCAACAAAGGTAGCGCTTGATTTGGAAATGGAATTAATCGCGGTTGTCGAAAACTCTCTTCGACTTTCGCTCCGTTCGCGGCAGGGAATGATAATCGACTATTTCCACGGTGCCGCTGACCAGGATTCCTTTCTTGATGGCCGATTCAATCTTTGAGGCTACGCGCTTGTCGTTTTCGGCGGTCATTCCTTCCGCCCGCTCGACACGAATGGTCATATAATCTTTCCCATCGTCCTTCCGGGCAAGGTGTATCTGGTATTCGCTGCCGACTCCTTCCTGTGTCGCCAGAATTTCATCGATATGGCCGGGGTAGATATTTACCCCCCGAATGATGAACATGTCGTCCGACCTTCCCAGAATCCGGTCATGCCGCGGAAGAATAGAACCGCAGGGACAAGTTCCGGAGATACGCCGGGTAAGATCACGGGATCGATAGCGGATGAGGGGAGAACCTTCCTTGCGCAACGTAGTGTATACCATCTCCCCTACTTCGCCGTCGGCCACCGGCTGCAGGGTATCGGGATTGAGCAGTTCCATGATGTAATAGTCGGCCCAATAGTGGATGCCCTGGTGGTGCGGGCAGTCCAGACCCGTTCCCGGACCGTACAATTCAGTCAATCCCGGTATGTCGAAGGTTTCCTCGGCGCCCAACAGATTCTTGATGGTATTGCGCATAGCGTCATTGGAGCGCTCCGCACCGAAAATAACTTTTTTTACATTGATTTTGTTTTTAAGCCCCCTTTTCTCGACCTCTTCGGCCATAAGCAGCCCCATGGAAGCTGTGGAACAGATCACGGTCGGCTGAAAATCCTCCAGAAACTGCATTTGCATATCCATATTGCCGGGACCGGCGGGAATGGCCAGAGCGCCGAAGCGTTCACAGCCCAGCTGAAAACCGACGCCGGCCGTCCAGACACCGTAGCCGACACATATCTGAATTCTGTCTTCTCGGGATAAACCGGCAATCTCATAGCAGCGGGCAAACATATTTGCCCAATCATCAATGTCTTTATTGGTGTAGATCATGACCTTGCGTTTGCCGGTCGTACCCGACGATGCATGAAGACGGACTATCTTTTCCATAGGAACGGCCTGCAGAGGCCAGGGATACTGCTCCTGCAGATCATGCGCCGTCACAAAAGGCAGCCGCTGCAAATCGTCGAGGCTTTTAATATCTTCCGGCTTTATCCCGGCTTCATCAAAACGCTTTCTGTAAAATTCCGAACCGTTATAGGCGTGGGCCACCGTCCACTTCAGACCTTCCACCTGTAGCGCCTGAATTTCTTCTTCCGTTTTAAAATCAGGCATAAATGACTTTTTCATACAAATCTCCTCAAATTGCCGACGTGCTTTTTACGAACTCGAGCAGGAACGTTTCGGAGCACCGCATTTATTTTTTTGCCAACAAAAATTCGATGTCTTTGACTTAAGAAATTTACCTTCCAAATCCCCCTTTTGTAAAGGGGGATACAGGGGGATTTTTATTACACCCTGTAAAATCTCCCCCAACCCCTCTTTAAAAAAGAGGGGGCTTTAGTGCTTAAGTCCATAGACATTAAATAAAAATTAGCATTGAAGTCCTTGTCTTTGCCTAAAAATTTTTCGTGTTTCCTTTACAACAACTCTCTCAATATTTCCAGTCGATAACTTCTCAACCTTTTATGCAGGCCAGCGCCGTCAGCTTCGCCACTTTTTTGGCAATTCCCGACTCATGCATAACCTGGACAACATCCTCTAATTTTTTATAGGCTTCGGGCATTTCTTCGCCCAGAGTCCCCTTGCTGCCGGCCATAACCACAACACCACGGTCGGCCATTTCCCGGCTGATGGAACGTCCCCGACTCGATCTAACGGCCTGCGCCCGGCTCATAACGCGGCCCGCCCCGTGGCATGCCGAACCAAATGTTTCTTCCATGGCCCTGGGCTGACCAACCATAACATAAGAGCCTGTTCCCATATTGCCGGGAATCAACACCGGTTGCCCCACACCCCGGTAGCGAACCGGCACGGACTCATGTCCGGCGGGAAATGCCCGCGTTGCTCCTTTGCGATGGACGCAAAGCTTCTTGTTGACCCCTTTAATATTAAATTCTTCGATTTTGGCGATATTGTGACAGACATCATAAACCAGGCGCATTCCCAGTTGCCGCGGCGTCAGATGCAGCGTTTTTTCAAAGACTTCGCGCGTCAGATGCATCAGGACCTGCCGGTTGGCCCAGGCGTAATTCGCCCCGCAGGCCATCGCCGCCAGATAATCGCGACCCCGCGGTGAATTCAGATAAGCGCAGGCCAGCTGCCGGTCGGGCAGTGCGATGCCCGTTTCATGGGCGTGCTTGACCATCGCCGCCAGATAATCATCGCAAATCTGGTAACCCAAACCGCGCGAACCGGTGTGTATCATGACGACTATCTGATCTTTTTGCAGGCCAAAGGCGGCGGCGACTTTTTCATCAAATATTTCCTGCACAAACTCGACTTCCAGAAAATGATTGCCGGCGCCAAGAGTGCCCAACTGCTGCTTGCCCCGCTCCAGGGCGCGCGCGGATACTTTTTCGGGATCGGCTCCGGCCATGACACCGCCGTCTTCCGTTGTCTCCAGATCTTCGGGAGATCCAAAACCGTTGACAATCGCCCAGTTGGCTCCTTCTATCAGGACCTTCTTCTGATCTTTACCCGCCAATTTAACATGACCCGTCGAGCCGACGCCGGTTGGTATACGGTCATACAAAGCCAGAGTTAAGTCCTGAATTTTATTCTGAACATCAAAAAGCGTGAGTTTGGTGGCCATCAGACGGCAACCGCAATTGATGTCATAGCCGACGCCGCCCGGCGAAACGACGCCTGTGGACAGATCAAAGGCCGCCACGCCACCGATGGGAAAACCATACCCCCAGTGGACATCGGGCATCGCCAGAGAATAATTGACAATACCGGGAAGCTGAGCAACGTTGACCACTTGCCGGGCGCTTTCGTCGCTCTTTAAGAGGTGCTGAATATTTTCGTTGGCATAAATAATTCCGGGAACTTTCATGCCCCCGCTCTTGGGAATCAGCAAGCGGTTTTCGTCTAATCTTTCCATCTTAATTTCAGATATCATATATCACCCTTCCCACCCATCCGGTTTTCGTCTTCTTAACACTCAGGCCATGATACGTCACTGCTTTAATTTCCATTTTTACTTGATGCTTCGTGCTGATATAAGGCTCTCCGGTCAGTTGAGCAGTAATATGTTTGTTGGTTACCTGCAAAGGATGACAGTCGACCACCACCCACCCTTCACCGTTGAATAAATAGAGAACTTCCCGCAGGAAATTAATAAAGAGATCTTCTAAATCGTCTCCTTCTACGGTAAGGCTTTTCGTTTCCAAGGCCGGATTTTCATTGGTCCTGGAAATCGTTTTCCGCCCCAGCATCAATTCCAATAAAGCAACGACGCTGTTGGCAAAAAGTTCCTTTCTTGTGCTGCCGTATATTTCGCAGCCGATATCGGCGGTATGGTCTATTAGTTTGTATTTTTTCATTTTGAAAGTATAACTGAATGTCACACAATGAACAAGCGCGGAAACAGCCTACAAAATGGTCGTCGTACCGGGCAATCGTTCCCGGCGCATGAGTAATACCATTAATATAATTTTGTCACATACGGCGATAATATTTATCTCTTCTTTCTTGTTGTCATATACGTCACCTTGGTAAGTAAATTGTCAAATACGACGGCATTTTTTGTTATATCTGGCAAACATTCTGCGTCGTCTTTATAAGCACTTGATTTGCCTACTCATTAATTTGGCATGATCCCTGCTAAAATTGGAAGCAGGGGATGGCTGGGGAAGATAAGAGTAAGTACGCAACCGCAAACGTCATTGGTCTACTCCCAGCAATTTGCGCCGGGCGGCAAATTTATTGGTAAATTTTTAATCAAGGAGGAAAAGCATGAAAGTTGAATCCGGTTTTTATGAAGGACTATCACAGGAAGACCTGGCCAGACTTGCGGTAGACATGCTGCACAGGACCATAGTACATCACATTTTCTGGTTTAAGGAAGTTGAGCACCAGATGGGAACTGAGGAAGCCCTAAAGGTCTTGAGCGATGCCTATACCAAAAGCTACAATATTCAAATGAACAGGCTGGCCAAGATATTCGGCTTTGAGATGGTTAATGGCGTGCCTAAGCTTTTGCTGGACATGCCCAAAGATAAATTATTGGACGTTCTCACCAATCTCGGCGCCAACTGGCTGGCCAATGATGGGATCTGGTTCCAGGCGGTAGAATTCAAACACGGGATGAATGACGCAAAACGTTGCAATGACACCTGCTGGGCCAAATTTTCGCCGTTTGAAGCCTGGTCGATCAAGCGCTACCTGAAGCTGGAGGATAAAGCGGGCTTGGAGGGACTGAAAAAAGCTTTGCAGCTCAGAATGTATGCCCGCATTAATGTACAGTCGATTATCGATGAAAGCCCCACCAGCATTGTTTTCCAGATGAACGATTGTCGAGTCCAATCCGCCCGCAAACGGCAGGGTTTGGCTGATTATCCCTGTAAATCAGCCGGTTTGGTTGAATACGGCAGTTTCGCCAGGGCCATTGATTCCAGGATCCGCACTGAGTGTGTAGGATGTCCGCCTGATACCCATCCAGATGAATGGTTCTGCGCCTGGAGGTTCATCCTGGAAGAATAACAAGGCGATTGTATTGATCCGAAGAATGAACATGAGGAAATATTCCTGATGTTCGGCTAATTCCAGGTTTCATTTTGATAACCGCTGCGCTCGGTGAGTGATATTGCCAGAGCCAAAGGAATGACCCAGATAGCCAAAAAGACCGGTTTGGGCCGGGAGAGTTTGTACAAAGCATTATCAGCTGACGGCCTGCTGCCCAAATTATCTCTTTGGAGCGGCCACTGGAAACATTTTGCCATAAATCTTGGCAAAACGAAGGATCAGGAACTTCAATTGTCTTAGTTGAAAAAAGAGTTTTGAAGTCACCTTTCGGAAGCTTTAGAATTCATCTTTATTCTAACGCTATTTCTAATCTCTTGACAAAACGTATCCCATAAAATACACTAAATCCATGATAGAAATCCGTCAGACGGAACATTATCGCCAATGGTTTGATCAACTCAAAGACAGAAATGCTCGCGCTCGAATTGATATTCGTCTTCGCAGGTTATCGCTGGGAAATCCCGGCGATGTAAAATCGGTGGGTGAAGGAGTATTGGAATTAAGGATTGATTATGGACCTGGTTACCGTATTTATTTTACAAAAAAGGGTTCCAGATTGATTATACTTCTTGCCGGTGGTGATAAAACGACGCAAACCGGTGATATTGAGAAAGCAAAGAAACTCGTCCATGAAATCGAGGTATGAAAAATGAGCAAAGAAAAAACCAGTGTTTGGGATGCTGCCGAACATTTAAAAACAGAGGCTGATATCGTAGCCTACCTGGAGGCGGCTTTAGAAGAAAACGATCCCCGATTAATAACCGCTGCGCTCGGTGATATTGCCAGAGCCAAAGGAATGACCCAGATCGCCAAGAAAACCGGTTTGGGACGGGAGAGTTTGTACAAAGCATTATCAGCGGAAGGCAACCCGGAATTTTCAACAGTGCTGAAAGTTATCCAAGCCCTCGGTCTACAATTACACGCCCGATCCGGAAAAACACGAAAAGCAGCATAGCAGATGAGATGAAGTTAATAAGTTAACAGCGTCTCTGTGTCCCTACCTTATCTCCTTGTTTCCTATGTCCTATGCGTGCGATCCGCATCATTTGTTTTTCTCAGGCAGGTTAGTCCTCCTTTTTTCCAGTTCATACTCCAGCATGTCTATTCGATGAGTGAGTTCCATAATTGTATCTCGGTGCCTCATGTCCAGTACGTCATCGTTTCGCTGAGGCATGATGTGCCGTAATCTCTGTTTGCACTCAGAAAGACTCATCTCGGCGCGCTCAAAACCGCCTTCGTCGGCGCTTCTCAGTAACACTTCAGCATGCATAATCAAATCTTTGATTCTCTCGATGTCTGGTGCAATCTCTCGACCACGTAATGTGCGGTGAGCTGCAATTTTGGAATCGCGACGGATTGACCGCAACTCATCCCTAAATTGGCAAAGTTCTGAGAGAATGAGTTGTTGAATGTTGGCAGATGCTTCAGGTGCATTGATCTCAGGAATTGCTGCTGGTGCACTAAGAGCCAATAACTTCACTATTGAATTGACGCCTTTTCCGCTATTGTGGGCTTCGAACGTCTCCTTGACGGCGGCTGCTATGGTAGCCTGATCTTCGAGTACCTCATGGTAGATAGTCGTCCCTGAAAAATACACAACATATTGATATTATTGCTTTACTAACGAATATTGATATG
>OFEK01001349.1_pt1 | contig 16982 bp, 10 predicted proteins | sample 1521131 | NCBI WGS metagenome assembly OFEK01 (sample SAMN05720209, study PRJEB24109) | activated sludge metagenome | isolation source: Anaerobic digester | place: China | collected 2015-12-16
TAAATCATTACTAACAATGAACCTATATAAGACAGAAAGTCCCATACGATTGGAAGGACTTGATATATTATGTATTGATAATACCATAACCGCAAGAGGTAAGAACATTATTCAGGTGAAGAGAAGCGATGTAACATTTGATAGCCTTATTCTGGATAATGAAAACCTTAGTACAAAAGAAGGTCAGAATACGGGAATAGGTATATCGGATGTTGTTAACATAGTGATTAACGATTCCAAAATCAGAGGTTTTATGCTTGATGGTTACGGCTATCCGGTATTAGTTAGTAGAACACTTTATGTAATGCTTAATAATACTGCAATTAGTGAAGCGCGTCACGCAGTAGCAGGTAATGCAGACAATTATACGATTATCAACGGAGGTAGCTATGAAGGTTACAGCGGAACTCTTGACAGCCATTGGGGACATAATTATACAGTGAACAATGCTACTGTAAAGGGAAGCATTGTTTATGATGGTGAGAACTTCACAATTAATAACTGCAATATAACTACAGAAAGTCCTACCTTAATAGGACGAAGGATGGATTGCCCCACTATAAAAGGCAATGTAGAAATTAAAGATACAACTGTAACATATACAGGTACTTCTGATTTCAATTTTTATAGGGCGGAATTAACAGACTTCAGACATGACGCTGAAATATATAACCCTAACCTGATAATTGAAAACGTAAAATTAGTATTGGAAAATGATATACCTGCAGTAGACATATATGCTATAAATCATCACCTTAACGCTGTGTATATAATGCAGAAACTGCCCGAAACTATAAGAGTGAAAGATTTATATATAACAGGTAAAGATGACGCTAAATTAGATAATACCCACTATAGAATGATGGCTGCAACCAACATGTATTATACAGGAAACCCCAATATTTACCTGGAAAATATCAAAATCAACAGAAATATTCAATTAGATGGCAGCATGAATTATGATGGTGAAATTGCATACTCTTTCTTACCTAATAATACAAGTATACCTGATACACATTACAATGTGGAAATGAAAGATTGTGGAACACTATCTGTTAATATTGTACCTACAATACTAGGGGATATGATTATAGATAATTGCATAATAGTAAACTACAGTTATGCAGGAGACCTTACTAACGATTGGCCAAATAATCCTGTATGGTGGGCTAAGGGGAAAGGTAAAACAGTTTTTAAAAATATAAAGTTTGACAGAACTGGTCTTGCGACTTCTTCAATATCCGTTATGAACGATGCTGAATTTGAGAACTGCGAATTTATTAATTATGGCACAATAGACTATATGGATTTCGGGGAGCAGTTACCAACAGTGAAGATACTTAAAGTAAAGGACTGTATTTTTAACGAAGGCGGCATTACAGGCGGCAGCTTGAGTGAATTTATGACTCCTGGGACAGGTGGAGATGAACCAGGTGGAGATGAACCAGGTGGAGATGAACCGGAAGATATTCTTTTTACGGTGGGAGATATCAATTTTACAGATTTAGATGGAGCTAAAATTACTAAACTAATTGGTGATACAGACATTAAAGCATCTGTAGCAATTAGCAGCAGTACTGAGAATGTAGTACCTGCAGCAATTATCTTAGCACTGTATGATGAAAATGAAAGGATTGTCAGCTTTTCAATAGTATCAATAGATATAGCCGGAAATACTGAAGCAACTCTTGCAACAGGTTTTAGATTACCTCAGAATATTGATGGCTGTAAAGTGAAGGCATTTATTTGGGATAGTTGGGAAAACATGAAACCTCTTTCAAATGTGGTAACATTCCCACTGAGCAAATAATATACAATTAAATTTTGATGTTGAGCAAGTATTATCGCCAAAATATAAAAACTATAACCTGGGGTGGTAAACAACCCCCCAGGATGTTAAGAAGGGAGTAGACTGTAATGAAGAAAAAGATGAAAATCAGGGTTTTAAGCAGCATCATAGTACTCCTTGCCTTCATCCTGCCTATATTAATTCAGCCAGCTTTTGTGCATGGAGCTGCAGAGCAGGACAAAGCTGCTATCACAATAAACCCTTCCTATAATACCTTAACAGGCAAACTTTCTGTACAGGGAAAAATAACGGGAGGAAACACTGAAGATGGTATAAAGGTTACTATAAAAATATTAAATCCTTCTAATAAACTACTTTATTTAGGTGAAGAAATTAGTTCCGCAGACGGCTCATTTGTTTTTGAAGGCATGAAAACAAATGAAGAGGGAACATATAAAATATATGTAGGAAGTGAAATAACTGAAAAAGCTTTCATGGTAAACTTTAAAGTTCAAAAAGAAACACCTGTGGAGCCAGATCTGCAGCCAAAGCCGGAAGAGCCTGGTTCAGAGGCAGGCTCATCAGCTGGAAATTTACCACCAAAACCTGAAGACAAAAATAAGCCTACAGTGGGACAGATAAAGGAAAAATTTAATGAAGTTCTTGAATCAATTGACATAACCCCTGCTGACAGTACAATAAGTGCACTTGAAAATATTATTGGCCTTGTCGGTGACCTGTCTGAACACGAGCAGAACGATATAAAAGAAGAGTTAGTCTCAATGATTAACAAAACCATAAAGAAACTGTCTTCTTTAAATATCGGTATGTTGGCTGAAAAAGATGGTAATGTAATAATTACCGATGAAGAAGCATCTTTAAATGTTGAAATTAAAGATGAAGTAATATCTGCAGCTATTAAAGAAACTAATCAATATTATAAAAAGATAACAGAAACACTTAAATTAAAAGGACTTACACAAGCAGCTGATACTATACTTTCTAACAGAAAAGTAATTACAATTTTAACAGATAAAAGTGAAAAAGATCTTAATATTAGTCTTATGGTTAAATCGATTGATGCATTATCTTCAAATAACATAGACATTGTAATTGATTCTACGAAAGCAGGCATAGAAAGCAGTTCGACTCAAATATTATCTTTAAGAATACCATCAGGAACCTTGGATATGGAATATATATTAAAATATCTAAAAGATAAGAATAAGGATACGAATGATATTGAAGGGATAAAGAACAGCAGAGTTGTAATTGCTTTGAAAGAAATGGATAAAAAGGATGAAAAGGAATATATTCAAAATATTACGGATGAGCAGAAAAGCCATAGATATGCTGTATATATTAATGTATCTCCGGTTATTGATTTGCAGTTTATATTAGATAAAGAAGATGAAATATGCATTGAAAAATTTAATGGCAATCTTTTTATAGAAATTCCTCTTGATAATGAAAAAATCAGTAATAACAAGGTAAATACAGCAAGTAAGAAGATTGGGGTATATTGCTTTAATCCCGATAAAAAAGTGTGGGAATATGTGGGAGGCAGGGTTAACCCGGATACAGGAAGGATGGCCTTTCTGACAAACCATCTAAGCATATATTCAGTTTATGAATATAACAAAACCTTTAAAGATATTCAGGACAATTGGGCACGGGAATTCATAGAAGTGTTGGCATCCAGACATATAATAAACGGTGTAAATGATGAAATATTCCAACCAGAAAGGAATGTTACAAGAACGGAGTTTTCCAAGATGCTCTTGGAGGCACTGGATCTTGTTGACTATGAAGCAAAAACTAACTTTACTGATGTACCTGTAAATGCATGGTACTATAAATATGTAGCATCAGCTCAGAAACTTGGCATTGCAAAAGGCACAACAGGAAATCTTTTCAAACCCGAAGAAGTAATAAGCAGGCAGGATATGGCAGTTATGGCTTACAGAGCTGTCAAAGCTGCAGGAATAGGTTTACCTCAGGAAAAAGAATACAAAGAGTTTACAGACAACAGAGATATATCGGCTTATGCAAAGGAAGCGGTTGAAGTACTGCAGCAGGCAGGTATCTTTGAGGGAAACGGAAAAGGTATGTTCCTGCCTAATAACAGCTCTACAAGATCAGAAGCTGCAAAGATTATTTATATGCTAGTTGAAGCACTTGAATTAAAATAAAAGTAATAATAAAAGAATAGCAAAAGTAATAAGTAAAAGTAAAAAGCGAGGAGCGATCCTAATTAAATCTAGGACTTCCTTGCTTTTTTAACATTACATTTTGTGCTTTTTAATACACTCTGTATCTTTTTGCTACCAGAAGTTATTCCAGTAACGAATTGTACCTTTACATCTCCTAAAAGCAGATATACAATCAAAACTACAGTATGCATCACGAGGAGGAAAACATGACATGAATAATGCTGGTATATCTAGTAGTAAGATTGATTTATCTAGAAACAGAAAAAAGGAAAGCTATTTATTCAATAAAATAAAAGAAATAAAGCGTGACAAATTTCTATTATTACTTATACTACCTGGTTTTTTATATTTTGTAATATTTAGATACATTCCAATGGGCGGCATATTAATAGCTTTTAAAAAATATAGCGTATATAAAGGTATACTGAAAAGTCCATGGAACCATTTTCAGTACTTTAAAGAATTTTTTACGGATTTCAACAGCTGGCGGCTTTTTAGAAATACTTTGCTGTTAGGGGTATATAGTTTATTCTGGAGTTTCCCGGCTCCAATAATATTTGCTTTGCTATTAAATGAAATAAAAAATCTGAAATTCAAAAAGGCTGTGCAAACAATAAGTTACCTGCCACACTTTATATCAACAGTTATTATTGTTGGTATGGTGCTTAATTTCCTATCTCCTGAAACAGGGATAATCAATCGCTTAATTATGTTTTTTGGGAGAGAACCTATTTATTTCATGATAAAAAATGAATGGTTTAGAACTGTTTACATAAGTACAGGAATATGGAAGGGACTCGGTTGGAGTGCTATTATTTATCTTGCGGCTATAAGTAATATTAATGAAGAACTGTATGATGCAGCTAAAATAGACGGTGCAAAAAGATTCAGACAAGCTCTTCACGTTACACTGCCTGGTATAGCACCAACTATTTCGGTCTTGTTCATAATGAATGTAGGCGGTATTCTAGGTGCAGACTTTGAAAGAGTATTGCTTCTGCAGAATCCTGCCATATATGAAACAGCAGATATAATAAGCACCTTCGTTTATAGAAGAGGAATTGCAGGAGCAGATTTTGGGTATGCGACTGCTGTAGGACTCGCCCAATCTATTGTAGGAGTGGTTCTACTGGTATCTGCAAACTATATATCGAAAAAATTCTCAGAAAACAGCTTATGGTAGAAAGGATGTGTATGATATTGAAACGCAAAACTTCCGGTTTAAATAATCAAACTATGTCATCCAAATTGTTCGACATATTTAATATATTGTTAATGCTGTTCATATGTTTTGTTACTCTTTATCCATTTTTATATGTTCTGGCAACTTCAATGAGCAGCAACATTGCAGTTATGCAAAACAAGGTTACATTTTACCCTGTGGAACTGAACTTTACGGCTTACAAGAAAATATTAAAAGACCCATACCTGGTTAGTAGTTACTATAACACAATAAAATATACCTTGATTGGAACATTCATAAACCTTTTGTTTACATCAACGATAGCATACCCGCTTTCCCGCAAGAATCTTGTGTTTAAAGGTTTTTTTAATACAATGATTATAATAACAATGTTTTTCGGTGGCGGCCTTATTCCCACATTTTTACTAGTTAACGCTCTTGGGATGTATGATACAATATGGGCCATAGTTATACCTGGTGCAATATCCACATACTACCTTATAGTAATGCGTACATTCTTTCAATCAATCCCTGTTGAACTTGAAGAATCTGCAAAAATTGATGGGGCAAGTGAAGTAAGAGTTTACTTTCAAATAATACTTCCATTGTCCAAAGCAGCTCTTGCGGCAATCGGATTGTTCTATGCAGTTGGGCATTGGAATAGTTTCTTCAGCGCTTTGATATATCTAAAATCAAAAGCTAAGATGCCATTACAGATATTACTAAGGAACATGTTGATCTCATCTGAAATGGCTCAGCAGAATAAAATAGCAAGCAGGGATGAGGAAGTTGTTGTAGCTGAAACAATTAAATCTGCAGCTATAATAGTTACTGTAATACCAATAATTTGTGTTTATCCTTTCCTGCAAAAGTATTTTGTGAAGGGTGTAATGATAGGGTCTATAAAAGGCTAAATGTGTCAACAATTTTCTGTAAAAATATTACAGAATCAAAATAAAAGGAGGCAAGTTAAATGAAAAAAATTATATCACTCTTATTAGCCTTTGTTCTAGTATTAAGCTTTACTGGATGTGCAAAGACATCAGACAAAGGGAACGGCAATACAGAATCAAAAACAACCGATAACCAAAAGCAAGGTAGTGAGAATGAAAAAACAGAACCCAAGTTTGACACAGCAGGGCTAGCTCTACCTATCTCAAAAGATAAAGTTGAGATAGAGTATATGATTTCTGAGCATGCTAACAACCCTGTAAAAGAAGACTGGACAGTGTTCCAGGAATTAGAAAAAGTGACGAATATAAAGTTAAAACTTCAACCTGTAGGTGCTGATTATTCACAGAAACTTAATCTTATGGTTTCATCCGGCCAGCTGCCTGAACTATTTACCAGCACTGTTGATTTTGGAAAAATGTATGGGGTTGAAGGTGCATTAATTCCAATTAGTGATTATTTGAAAAAGATGCCGAATTATTCAAAGTTTTTGGCAGAGAATCCTCAAACTAAAAAAGACCTGGCAGCATCGGACGGCAAAATTTACAATGCAGTTCATTATGGACACGAAGTATTCGGTCAGGGCTGGCTTTACAGAATGGATATTCTTAAAAAGCACAACCTCAGTGTTCCAAAAACATATGACGAGTTTTATGAAGTATGTAAAAAACTCAAAGAGATTTATCCGGACAGCTATCCTTTCTCACACAGAAAGAAAAATGGTATAGCGGCAGAAATTGGTGTTCAATGGGGAACGGGTTATGGTGTTTATTATAATCTTGATACAAAAAGATTCCAGTATGGATGTATTGAAGACAATTTCAGAGATATGCTCATGTTCCTAAAGAGGCTCTATGATGAGAACCTAATGGATAGGGAATGGGCAACAATCAGTGCAAAACAGTGGGAAGATAGAATGACAAACGAACAGAGTTTTATAACATATGACTACCTTGCACGTATAAAGGTATTTAACCCTGCAATGGCTGAGAAAAATCCTGAATATGACCTTGAAGCGGCTTTACCTCCAAAAGCACCTAATGGAAAAGCTTTAATTAAGACAACATACGATAAAAACGGAACTGCTATGGAAGGGTTTATGGTTTCCAAAAACAATAAACATCCCGAAGAAACCTTTAAACTGCTTGATTTCCTCTACAGTCGCTATGGTCAAATAATCACCAACCTGGGAGTAGAAGGGGCAACATATAAGAAGGATGCTAACGGGAATCTGGTTTGGGTTGATGATATCAAGAGTTCCATAAGTCCTAACGGTACAAAACACTATACTAATGACTTCGGTTTTATAGCACTGGGCACATATACTGTTGTAACACCTGAAGTAAGGATGCTTACAAGAGAAAAAGGCTATAAAGAAGCAGTTGAGCTTTATGAGAATAATGACGTTGCAACCGGTTCAGATCCTCAGATCAGCATGACTGAAGCAGAATTGGATGTTGTAAAGAGCAAGACTTCTCTTGGAGACTATGTAGATGAGCAGATAATGAAATTTGTACTTGGTGAAAGAAGTCTCTCTGAATGGGATGCTTTTGTGAAAGAAGTTAAAGCCAAAGGCGTAGACGAGCTTGTAAAAGTTTACAACGATGCCCTTGACAGGTATAATAAAGTTAACTGAGAAGTGATGAAAGTAAAGTTAACTGATAAATGACATAGGCAACATAGGTAATATAGGTGAAATAAATAACATAAATAAACGTAATTAAGCATAAATGAGCGTATTTAAGACTCTGAAGGCTCTGGTTGGCTGTATTCTGTTTTTACAACAACCAGGGCTTTTGAGCTATAGACTATAATCAGAAATGGAGACTTAGTTTGCAAGAAATTGATAAATTTCTGAAAAACTAATGCGCATGTGCATATTTTTTGCACAAGAATTTTAAAAAATAAATTGCACGCGCGACTGAAATGAATTTAAGCCCATAAAAACTTTTTCCTGAAAAAGTTTTGCTCCTGCAAGGGCGAATTCATTTCGCACGCAGCAGGAATGGAGACTTAGTTTGCAGGAAATTGATAAATTTCTGAAAAACTAATACGCATGTGCATATTTTTTGCACAAGAATTTTAAAAAATAAATTGCACGCGTGAATGAAATGAATTTAAGCCCATAAAAACTTTTTCCTGAAAAAGTTTTGCTCCTGCAAGGGCGAATTCATTTCGCACGCAGCAGGAATGGAGACTTAGTTTGCAGGAAATTGATAAATTTCTGAAAAACTAATACGCATGTGCATATTTTTTGCACAAGAATTTTAAAAAATAAATTGCACGCGTGAATGAAATGAATTTAAGCCCATAAAAACTTTTTCCTGAAAAAGTTTTGCTCCTGCAAGGGCGAATTCATTTCGCACGCAGCAGGAATGGAGCTTAAAATGAAAAAAATAGATATTCATGTACACACAAGAGCATTTAAAGGGATACCGAGAAAGGATGCTGGCACAACCTATGCAACACCTGAAGAATTAATCGCAATGTATGATAAACTGGGAGTTGAAAAAGGGGTTATAATGACAAGCTTTTGCCTTGAATGCGGTCTACAGGGACAGTCAAACGAGGAAACAATGTATCTGGTAGAAAAATATCCTGGTAAGTTTGACTGGTTCTGCAATATAGATCCACGTATGGGTGACAACACTCCGAATTATGACCTCTCATATTTTATAAGCTATTACAAGGAAAGAGGCGCTAAAGGGGTAGGTGAGGTAAGTTATAACCTATATATGGATGATCCCTTTATGGAAAACCTATATTATCACTGTGAAAAAAACAGCATGTCTATTATAATCCATATCGCTCCCAAAATAGGAGGATGCTACGGACTTGTTGACGAACTGGGATTACCGCGTCTGGAAAAGATTCTTGCAAAATATCCGGGGTTGACAATCCTAGGTCATTCTCATGCTTTCTGGTCTGAAATTAGTGCTGATAATAACGAAAAAATAAGAAACACTTATCCAACAGGAAAAGTAATACCAGGTGGAAGAGTTGTTGAATTAATGAGAAAATACCCGAATTTACATGGGGATCTTTCAGCAGGAAGCGGTTATAATGCAGTTTCCAGAGATGAAGACTTTGGATGTGCTTTTATTGAGGAATTCCAGGATAAACTTTATTTTGGGACAGATATATGTGCCCCTAATAACAAGCCTCAATTATCATTCTGGCTGGATAGAATGATGAATGAAGGCAGGATATCCAAAGAGGCTTATAAAAAAGTAAGCCGTGAAAATGCACTGTGGATACTTGCAGGTGCTAAATGAGTGGAAAGTGAAGCAAGCCTGCTTCACTTGGGGATAAAAGTTATGCATAATGACTCCAAAAATATCACTCGCATAAAGTTGGGTGAATTCCCAAACAAATGGTCAAAAGCTTAATTCGTGCTTTAGTTCACAAGCTCAATTCACGCTTTATATGAAACTTGTATTTATCGGACCTGTAAAAAGCTTTCCTGTATTCAAGGGGTGCACTGTTTCCTGTATATATTATTGAGCTTACCAGAAAAAGCGGAGAATCCTTTTTTAAGTTCAAAACCTTTGAGGTTGATGCATCAGCTGCAACAGCTTCAAAGGTTTGTTCTATGAATGCAGGAACAGGCTGGTTCAGCTTTTTATATAAATCTAAAGTTGAGAAAGCAGCACCTTTTTCTACTTCCTTCTTAGCAAGTTCATAGATCTTATTCCCGATGATTTCTGAAAAATATGAATTATAAATAACATAACCTTCATTATCTGCCTTCCCAAGGAGACTCAATATAAGTACATTGGTGCCGATGTTTATATCCAGTATCTTGGATATTTCGATATCAGCAGGGATAGTTTCAACCTTGAGTATCTCTGTACCTGCTGATAAACCCAGGTTTTTAATTGTACTTTCAAAGGAATTGATATAGGGAAGGGCCTGTGATATTTTTGTATCTTTTAAATCCTTCACAAATGTGCCTTTTCCTTGAACTGTAAAAAGCAAACCTTCCTTCATAGCCTCGCTTATTGCGCTTCTAACAGTTATTCTGCTTACGTTAAACAATTTACATAATTCATTTTCAGAAGGAATTTTACTTCCATATTGATATTCGCCATTAAGTATTTTTTCTTTTATAGCCTCCTTTATTTGTAGAAATAAAGGTTTCGAAGGAGATAAATCGTTATTTTCCAGAAAACTCACCTCATTATTACTAATAAAATTTTGATGATTAAATGATATATAATAATACATGTTATGTCAAGTGCGTTTATTGGGACACATTTTCTATATTTGAAGAAAAATATGGCAAAAATCGATTTCCACGTATAATATTCACTTCAGCAATGGATTGTAGCGTTTAAGTCTACAGAAAAATTCTACCCGTCACATTTGCCGTCCATGGCTCAGGTGACGCCTCACGACATCCTTGTCGTGAATTACGAATTTTTCATTGCCTTAAACATAACAATCCGTAAGCTTTATTCAAATTTTATACTTGGAAAATCGTATATTGCCATATTTTATTTCATAGTAAGAAAATGTGTCATGTTTGTTGTCACCTCTTGACACCTGCAAATAAAGGGACTATAATAATACATGACATAACATGTTATAACAACTAAAAACAAAGGTTAAATTTTGCCTTTGCAGTTTGTTCTAAACCTAATATAAAACTATGAAGTACAAAAAAATGTGAGGAAAGAGGTAATAGTTTGATGAAAAAGGAACTTAGAATTATCTGTCCTAACGGACATCTTGGATTTGCGCCTACAAAGGAAGAGAGCTTTTATATAGGAGCTAAAACACATCCTGATTATTACTGCAGCGATTCAGGCAGTGATGATATAGGACCTACACCGCTTGGTGAAGATATTTGTGCAAGCCATTATAATTGGCAGAAACATGATCTGGAATTGATGCTTGTTGCAGCAAGAGAGCAGGGTGTTCCCATGATTATCGGGTCAGCAGGGGATACCGGTACAAACAGCAGAGTAGATATGTATATTGACATAATAAGGGATCTGGCTAAAAAGCATAATATACCCAAATTTAAACTTGCATACTTCTATTCTAATGTAGATAAGCAGTATTTGTATGATAAACTGAAAAAAGGCGTCCAGGTAAAAGGCCTTGAGGGATATAGTGATTTGACACCGGAAGTATTGGATAAAACCAATAGAATTGTTGCAGTAGCCGGTGTTCACCCGTATATTAAGGCTCTTGAAGGTGGTGCTGATGTAATTATAGGTGGAAGGTCAAGTGATATTGCAATATTTGCCGCACCAGCAATTAAAGAAGGATTCCCAGAAAACTTATCATATTATCTTGGAAAAGTTCTTGAATGCGCATCATTCTGTGCAGAACCCTATGGAGCAAAAGAATCAGTTATTGGGACTATTACAAAAGATGATGTGAAAGTAACTGCAATGCATCCAAAGCAAAGATGTACTATTGCATCAGTCGCAGGCCATGCCATGTATGAGAGATCAAATCCATATTATGAATATTTTGCCGGCGGAATGATTGATATGAGTCAGTGCAAATATGAACAGTTTGATGAAAAAACTTGCAGAATAACCAATCCTAAATACATACCAACAGAAGGGAAAATCACGGTCAAACTTGAGGGATCAGGGAAAATAGGAGAACGTTATATAGGAATTGCAGGAATCCGTGATCCGTATTCCATCCAAAACATTGATAAGGTACTGGATTGGGCAAGATCACAGGTTAAGGAACGTTTCCCAAATGAGGAATATCACTTAAGTTACAGAGTGTTTGGCAAGAACGGTGTAATGGGTGATCTTGAGCCTGTAAAGGAAATCAAGTCCCATGAGCTTTGTATTGTAGTCGAAGGTGTAGCACCTACAGATGAAGTAGCCCACGAAGTTACAATGATCGGATTAAGACAACTTTTCTATGCAAGACTGCCGGAAGTAAAGGGAACAGCTGGATCAGCAGCATTCCTTCTTGATGAAGTTATTAAAGCCAGCCCCGCCTATGAGTGGACAATGAATCATATTGTACCTGTAGATGACCCTATGGAGTTGTTTGATCTGAAATTCATTGATATTGGATAAATACAAGACAAGCTAAAGTAGGGAAAAAGCAGGGACAGTTCTCCATCAAAAGTGGGGACAAAGGTGGGGACAGTTCTCCATAAAAAAGGAATATCATCAAAAAGAATGAAAAGAATGTAAAGGGAGGCAAGTAAATTGAAAACAGTTAAGTTAACTGAAATTGCTAAAACTATAAGAAGTAAAAATGCAGGGGTTAATAAAATAACCTTTGATATAATATTTACAGATAAAGATAAATACGAAATGGTAAAAGCAAGCAAGGTTTTATCAAAAAGCACTATAGCAAAGCTGTATGATATACCGGAGGAAAGAATTTGCGATTTTGTAGAGTTTGATCCTGCTTATGCAATTAAATTTACTATTATGAGATCAAAACCAAGTGGAAGTGTTGGGGAAGGCGATGTTTTTGGGTGCCAGCAGTATCCGCCTTTACTGGAGCTTGAAATACCTGTTGCTGAATAAGCGGTATGGAGAATAATAACAATGTGGATACAATTTTCAATAATGGCATTATATTTCATGATTGTTGTTGTTGTTGGCATAGCGGCGAAAAGGAAGTCGGTTTCTTTAAGCACATATCATGGTGAAAATCTGGGCTTTTTTGTCGCTGTCGCAGCATCAACAGGGGAATGGCTGGGTGGGACATCAACTATAGGGATATCGGAATATGGTTACAGCTATGGGATTTCAGGAGCCTGGTATACTGTAGCTAACGGAATAGGACTTCTGGTTTTAGGCATTTTTTTCGCCAAGTTGTATAGAAGCATGGATAAAGTAACCATACCTGGTATTATAGGAAATGTTTTAGGTGAAAAGGCCAGAATGGTATCAAGTGTTTTCCTGATATTTGTTATGCTGGTAGTTGGAACAGCACAGATAATAGCTGCCGGTTCTTTTGGAGTTCTAGTATTAAAGCTGGACTTTAATTTGTCGGTAATACTTCTGGGAGCAGGATTTGTTATATATACTCTGATTGGAGGTATGAGTGCAGTAGGGTATACCAGTGTCCTTCATTTTATCATAAAATATGGGGGAATTATACTTGCACTTGTAGTTTCAATTAAGGGTATCGGCAGCTGCAAAACTATTCAATCAAGTCTGCCGCCGGAGTATTTCAACTGGCTCAATATAGGATTACCAAGAGTTTCATCCTGGATAATTGCATCTGTTCTGGGCACATGTACAGCCCAAGCGGGAATACAGCCTATCCTTGCAGCAAGAGATGAGATCACCGCAAAAAAAGCTTCAATTGCAGGAGCCTTGATTGTAGCCCCGTTTGGTATTCTTACAGCATTGCTTGGAATGATAGCACGAGCGAAGTTTCCTCATATAACAGATGCAAAGCTTGCTCTGCCAACATTAATGATTAATATGAACCCTGTTGCAGGGGGTATTGTTTTAGCATCAGTTCTGGCTGCTATATTATCTACATCTTCACCTATTATTCTGGCATGCGGTACCATGTTTACCAAAGATATTTATCAGCCAAGGCGGGGTTCTAAAGCTTCTGAGAGTAAACTGCTTATGGTATCCAGAATTTCTACAGCAATATCCGGTGTAATATGTATAGCATTGGCGATAGCAATTAATGGAAGCACGAAGATCCTTGATATAGTTTACTTTGCATATACAATAAGAGGAGCATTATTCATAGTTATACTGGCTGGATTATTCTGGAAGAAGGTTTCCCAGAAAGGGGCAATTATCTCGATGTTTTCATCTGTAATTACAGGCTCCATATGGGTAGTTTACAAAAGTATATTTGGTAATTTCCCAATACATCCGGCAATTACGGAAACTTATGCATCCGTTATAGTGGCAATCGCAACTGTATTAGTATTTAGTGTTTTGTTTCCGGATAAGAGCTACTCTATAAAGAACAAAGCAATTACTTAATAAAAAGATTGTAATACAAAACAGTTATCTTGTTTTATATAGCAAATATAAAATAGAAAAGAGCTTGATTAATTGAATTATTAATTCATTATGTCAGGCTCTTTTTATATAGCTGTAGAAACGTCCCCAATAATAATAATTCTGTAGAAATGTAGAAACGTCCCTAATAATTTAGGAAGAAAATGTGCCCGCATGCATATACTGGATTGCAACTATGTGCTAAGATATGATATATTATGATGTGTTATAGATATATTGTATATTTGGTATAATTAATTTATTGACAGGGGTGCTATGAATTATTATGAATAGAATTACGCGTATTTTTCATTCAAAGTCAATATATGCTCAACTCCTGGCAGGTTTTTTGACTGTAATACTGATTGTATCTTCATTTCAATTAATATTAAACGTAGTTTATAAAAATAATATAGAAAGAGAACTAATAGATAAAACGCATAAAAGATTAAATTACGTTGCTTTAGGGATAGAACAGCAATTTGAAAACATTATCACAAATGTTCTGATAAGCTTATACCAAAAATATGGTGAACAATTGAGAACAAGAACCATGTCAGCAGTAGATATAGAAAGAGCGAAAGCAACAATACTTGATTACTGTAATAAAAATAGTTTCATTGAAAACATAATTATAATTGACTTAAAAGGTAATATTGTTATAGATTGCAACAGTGCATGCAATAAAGACATGTATCTTAGCAAAATCTTGTCAGGTTCAGATGACTATTGGGATCTATTCATAAAACAACTGGAGGAGGATTTCACATTCAAGATTCTTCCTGTTCACAACTTCACTGAGTATTCAAGCTTTGACTGGGTCGGAAATAATACAAGACCACTTATACCGGTGATTTACAAGGAAAAAACAGGGAGTAGTTTTACAATAACTGCATTGGTTAATCCAAAATCTCTTGTAAAAATAATTGAGCCGGATTTTATGAATGATTTTTATATTTATAATTTGGAAGGGCAGGCAATATTTCCTTTAGAAATTCTAGAAGATAAAAATATCAAAGATATAAAATACAACTTGGGAAGCAAGGAAGGGCTTACAAGAAACAATGAAGGATTTATATCTATAAAGAGGTTTTCTTTTACATCTTTGGTATTCTGCAAGTATATTCCTGATGAAACATTTAGAATATATACAAGGCAAACAAAATTTCTGCTTAATATAGCAATTATTATATCTGTATTATTGGGAAGTATTGCTTCAGTTTTTATTATTAAAGGCTTTAATAATTCTGTAAAGCAGATTGTTGAGATGATAGGTAAAGCTAAAAATATATCTGGGGATAAAAGTGGCACTATTAATTTGAAATACATAGCTAACAATGTAAGAAATATTGTTGAAGAAAACATGCGATATGAAAATGATATTGATAAAAAGGACTCTATATTGAAATCGGTTTTTTATAGGGAAAAGCTTTTAAATGTGATATCACAAGAAAAAGAAATGCCATATGGATTTGACGGTAAAAGTGAAATATTTTCCCAATATATCATTATTATTTTCAAGGTGTGCTGCAGAGAAAAATTTTACTCTGATATAAAACTGGAATATAGCAAGGTTATATTTATAATAAATGAACTAATCGAAAGGTATCTCAAACAATTATTCGGGCAGGCAATATCATTTCAGGTTGAAAATGATAATATCACATCAATTGTTAGTGCTGAAAACAATAAAAATATTGAAGAAAAAATAAATGTGCTGGTAGATAAGCTGAATGCTGAAAACAAATATGTTTTCTTTACAATTATCGTAAGCAAAACATATGATGATTTTTCACAACTGAACAATGTTTACAAAAGAATCAATAGCCTTGAAAAAAACAGGAATCTGTGTAATGAAACTCAGATAATGACTGAAGGAAATTGTGAGATAGAAGATTCTATTTATTTTACAAACACGCAGCGTGAACAAATTGTGAACTTACTTTCAAACAAGCAGATTGATGAATGCATAAAACATGTTAACGACATATTAAAATATAATGCTGATAAGAAAGTAAGCAGTTTTTCAATATTTTTGCTGTGTGCTGATATTGTTAACAGCTGTAATGATGCTTTGTCAAGGTTATATAGCAGGATACCGCCTGATTTTAACATGAAAAACATATATTCAATGATTAAAATGTATGAAACTATAGAAAATTATCAAATCTCATGTGAGAATATAATTATAACATATTATAACTATATCTGTACTCACACACCGTCGGAGGATGATATTGTCCGTAATGTTAAAGAGTATGTAAACCAGCACTATATGGAAGATATCAGTATAGATATGCTGGCAGAAAAATTCTGTATTTCCCGGAGTTATCTTTCGAGACATTTTAGAAATGAAACAGGTGAATGTTTGAGTGATTATATAAATCAAATACGAATGCAGGAAGCATCAAGACTTTTGAAAAATACTTCTTTAAAGATAAATGAAATATATTTGAAGGTTGGTATAACCAATAATGTAACCTTCAACAGATTGTTTAAAAAATATACAGGTATGACACCTAATATCTATAGAAGAGCGGAAAGATAAGTCTGCTGAGTTTATAAACCGTGTAGAATCATTTTACGTTATATATAATAAAATAGAAACATATTTGGATCTTTCAGCCCTGCCATAAACCATTTTCAGGTAGGGCTGTTTTGTATTCTCTTTTAGATAATATTAAAAAAATAACATTTTGTTTTATATATAACATTTTATGAACCTTGACAACTGGATGTTTATAATGTAACAAATTGTGTCTTTACTCCAATAAGCATGAATTATAAAATTTAAAATGCAGAGTATAGCATAGATGCGGCATATAAGCATACTGTATTTTTCATATATAATATAGATGTAAGATCGGAAGAGCGTC
>OFEK01001355.1_pt1 | contig 16932 bp, 17 predicted proteins | sample 1521131 | NCBI WGS metagenome assembly OFEK01 (sample SAMN05720209, study PRJEB24109) | activated sludge metagenome | isolation source: Anaerobic digester | place: China | collected 2015-12-16
ATCATATACTTTGCGATGGCTTTTAGCGCTCATCTCTCTATCCCCCTGTAAGTAATCATTTGTTCTTTTCTATTCATTATAGTGCTTTTTTAAAAAATTATCACCTTAAATTTCACTCCAGTTTTTGGGGGGCATTATAAACATAGGAAGATTAAGCTTCTCCCAAAGCAACTGGAAGAGGAAAAAAAATAGCAAAGCCCAGAGGTTTACATGCATGAAGAAAGTAGAAAGCTTTAATTTGCTTAAACCTAGATACACAAACTCCAAGAGTCCAAAAAGACTTAGTGCTCCACCCATGCTTGCAAGAAACCATACTCGAAGCGTAAAGCTGTCTGGATTAAACAAATGAAAAATGCTCAATATTAAAAACACATTGAAGAAAAGGGTAATGATGAAAAAAAGCACTTGATATATAACACTATCGCTAGTTTTGTGCAAAACCGAAGCTTCGTTCTTCCTGAGTTTCAATGCTTGAGAAAATTTATAACATAGCACCCAACTGAAAACGAAAGAAACAAGCAGGGGAAAGCACAAAATCAACTTCAGCACCTGATGCAAATTCTCCCTCCTGCAAGCGTATGACTATATATTAGCAGTAAAAAACTGAGCTTGTCAAGCAAAAAAGTGGAAGAAAAGCCTTTAAGATTGATCAGCAAGTTGAGGGTAAAAAAAGTTTAGATTACCTAGTTCCAGTCTTTAATGTTGTATTTTTTTGCATACTTCGCTTGGATGCGGAAGGGATAGTCGTAGAAGGTGAAAGCTCTAAATGAAACAATAGTTAATGGTAAGAGACTCATAATAATTCGTAATGTTAAAGGAAGACCTATCGATGGTGTCCAAAAAACCCGCAATATTATCAACAAATAAAAAAAAGCAACTGACCATTTGGCAAAATGTTTAGCTTTTTTAGTGCTTATCTCTTTGCTAGTTTCTTTTATCGAAAAAAGAACTTGTTCATCTTCAACCACTTTATGGTACAGGGCTTTTTTATAAAACCAATTAATGTTTCCCAATCTGCCTTCTTCAGTGATTTCCCTAACGATGTTCGTTGTAATGAATTTTCCATCGGGAGTATCATGCAGTAATAATGCTGTTTTCCTGACTACATAAAAAATAACCTTGTCATTCAGATAGACCATATAAGCTATAAACGCAAAAGCAAGCAAGATGTAAATAAATTGTTGCAAGAGTGATGAAAGATTCAAGAGCGAAAGATGTATATTTAAGGCGAAATATATCTGAAGAAGAGCTACTACTAACCAGCTAAACACCCCTATACTTAAATGAAGAAACCTAAATACTTTGCTGTGCAATGTCAATCCATTGGTCCTTTCCAGAATCTGAACATGAATCTCAAATCATCCCTTGTTTTTCTCAGCATCATCATTTATTACCTTTATATACAATCAACCTCAGCGTCTGATGCAAGCTCTTCCTCCTGCGAGGTTTGGTTTAATATCCATCTATTTCTCCGCAATTACCAGCATCTCAAAATCTTCGGTAGTGAGTTTGTCTTCTCGTGAAAAAGCCCCCAGTTTGGCTCCAAAGATGTCTATTTTGCTATATCCCAATGTTTTGAGCAGCCAGGTGATTTCGCTTGGGACGTAATAACGCTCGTTGCAGTCCAGTTCAAGCACTTTTCCGCTATCATCTTCAACTCGAGTAATGTTGTGGTCCCGAAAAGTCATCAGATCGAAGGTATTGCTTCGATAGGTAGCATTTCCAGGCTCATTCTCTGAAGCACAAAATTCTTCTACCGAATGGTATAAAGGAAACAAACCATTGAGGGTGGTGAAGATCAGTTTTCCCTGGTCTTTAAGGGCTCGAGTGGCTCCGAGCAGGATTTCAAAGTTCATTTCATCGGTTTCCATCAAGGGAAAAGCCCCCTCGCAAAGCATCATCACCAGGTCAAACTGATGCACAAAGGGGAGTTTTCGGGCATCATGCTCTTGAAAGTCAATTTCCAAACCGAGGGACTGGGCCTTGCTTCGAGCTTTATCAAGCATATTTCTGGAAAGGTCGGCTCCCGTTACATGATATCCGCGTTTACTCAGCTCGATAGTATGTCTGCCTGTGCCGCATCCCAGGTCGAGGATTTTAAGTTTTTTGTTGGATTGTGTTTCTTTTTCAATGAAATCGCATTCGCCGAGGGTACCTTTCACAAAACACTCTTTTTCATATTTTTCCGCATAGTTTTCAAACAAGTTTTCGTACCACTGTTTCATTTCTTCTCCTTTGTTTTCAGCACATCCATTTCCCTGCTCTATAGGTGTTATAGAGATAATTATATGTAAACTATATGTAATGTGCCAGACACGAAATTTCCTTTTTTAGCATATGCAATTTAGTCTCGACCCAGTATAATCGTAGCATGATGAGATTAAAAAAGCCCAGGAAGCTGAAAATCAAGCTGTTTGTTTGGAGTAAGATGAGCAATGAATATTAAGTCCCCCCAGGAGCTTCTTGATATGATATTGCGTTTTATACAAAAAAAAGAACTCAGATATATCATCTTTAGTCAAAAAAGTAAGTCGAGTGGGGAGTCGGACCCCCAAAAAATAAAAATCCAACCCTTCTTGTGGAAAAGCAAAACAGCCTATCAGAGTACGCATTATATCCAACAAAAAGTCCTTCATTTCAACCATTTACCCTCTGAGATGGAAAAAATACTGAGTGAAGCTCTCTCCCTCTCTTTTACTCAAGTTACTATTCAACGCTCACATGAACAATGGGTGGCAGTTAGAAAAAAAGCTGGATTCATACTTAGTTCAAATATCCTTGATTGTGGTTCCCCTCCAGGGACTCACAATCGGGCAAAAGAGTATATTTTTCCCGAGGGAGTTTTTTCACCCGTACTTCATGCCCTTGGGGTGATGGATGAAAAAGGTTTGGTGATATCTTCAGCTCGAGACAAATTTACCCAGGTGAATCGTTTTTAGGAAATGATTCGCGACGTGTTACCCCTGGATTCACTTTCACAACTTCATATAGCAGACTTTGGTTGTGGCAAGGCATATCTGAGCTTCGCACTTTATGAATGGTTAAGCAAGACTAAACCAATGGAGCTGGTTTTGATAGGGGTGGATCATAATCAGGAACTCACTCAAGCAAATCAAGCACTTGCCGAACAGCTTGATTTAAAGGGGATGAAATTTGTTCATGGCGAGATAAGTTTGTTTAATGAGCAGTACCTGGATATGGCGCTTTGCCTTCATGCTTGCGATATAGCTACTGATGATGCTATCTTGCAGGGGGTAAAAAGCGGGTGTAAATGGATATTGGTTGCTCCGTGCTGTCAGCATGAGCTTTACTCTCAGGTAAAAACCCCTCTGCTCAAGCCCTTATGGAAACATGGTATCTTGAAGGAAAAGTTATCCTCCTTGCTTACTGACGCTTTTAGAGCTCAGTTTTTGGAAGCGATGGGCTACAGGGTTCAGATCCTTGAGTTTGTCGATTCACGACATAGCCCTAAAAATTTACTGATACGTGCAGTCAAAACCCAGCAGGGAATTCAGCAAAACAAGTGGCTGGATTGTTTGAAATGGGCCGAAGAGCTTGGAGTCAAGCCCTACATTTTGTCACATTTTCCCTTAGCAACAATCGGGGACGTACCCCATTTGTTGTAAAATGTCGCAAGTGCTACCTCCCTATGCGACATTTAGGACATGAGGAGGAGGCTAAGAGCCATAACGACCATACCGAAAAACAAGCCGTAGATGGAGCTATGATGGAAACCATATTCACGGGAGGTAGGGAGCAATTCATCCAGGGATATGAACACCATGATACCAGCTACCCCTGCGAATAAGATGCCAAAAAGCGTATCCGACATGAAGGGATACAAAAGCAGGAAGCCCACCACTGCACCCAGGGGTTCTGCCAGTCCTGAAAGAAAAGAAAACTTAAAAGCCTGCTTTCTGCTCCCAGTGGCGTAATAGATCGGCACTGATACAGCGATTCCTTCGGGGATGTTGTGGATAGCTACAGCTACAGCAATTGCGATACCCAGACTCGGATCTTTTACTGCAGCAACAAAGGTGGCAAGGCCTTCGGGGAAGTTGTGAATAGCGATCGCAAGTGCAGTAAAAATACCCAAACGGTGGAGTTTGGACTTATCACTTGGGACATGGTCAAGGTCTTCCACTTTTTTTAATTCATGGGGGTTTTCAAACGAGGGAATCAGCTTGTCGATCACAGCAATTAAAACAAAGCCAGCAAAAAAGGCAAATGTCGTGAGCCACATACCAGAAGTTTTCCCCAGCTCTGCCACCAGGCTTTCCTGAGCCTTAGGGAAGATTTCGATCATGGAAACATAGATCATCACCCCTGCAGAAAAACCTAAAGACCAGGAAAGGAAGACACGATTGGTTTTTTTGGCGAGGAGAGCTATCAGACTCCCCACTCCGGTGGATAAGCCTGCAAAAAGTGTCAATACAAAAGGAATCCAATACTCATGTATCAATTCGTGTTCCTCCTTTTTTCTTCATTGTTCAGTATAGCAAAAAAATAGTATAATAAGTACGAAAAGCAAAAGATTGAACGATATCATTTCATTGAAAGGAGGGGTGTATGGATAGGAAGTTTGTCCCTGAGATATATGGAAATCTACGAAGACATCTGATTGAAGTACCCAAGAACATTAGCGATTGCAGTGGTATTCGTATTTTTGGAAAACGCATCAAGTCGCTCCTTTTTTCCACAGATGTAGCTATCATACGCAACTCCAATGCAGATGCAGTCATTGCAGTTTATCCCTTTACTCCTCAGCCAGCAATCACCCATTCCATCATGATGGCTGCTGATGTGCCTGTCTTTTGCGGAGTGGGAGGCGGAGTCACCAAGGGTCAACGAGTGATCAATCTCGCACTTGATGCCGAGTTTCAGGGTGCAATTGGGGTAGTAGTCAATGCTCCGACCGCCAATGAAGTGATTCAACAGCTTAGTGTCACTATTGACATACCAATTGTTGTCACTGTAGTCTCAGTTAAAACTGACTTTGATTCTCGTATTCAGGCAGGTGCTACTATTTTCAACGTTTCAGGAGCAGAAAACACTCCTGAGATTGTTCATGCCATCAGAGCTAAATATCCCGAGTTTCCCATCATAGCTACAGGAGGTCCCAGCGAAGAATCTATCCAAAAGACAGTCGAAGCTGGTGCAAATGCCATCACTTATACTCCTCCCACTTCGGGAGATATCTTCAGTAAACGTATGGAAATTTATCGAAAAGCTTTATAAAAAGGAGAAGCAAGATGAATGATATTTCTGAACAAACCGAACAATCAAACCAGGATTTTGCTGAATTTACCAAACGACCCAAAAGAAAAAAGCTGCCAAAATTTCTTATGGCTTGCATCAGCATCGTGGTATGCTTGTCCCTGGTTTTCTTGCTGGTCTTTCAACAGGGTTGGATCAAGATTAGCTGGGCAGACAAACAAGACCCCCAGGAAACTCCAAAAACAGAAGCAGTACAGAAAGAGCCCCCTCCTGCTGAAAATGGAGAAATCGCACAATTAAGAGCAAAAGCAGAGGCGGCTTTTTTTGAGCAGGTACAAGCATATTTTGCAGAAGATAAATCCATGCCCGAAAAAGTGGATTTTTTTGAAGCAATTATGGTAGATCTCGGCAAAGCCTATTACAAACATTATGTAACTGAGAAGAATGGCTCTCTGGAAGATGCCAAAAATGCGATGATGCAATATATTAATAACTTTGCAGTTGACTTTGATGGAGTAGCGATCGGAATGTCTGACTCTTCAGCTGAGTTTTATGCAGAAAAAGTGGTTCCCTGAGCACCAGGTTTTAAGGGTAGTCGCAGGGTCATGCGAGTACCTTGTCCTGCCTCGCTGCTTGCTTCTATCTTTCCGCCATGGGCTTCCACCAGTTTCTTGACAATCGCCAACCCTATGCCAGTGCCCCCCGAGCTTCTGCAACGAGAGTGGTCAGCTCGGTAAAAGCGCTCAAAGATATGGGGAAGGTCTTGTTCGGGTATGCCGACTCCCTGATCTTGAACGATGATTTCCAGGGTGTCTTGAGATATTTTTTTGCATGTTAGGGTGATGCTTGTGTTTTCTTTGCTGTATTGCACTGAATTTTGAAGCAAGTTCACCATAAGTTGTTGAAGACGCATTGGATCAGCATAAAGCATAAGCTCGGGCTTTTCCATAATGAGATGTATGGATATTTGTTTTTCTTTTGCTTGAATTTCAACCAGGGAAATGATTTTTTGGAAATGATCTTCAAGTTTGATCCATTGGTAATCCAAGTGGAATCTGTCAGATTCAACCATCGACAAATCACGCAAATCCTCCAGCATATCTTTCATTCGGTAGGACTCTTCAAGCAATAGTCCAGTAGTGTTTTTAAGGTTTTGATCCCCTTCAATCAGGCCATCCTCGATCGCTTGCAGATATCCTATCAAATTGGTCAAGGGAGTGGCAAGCTCGTGGGAAAGATTGGATATAAGCTCTTTTCTGAGTTGTTCGGTCTGCTCCAGACCTTCGGCCATATGATTAAATGCTTTTCCGAGTTCTTTCCACTCATCATCTGTGCTTTCAGGTATTCGATGTTGATAATCTCCCTTTGCAAGGTGTTGGGTGGCTTGAAGCATGGTTTTCATAGGTTGACTCATGTATCGCGCAAAAAACCATCCCAGGATCAAGGCAGTTAGGATTGCAAAAAATCCTCCCAAATAAAGGGATCGTGAGACTTCATTTAAAAAGATCTGTTGATTACGATTCCATCCATATCGCATGGGTCTCATAGGGGCTAAGGGCATCCTGTCCATCGCTGGATTTTTATCCATTTGCTGGGCATATTGATGAAAATGAAACTGAACTCGATATCGTATAATCCAGGAAGTCAGCACGATGCTAAACAGGCTGAGCAATACCATAGCCAGGAGCAGTTTAACTTGAAGACTCTGTTTCATGGTTCAAGAAAACGGTATCCCACACTAAACACTGATTCAATGTATTGGGGCTGTTTTGAAGAATCACCCAATTTTTTTCTAATGTTTTTGATATGAACATCGATGGTACGTTCTTCCACCAAGACATCCTGGTCAGCGTATATTTCATCCATGAGTTGCATCCGTGAAAACACATAACCTGGATGTTGGGCAAGAAAATAGAGCAATTTAAACTCCAAAGCTGAGAATTTAAGTATTTGCTTATTTTGATACACTTCCATTTTGCGTGGATCGATGGATAGATCCTTGATTTTCAGGCTACTGCTTCGATTAAATTCATTGTGGGGAGAACTTCTTCTGAGAATCGCTTTAATCCTGGCTAAAAGCTCCCTTGGACTGAAGGGTTTGCTTAAGTAGTCGTCTGCTCCAGATTCCAATCCCATTACTTTATCAAACTCGTCAGATTTTGCCGTTAAGAGAATGAGAGGGGTGTCACTTTGCTGTCGAATAGTTTTCAGAACAGACCAACCGTCCACTTCTGGCAACATAAGATCAAGCACTACCAGATCAGGGTGTATCGAGCGAAACTGCTGGATACCCTCAGCACCGTTAGGAGCGATGCTAACCCGGTAGTGCTCTTTTTCTAAATACAATTGGATCAAGGACGCGATTTTCTCGTCGTCCTCGATCACTAAAATATGCATTGATCAGTGTTTTTTGAGTTTTTCAGCCAGCTCTTCGACTTCTTCGTAGCCTTCTTTATAAAACTCTTTTTCTTTGGGGTCCAGCTCAAAAAGCAGTTTCATAAATTCGCCAGCATGAACCTTTTCTTCGTCCGCAATATCTTTTAAGACTTCAATCGCCAGGGGATGCTCACAGGATTCAGCCAGTTGAAGATAGAGCTGAATAGCTTCATATTCTGCAGAAATCATAAAACGGATGGCTCGAATCAATTCTTCATGACTCAGTTTTTTGCCATGAGCCAAACCAGAAAAGGGATGTCCAAAATCAGGCATATGCTATCCTCCTTATAATTTTATGGCATAGGGGGCATTTGCTGCTGCATCTGAGAATAAGCAGAGGGAGGAGGAGGGATAAGCTCTTTGACGCTGTAGATCTTCTCAAGATTAGCAGTAAAGGTCTCGACACTTTTAAACTTTTTCTCTTCCATGAGATCTTTAAATACGATGTCTCGGATGGTTTCGAGGGCATTATTAGTGGCAGGAATAAACTCTTTCACGCGGATAACAAAATAGAGCTCCTGATTGTCGGTGAGGGTGGCAATAAAGGGGGTCATAATAGGACGATCCTTTTTGAAAATCTGTTCTGCCAATTGGGGAGGAATTTTGGAGGCTTGGATGGGGCCGGCGTCTCCGGGAGGTGCTTTATCTTCTTTGATCTCTTCAGCAGGGATAAATCTTCGAGCTACTTCATGAAAATCTGCTCCAGTTTTGATTTCGTTGAGCACTTGTTCGGCTTCTGCTTTGGTGGGAGTATTTATGATATGAAGATGAGCTCCTTCTTCTTGGTTGTAGCGTGCAAAGCGTTCTTCATAAAAAGCTTTCAATTCCTCATCACTGATGGTGATTTGATCATAAGTGGATTGCATGATTTTTTCTTGCATAGCTTGCTTCTTCATGTCGTTAAGGAAGACATCGTAGCTGATATTGTGTTGTTTTAACACTTCTTCGAAAGACAGTTCAGCGCCCTTCCAGTTTTCTTCGATCATTGCCTTGAATCTATCTACCACTACTTTGATTTCTTCTTCAGTAAGGGTGATTTTGTTTTCTTCGGCATATACTGTAAAAAGTAGATTGGCTTTGTAGGTTTTATAGGCTTGAATCACAAATTCACTTATGATGTTTTGGACTTCTTCTGGTTTCATGGATTTGGTGTCTTCCACAAAGGTGGGGGGTTTTAGCTTTTCGACTTCGTCCATGATCTCTTTTTTACTTACTTTTTTGTCTTTTATCGAAAAGACAATTGCATTATCTTTTGCAGACATAAAGTCAAGCGTACCATTACTGCTTTGTTTCTTACCACAGGAGCTAACGCTGAAAATGGTAAAAACAAGACACAAAGATACAAGTATCACCTGAATACATTTATTCACTGTTTGCATGGATAGGACTCCTTGAAAAATTATTTATTGCTTCCGTATATCACAAATTAAAAAAATGATCCCATTCTAATCATTGCATGAGATTATAAATCCAAGCTCGGTCTTTTTCAATTAAAGTAAGGGAGTTTTTCTTATTTTTCCACGAAAAGGTTGGTGGCTGCCAAGGGCTATGATACAATAATAAAACCTTAGCAATGAGGAGATGGGGTCAAATCATGGAACAGGCAAAAATGAATGTGTTTTACAAAACTGAAAAAGGACAAATAAAGAGGCGTAACGAGGACTTTATTTTTGTAGCTTCTTCCGAAATAGATACTTTTAATCCTGATCATGGCATCTTGTATATTTTAGCGGATGGAATTGGTGGAAACATCAACAGTAATCTTGCTTGCAAGGAATTTGTTTTTTTCCTGGCAAATGCCTATTATTCTAACGCTTCTCATCAGAATCCTGAGCAAGCTCTTAAAACATCCATCATTGAAGCCCACAAGCAACTGAAACGCAAAACAGAAGAATGGAATACTCCCAAGCTTGCTATCGGTCTGACACTTGTTCTTTCTTTGCAAAACAAAGCTCTCATACTTAATGCAGGAGGAGGGAGAATTGCTGTTGCAACCAATCTTCTCCGGCAAGAACCCGAAGTGCGACTTTTTTCCTCCGATAGCCCACCCATCCAGGATACTCAGGATCCTGTGTTTAATCTGCACCCGATCGAAAAAGCACTTGAGCGTATGTGTCTTATTTCCGACGGCTTTGATCAATGGATCAACGATAAAGAATTCAAAGAGTTTTTCAGTAGGTTCCACAAAAAACCCTTGCTTGAGAAATTATTCAACCTCACCAATCTTTCCCAGTCAGAGGATAATCTGAGTGCACTCATTGCTGAATCTGGTAAAACCTTAAAAACCAGCAAGAGTTCTGCCTCCCCCCGAAAGATCAATATCAAACCATGGCTTATAGCACTTTTGCTAGCTTTACTTGCATACCTTTTTGTTGTTTTTGGTCTGCCATACCTCAAAACGCTCTCTCAAGGCTTTAAGCAGACAACCACAAACAATGAGTTTGCAAGCTCAATCATACCACCCTTACCAGAAGAACTGCCTCCCCAAGAGGAACATACTCCTCCTCCTACAGAAGAAGCAAACCCCCCTCCCCAGGAAGAAGCTCCTCCTCCCCTCCCCGAGGATGCTCCAACTCCTCCCAAAGAGGAACCTGCGCCTCCCCCACCCCCACCCCCACCTGCACCCCCTTCTCCTCCCACTCCTTCCTCGCCCCCTTCTGTCCCAGCTCCCAAACCCCCACCAAGCCCAGCTCCTGTCAAGTTTCAGAAAGCCACAGTGAGTTTTTCTTCTCAACCCGCTGGAGTCAAGGTGTATATCAACGGAAGCTATCAGGGCACTACGCCTTTTCAGATTGAGCTTCCCACTGGTTCACATAAAGTGCTATATTCCAAACCCCTATATGGAGAAAAAACCGAAACACTGATCATCAGCGGAAACTCCGCAAGACAAAGCTTTGCTCTCAATATGCGAATGATAGTGTATCCGGTTGAAATTCGATCCCAACCTGCAGATGCGAAAATCTATATCAATGGACAGTATATCGCTCTGACGCCCCATGTGTTGGAGCTTAAACCTGGCACCTGGACTCTCACTATTTCCAAGCCAGGCTTTAGTGAGTATCAACAGGTCATTACCATCGAAGACAATCAAAATCCAAGTCCCAGAACTTATAATATCAACTTACTTGCCTCTACTGCAGGTAAACATCCGAGAGGGTGGACCATGGAGAGTGCCCAATGAACAGGAAAAATTCTTTTTTATCTAAACTTTGTGTTCTTGTTCTTGTCTATGCAATATCGTTTGGTGTTCTACCCAGGCAAACTCAATCTCAAACCAAGCTTGACGCAGGATGGATTTCTGTCAATCATATGCTTCCCGAGCATTTGCTGGTACATGATATTGCTTCTTTTGGAGCTCAACATGAAGCGCTGATCATTGCTTCAGATGCAGGAGCCTATGTTTCCAACGATGAGGCAATGAGCTGGATAGATGCTAGCAAGGGGCTCCAACATCCAGAAGTTCAATGTCTCGCGGTGGATCAAAGTGGCCTGCAAGTCTTTGGGGGCACACGAAGAAACGGAGTGGTCAAGTATCTTCCAGCCACAGGCAATTGGATAAGATATAGCACCAACCTTCCTGCTCGTAGTATCCTTGCACTCAAGGCGGGAAATGAATACCTTTACGCTGGCACCAATTATGAGGGTTTGTTTCGGGTGAAAATCGGCTCAGAACGTTGGGCGGATCTGACAGTGGATGACAAAAACACTCTTCTCAAAGAATGTAATATTCAAGATATTGCCATGATTGGCGAAGATCGTATTTTTCTTGCAAGCGACAAAGGAATTATATTTACTGAAGATACGGGTCTCACCTGGAAACAACACGCTGATCCCGCTTTAAGGACCAAACAGTTTACCTGCATTGAATTCGACCAGACACATCAACTACTTCTTGCAGGTACTGATGGCAAAGGACTGGTTTTGTCCCGGGATTTGGGTAAAAGCTGGCAAACTGTTTCTATCAACACCAGCCCACTCTCTCAAGCTAATATCAAAGCCATAGCTTTTCATCCTGAGCATTCCAATATTTGGTACACAGCTTCTGATAGAGAAGGTGTATTTGTAACTCTCGATCAAGGCAGTGCCTGGAATGAAATGAATCAGGGCTTGGGCAATACACGAATTCAATCCATGATGAGCTGGTCGTTTGGTAGCTTTTCACTTCTTGCAGGGACAGTAGGATCCGGGATATACAAATTTGTTAGTGCTTTTCCTCCCCAGGCTCCCACGTGGTCTTACTCCATTGGAAAAGAACAGGTCCAGCTTTCCTGGGAAACAAGCCAACAAGGAACCCATCCTGTGGCTGGCTACGCTGTCTATCGCTCCAAAGACGCTAATCCCTATCATTGGGAGGAACAAGTTCGTCTTGACAAGAACAGCAGAACATGGATAGATAAAAATGTAAGGTGGGGAGAGCTTTGGTTTTACTCTCTTCGAGCCTTTGATAGCCAGGAAAAACCCTTATATTCAGCTTTTTCAGAAGTCAAACGGATTGTGGTGGATGATTTACCAGAAATACTCCTCCAGCATCCTCCCGAAGGTTTTGAAACCGAAGAGGAAAGCATCCTGGTCCAGGGTACGGTTCGTGATGAAGGCTCAGGAGTCAAAACCCTCACCCTTCTGCTTAAACCCGCCCAGGGGCAAACACAGGAGCAAACCCTCCCTTGGAACAGCGAAGGAAAATTTGAAGCCCAGGTCAAACTCAGTCTGGGAAATCAGGAGCTTACCCTTCGAGCCGAAGACGCTCAGGGCAACATCAGCGAAGTCAAACGTCAGATATTGCGAAAAGAACCTTTCATCGACAAGGATCCTCCCACTCTTATACTTCAGCATCCTCCCGAAGGTTTTGAAACCGAAGAGGAAAGCATCCTGGTCCAGGGTACGGTTCGTGATGAAGGCTCAGGAGTCAAAACCCTCACCCTTCTGCTTAAACCCGCCCAGGGGCAAACACAGGAGCAAACCCTCCCTTGGAACAGCGAAGGAAAATTTGAAGCCCAGGTCAAACTCAGTCTGGGAAATCAGGAGCTTACCCTTCGAGCCGAAGACGCTCAGGGCAACATCAGCGAAGTCAAACGTCAGATATTGCGAAAAGAACCTTTCATCGACAAGGATCCTCCCACTCTTATACTTCAGCATCCTCCCGAAGGTTTTGAAACCGAAGAGGAAAGCATCCTGGTCCAGGGTACGGTTCGTGATGAAGGCTCAGGAGTCAAAACCCTCACCCTTCTGCTTAAACCCGCCCAGGGGCAAACACAGGAGCAAACCCTCCCTTGGAACAGCGAAGGAAAATTTGAAGCCCAGGTCAAACTCAGTCTGGGAAATCAGGAGCTTACCCTTCGAGCCGAAGACGCTCAGGGCAACATCAGCGAAGTCAAACGTCAGATATTGCGAAAAGAACTCATCAAAGAGCTTGTCATTAAATTACGAATCGGAAGCAAAACAGCTAGGATAGGAGACCGAGAAACGCTTCTTCCAGTGGCGCCACAGATTTTCCGCGGACGCACTATGGTGCCTCTTCGTTTTTTAGCTGAAGCCTTTGGCGCAAAAGTCCAATGGTTGGCTTCCCGCCAGGAAATACAAATTACCTATCGTGAAAAATTTATTACCCTTTGGTTGAATCAAACTCGTGTGCTTATCGAGGATTTGCTGGATTCTTCAAAACCTCCAGTGCAAAAACAACTGGATGTATATCCCTACTTGAATCAGGGCACCACCATGATACCCATTCGATTTATTTCAGATGAATTTGGCGCTAGAGTCGAATGGAAAGCGGATATTCAGGAGATTACCATTCACTGGATCCCATAAAGGGGTTGATTTCTCCATGATATTGATGTTTTTTCATATCTACTGCTCCTGAGGGTAAAAAGCTGATACCTTCTTTTATCAAAAGCTTGCGTTGATCTTTCTCAGGTTGAAATGGATTGGCGAGAGGAATTTCTCCTGTTTTTTTCACCACTCGATGCCAGGGGAGGGAAGCAGGGCAGGTATGCATAGCCCATCCCACCAGTCTGGAGCCTCTGGGGTGCCCGAGGAGTAAGGCAATTTGACCGTAACTCACCACATAGCCAGGGGGAATTTCTTTGACGATTTCATAAACCTGCTGAAAAAAAGAAGCATCAGGCATGAGTTTATTTTTCTGGAGGACTACTTTCCTGAGTTTTTGTTTCCTCGGTAGTCTCTTTTGGAGTTTCGTGTATTTCGTATTTAACCTGGCCAAAAACTTGAAAATCTTTCATGGGCCAAAGCACAAACATGGTTTTTCCATGAATATGATCTTTGGTGATGGCTCCAAAGTCTCTGCTATCCATGCTGTTGTTGCGGTGATCGCCCAAAACGAAGAATTCATTTTCTCCAAGGACTACAGGACCCACCATCCCTGGAGTGTCAATTTGGGAAAGATAGGGTTCGATCAACTCGGTTTGGTTGATAAACACTTTGCCATTTTTTACTTCGATGGATTCTCCCGGGAGACCAATTACTCGCTTGATATAGTGAATATTGGAGGTATTGCCAGGGGGATTGAAGACCACAATATCACCTCTTTTGGGAGGATTGATACGGTAAACGATTTTATTGACCATGATCAGGTCGTTGTTATGTAAGGTTGGTTGCATGGAACCCATTTGGACTCGGTAGGGCTGAAAGAGATAATTGCGAACCAGGAAAGCTATCAGAAGAGCAAATATGATAGTTTTGAGCCATTCAACCATTTCTTTTTTCCAAGCTTGATTCATTCTAAAAACGCTCCTTTGCTACATTTCAAATATATATAATACCCTATTGAGTGGAAAATACCATATTAAATCTTGAGCAAATCCAGGAAACAAATTTATATAATGTTTTTATGTAGATAAATATTATTTAAAAATATATTGACAATATTTTATAACTTGTTAAAATCGTACAAGATTTAGCAGAAAGGAGGAAGGTGAATAAGATGAAAAATCGTGTGCTCGTTCAATGGGTACCTCTATTTAGAGGCATATCCGCGTCACTGTTCCTCTGGATGCAAGGTTTTTTTAGGAGCTAGTCAAATATAGCAACAACCAAGGGGCCGTGACGAGAGTCGCGGCCTTTTGTCATTTATACCCCGGAGGTGGAGAATGCAAAAGATGTTCTGCAGTCGTAATTGTTGATACCTGGTTAAAAAAAAGAAAAGGAGCTGTAAGATGCACCGTATTGAAGTCGTAATCTATGTTGATAACAAAAAAATCATCCTATCCATTTTGGTGTAAGTAACTATCCTTGGAGGTGTAAACATGATAGCACTGGAATCAAACCAAATAGTAAAGTATTTTCAGAAAAAAAACGAAACAGCCTGGGCTTTAAAACGAGTGAATCTTCAAATACAGCAAGGAGAGATTTTTGGTCTGTTGGGACCCAACGGATCAGGCAAATCAACCTTTATTCGAATTGCTTCCACCCTGCTGATTCCAGACGAAGGGACTATGTCGGTCTTTGGTCTGGATGTGGTTAAGCAAGCCAAACAAGTTCAAGAGCTTATCAATCGAGTATCAGTGGAAGCAAGTTTTTTTAGAATGCTTTCACCCATGGAAAACCTTCTCTTTTCTTCCGGCATATATGGATTGCCAAAAAAGACTGCCATCCAGCGAATCTATGAAATCATCGATCTGATAGGCCTTGAAAGGAAAAGAATGCACGATCGTATCAAAGATTTCTCCCGTGGAATGCAGCAAAAAGTTGCTATTGCTCGAGCTTTTCTGACCAATCCCCCTTTAATGCTCCTGGATGAGCCCACAACAGGCCTGGATCCGAGAGCAAAACGCGAGGTTCAGCAATTGGTGAGTGATATGAACACCAAGCATGGCATGACCATACTTCTGACAACCCACGATATGGATGAAGCTGAAAGACTCTGCAACAGAGTAGCGATCATCCATAAAGGAGAAATCGTGGTCAGCGGTACCCCGGGTCATTTGATACAGATACAGGAAAGCAAAACTCCAAATCCCACTCTCGAAGATGTGTTCATGGCCTACACGGGTCTGACTTTTTCCCAGGTGGAAACAGAAGAGGAGGTCGCAGTATCATGAGAAACAGAGTCATGGCAGAAATGAGAGCAGCCAGAGCTTTTGTGGATCGAAATCTAAATCTGAGCAAAAGGTATTGGAAATGGGAGCTGGTGTTTTTGGTCTATACCATCGCCAATTCGGTAACAATAGGCTTTATTGGCAGAGGGGTGGAATCCATCACAGGCACTTCCATCAACACCGAGTATTATGTGCTGTATATGCTTCTTGGATCCATTTTATGGGGCTATTTGTCGATCCTGTTTGAGATTATATCCGAGACGGTGAGTTGGGAGCGTTGGGAAGAAACCATCGAATATACCTTTATGGCTCCAGTGCATCGAGCCACCCATTTACTCAGCGTTTGCGGGTATGCCATCATTTATGGAATACTTCGAAGCTCCATCATTCTCCTCGTTCTTTCCTTTTTCTTCAAACTCGATATGGGAACAGCCAATTTCAGTAGTGCGCTCTATGTTCTTGCCATAGCCAGTTTGTCTTTTATCGGGCTTGGAATGTGCGCTGCCATCCTGCCCCTGGTTTCACCCGAAAAAGGGATGCAGGTGGTAAGTATTTTCCAATCACTGCTTCTGATGTTTTCCGGAGTATACTACGAAATCAACATTCTGCCCCAATGGATGCAATGGGTAGCCAGATTCTCACCAGCCACCTACGCTTTAAGAGGCATGAGAGCAAGCATTTTGCATGGCGCAGGATGGGGTGAAGTATGGGTTTTTGTGGGCCCCTTGCTTATCTTCGGAGCCATCATGATACCAAGCGGAATACTATTATTCATCCGCATGGAACGGTGGGCAAAGCAAAAAGGAGTCTTAAAAAGAAGCGGCTAACCCCCCAACAATCGGGGACGGTTCTTTTTTGTTGCAACAAGTCGCACGGAGACAAGTTTTCGTGCGACTTGTATGTTGCTAGTGTCTTATAGCTGATATTTACAGTGGCTTATTTTTCTAATTGACAAGTGATAACATTATACTAAACTAAAAAATAGTTTGATGAGTAGCATAGGAGTACATAGCTTAAATGACTCACTCTGCATCAGTGTTAATCAGTTCAAAAGGGAACTTCGAATTCTTTCAGGAGTGCTATGCCATTTTGTACAGGTATTTCCCGTGTTGCTTCATTTAAAAACCTATTCGAACGGTCTTCGATGATTCAGCTAAAACATTTCCAGTTGAACCCTTTTTTAATAGTTTATCCTCTGCTTGAATTCGGTCAAGTTCTTTCTTTC
>OFEK01001359.1_pt1 | contig 16896 bp, 8 predicted proteins | sample 1521131 | NCBI WGS metagenome assembly OFEK01 (sample SAMN05720209, study PRJEB24109) | activated sludge metagenome | isolation source: Anaerobic digester | place: China | collected 2015-12-16
CGATGGGTTACCCGCTCGCCGCCACGCCGGTGTACGCGCTCATCGACGCGCTGGGCGACCTGCTGGACAAGCGCAGCGGCGACGCCTATTTCGCGCCGAATTACCTCAGGTTCGTTTTTCATCCTTACGTGAAGAACCTCTATCTCGGCGCCTCGGCCGAGCCCGGCCGCGTCATCTTCCAGACCGCCGAGGAGGTACTCTCGGAGAGCATGGACAAGTATATCCGGCTGGAAGAGATCGAGAACGACGGGCGGATACTGGCGGGCGCGGCGGCCCGCCTGAAAGATTACGGCCACGGCGTCACCCAGGCCGAAGTGCGCGCCCACCTGGCCGGGCTGCACGGCGCGCTGATACGGCCTTTCGAGCGCGTGAAGGACATAGCCGGCTTCGCCGACCGGCTGCTGGCGCTGGTCTCGCATATCTCGGAGAACAGCACGGCGCCGCTGCACCCCTACTGGGCGCCCTTCGTCGAGAAGGCGATGGAGCACATACTGGAGCTGAAGACCTGCCGGCTCGCCGGCGCGGGCTTCGACGCTCCGGCCGGATATTTCAAGTTCTTCAAGACCGCGCTTGCCGGAGCGGCCTATCCTTTCCCGGGCACGCCGCTGCGCGGCCTGCAGGTGCTGGGCCTGCTGGAGACGCGCGGGCTGCGCTTCGACCGGGTGTTCTTCCTGGACGCCAACGCCGACGTGCTGCCGGCCGCGCGCAAGGAGGACACGCTGCTGCCGCATTTCGTGCGCGAGGGGCTGGGGCTGTCCACCTACAAGACGCGCGAGCGGCTGGCGCGCTACCATTTCTCCGCGCTGGTCTCCGGCGCGCGCGAGGCGCATATCTTCTACAAGGACTCGGCCGAGCAGGAGCGCAGCCCCTTCGTCGAGCGGCTGGCCTGGGAGCGGGAGCGCGCCGGCGGCGAACCCGGCGGCGAAGAGGTTCACCTGCGCGTGGACTTCTCGCAGGCCGAGCCGAGGCCCGCGCCCAAGACGCCGGAGCTGCTGGCGGCGCTCAAAAAGCGGGAGTTCTCGCCGTCGGCGATAGACTCCTACCTGGCCTGCGGCCTGCGCTTCTATTACCGCTACGCGCTGGGGCTGGACGAGAAAGCGGAGATAGCCGACGAGGTGGAGCAGCGCGACATAGGCGTGGTGGTCCACTCGGTGCTGGAGGATTTTTTCAAGGCCCGCGCGGGCGGGCCGCTGGAGATAGGCGAAGAGGATTATTCCGCGGTGCTGGAGTCGGCCGGCCGGGTCTTCGATAAGCTGATGCGCGGCCACGGCGCCGGCGTGGAGTACCTTATAAAGCGGCAGGTGGAGCGGCGGCTGCGCGACATCCTCGATTATCACCGGGCCAACCTCGCCGGCGTGAAGATACTCGGCTGCGAGACGAAATTGCGCGCGGAGCTGGCCACCCGCTTCGGCCCGGTGGCGCTGCGCGGCTTCGCCGACCGCGTGGACGAGCGCGGCGGCGTGACGCATATACTCGATTACAAGACCGGAGCCAGCGCCCATGTCCCCAACTGGCAGAAGTTCGATCTCGGCATGCGCGAGGACTGGCCGCGCACCCTCAGGTCCGTGCAGCTGCCCTTCTACATACTGGCCTGGATGGACGCCAACGAGGTGAAGGACCCGGCGCGGATGGACGCCTCGCTGATGCTGCTGGGCTCGGAGACCATAGCCGAGGAAACGCTCTACCGCGAACGCAATAAGAAGTCCCCGGACAAGGCGGTGGTCTTCGGCATCTACAAAGAGGCGATAAAGACGCTGATCGAGGAGATACTGGACCCGGACCTGCCTTTCTCGCCGCCGGCGGACGAGGGGCCCTGCCGCGGCTGCGCCTTCCGCGGCCTATGCGGCCGCCAATGGGCCGCCTGAACGGCGGGCTTGTTCTTAGAACGGGCGGCGCGGGAGGCGGAAAGGCTCGCGGAAGAGGATGAAGTAGAAAAGCCGGTGCAGCAGCCAGTAGAACGAGGCCAGCACGCCGGCCCAGAAGATCCCGGCCGGCTCCACGTCGCTGGCGACGAACCCCAGGACTATCAGGAACGCCGAACCGGCGGCCAGCGAGCCCCAGTAGAGGGCCCTGAGCGGCCGGAAATACGGTTTGTTCTCGAAGGCCGGTCTGTCCATAAGCGTATCTTACAAAAATCGGCGCCGTCCCGTTTTTGTAGAATCTCTCCATGAAAGGTCCCGCCCCCGCGCCTCACCGCGAGGAATGCTACGCCTGCTTCAGGGTGAAGAAGAACTGCCTCTGCGGCAGCGTAAGGCCTTTCTCCACCAGAATGCGCTTCGTCATACTGATGCATACCAAGGAGGCGCGCAAGCAGCGTACCGGCACGGCGCGCCTGGCCACCATGTGCCTTAAGAATTCCGAACTACTTATCGGCACGGAGTTCGCCGACAATGAGCGGGTCAACGCCCTGCTGCGCGATCCAGGTTACGCCCCCTTCGTGCTTTACCCCGGTCCGAAAACCGTCAATTTCAGGGAGATGGACCATGAGGCTCTTCCCGCCGGGAAGACCCCGCTCGTCTTCGTGATAGACGGGACCTGGAACACCGCGCGGACGCTGCTCAACAAAAGCCCGAACGTCAAAGCGCTGCCGCGCCTTTCCTTTTCGCGGCCTTATCTCTCCCGGTTCTCCATAAAGAGGCAGCCCAAGCCGCATTGCGTATCCACCATCGAGGCGATCTATTACCTCTGCCGGGAGGCCGAGGAGGCCGGACGCGAGAAACTGGGCGCGCGGGCCGAAGTGCTCATGGAGATACTCGGCGAACTGGTGGACACGCAGCTCTGGTACAGCCGCCAGCACCGCCGCCGCAGGGAGGAGAATACGAAGCGCGGGCGTGGTCCCGGCCCGGGACCGGGGGTTTAGCCGGGACCGTGCGCTACGCGCCGTTTTGTTTGTAGAATTCTGGTATGATCAGAGTCGACGGGATGAACGGACGGAACAAATTCATACTGCTGGCGGCGCTTGCGGCGCTCACGCTGGCGCTGCTCGCCGGCATCAAGTTCATCATGAAGGACAGCGATACCGGGCCAGCGCCGGTCGCCGCCGAGCCGCAGCCCATATTCGGAGCGTCGGCGGACGAGGCCCCGCCGCCGGAACTTAACCCGTTGTCCCGCCCGGTCAATGCCAGCGGCGGCGGCCTGGACATGTTCAGCAAGACCAATGCCGGCTATTACGGCGAGGACGAGGAAGAAGAAGCGGTCCCGGCCGCGCCGGCGCCAAAGGCGAAGACGCCCGGTCCTGCGGGCCCCGCCGTCAAAAAGGCGGCCGCGAAGCCGAAGGCTAAAACCACGACCATCCCGAGGATGAACGTGACCCCTTTTAAGTCCATAACCCCCACCACCATCTCGCCTTCGGGGGCGGGCGGCCAGCAGGGAATGCCCGACCTTTCCACCATAATGAAGCAGGCCCAGGAGCAGGCCGGGCAGACCAATCCGGATTAGCGCAATTACCGGCTATTGCTTAAGCGGGGTTTCATCCTCAGGCCCCCGTCCCAAGGTTTGCCAATTCGAGGTATTTCCCGGAAGAAGCCCCCTGACTATGATCTTGGGGCCGGTGAAGCCGAATCCATTCCAATTATATTCTGCGATGCACATCCGGTTTTCCCCGCAATCCCCCAATAACAGCAGTTTCTGCCGTCCATCAGCGCCTGGGGCTGAGAAATCAAAATCAACGAAGTCCATATTTAAATCCGAGCCTAGCCATTTCGGCCAAAATACGGCATTATCCCTGTTAAAAACAAAAATCCTGTTTTTTATAGATCGATCATAGCGAGTGGATTTTTTAACCCCTACACATAGTTCTGTATCGCCGTCGCCATTCACATCGGCGAGAACCAGTTTCCACGGACCGAGTCGCTGTTCGTCCGCAAATGCGTCCACTATGCCGCAGCTTGACACCTTTATGCTTGAAATACTTTTTTCACCCGGCAAACTTGTGCTGGCCTCGATCATGTAAAAACTAGTGAAATTCGTGTCGTTGGATCGTATCACGCTCTGGACCTTTTTGCCGGGAGAGACCGGCAAACGCTCAAAATCTATCGGGTTTTCCCCAAAAAACAGTATTTCCCCGGCTAATATGGCGGTATTAGCTTTGCCTGTCACGGCTTTCAGTAGAGGCTGCGAGGGAAGGGCGGCTACTCCCTCCGCGGTCTCAATAAAATGAGCGTCCAAAGATGAGGATAGTCTTTGCAGGTGCTTAGACAAACTTGCCCGCTCCTCATTTTCGGCTTTTCGCGGTACTCCGTCTTTCAATATCAGTGGCGTAAGGATCGGAATAGGCGGCCGACCCTTTTCCAGTACGAAAGTCGCCAGCATGCTGCGTTGTGTCGGAGCGAGATACTGGTCGAATATCAGATTGCCCAAGCTATAGAGAATGGGTCTGTCATTGTAAAACTCTATACCCTGCAATACATGCGGATGATGCCCCAGAATAAGGTCGGCTCCGGCGTCTATCAGTGCCTTCGCCCGAGCACGCTGATTGTAAGTGGGGACCTCCTGGAACTGTACTCCCCAGTGCTGGGAAACAACGATGAAGTCGACCATGTCCCGGAGTTCTTTTATAGAGGCGGTTAATTGTTCCGTAGTCGACCAGGCGGGGGCCGGCAGATCTTCTATGAAAGGAAGTCCCTCCAACAACATGTCAACCGAGGCCAGAAAAGCTATTTTCAGGCCATTCCTTTCGATGATGGTCGCTTTGCGCGCCTCAGTCTGAGTCCTCCCTCCCCCGATCGGAGTTATGCCGGCCCGGGTAAGGAATCCCAGAGTCTGGAGGAAAGCCTCCCGGCCCCTGTCGATAGTATGATTGTTCGCCACGATGGCCAGGTTGAAGCCGGCGCTGGAGAGTCCGACAAGATACTCGGGAGGTGAGTCGAAGCTGTATTTCTTGCCGAGATAATACCCGGATGTGGATACAGGGCACTCAAGGTTCGCGATAGCGAGATCATGGCCGTTTATCAGCGGGCTTATCGCGGCGAACGGGGAATGGACACCGGCCTTTTCTACGTGGCGGCGGATCCCCCTGTCCAAAAGAATGTCGCCGCCCGCGCAGAGCCGGACTTTGGTCCCGGCATGGCCAAGAGCCGGGAACAGCAGCGCGGCGAGAATGAAAAAACGCATCAGGAGCCGGTTTCGTAGACGAGCGTTCTCCAGCCCCGCTCGCCTTTTTTGGAGCTGCCGCGCATCTCAGGGTCCAGAACGTACGCTGGCTTAGGCATAATATGTTCCTGCCCGGCAAGAAAGCTGCCGGTCCAGAGAGGCGCCGGCGGCGTCTCGTCTTTGGCCAGCATCTCCTGCCATCGTTCGTCGCTGAACCTGTTTTCCAGGGGTTGAACGAATTCATAGTAGGACAGCGCGGCCCCACGCAGCAGTTTCAACCGTCCTTCCAGTTCCACCACGGCGTAAACCGTTGAGGCGTAGCCCACTCCTTCCTCAAGGACGCGGTTGGTTCCGATGACCGTGTGAACATCGGCGATAGTGGCGATCTCGTTGTCCGGACCTCCGACCGATTCCCATCCAACATAAGTGGGAAGGCCCGTCTGCGCGCGGATAAGCGCAAGGGTCAGGTGGTCAAGAAGGGAGCCGAAAGTGCGTATCTGCTCGTGTTCCGCCAAGGTCAGGGGCTCTCCCAGTAACTCCTTAACCGACAAGGCTTCAAGTATCGAAACCAGTTCTTCGAATTGCTTCCACAGGTGGGGGAGGTCACCTTCGCTTTGCGTGCATATTTCTCCGCCGTCCCATCCGGGCCTGCACACGCGCGGTAAGGGGATGTTTAAACGTCCGGTCTGCTCTGCGGTCATTGAGACGAGTTTTTTCATCCTCCGGTAGAACTCCAGATTCGGTTCCACATAGCCTTTTGGCGGCTCCGGTATCCATCTTTGGATCTCTTCCGAGCCGCCTCCGCATTCTGCCGCCACCGATTGTTTGGCATACAAAATCGTGTCATGCCGCAATTGGGCCCAACTCGCGAGGGTGCTGTAAAGGGAACGATACTGGTAGGCGGAAGTGCGCATAAAGAAAGGGGTCCTGCCTGTCTCTTTTATCTCCAGAAGAGCCTTCAGGTTCCATAACCAGTGCCAGTAAAAGTTCTGTTCCCATTCCGCCGGTTTTGTTCGCTTATATTCTTTTATCAATTCATCCAGTTTTTGCGGATACTCGGTCCATTCTTCCCAGGTGTCCGCATACTTCGTCAGCATGAGGTCTTTTGCGACCTGACTCCCAAGCACGGCCATCACATCAAGTCCCATCGGCATGGGGCGGTTCGGGGTCGTTGTAAGACGCTGTAGGATGTCGGAGTCCGGGACGAAGCGTTGGCCCATAAAACGTATTTCGTATTTGTCCTGGCCGCCAGTTTTGAAAAATGGGCTCCCTATCCTGCTCCTTCCGGAAGCGATCTCGCGCAATTCGGCGCGAAGGGAATCGAGAACGTCTTTCCTCGTGAAATCCGCGATCGCGCAATCCCCGCACGCCTTATCCATGGCCGCTTTCATTTCCCGCGGGCCGATATCGTCGCTCAGCCCCGAAAAAAGTACGGTCGGACGATACAGTTCGTCCCAGAGCGCGGACAGGGAATCCCCGTTCCGGTTCCGCTCATAGAGAGCGCGGGTTATCAGAACGGTCTGCAGTAACTCTCTGTCGGATCCGGGATGAAAAGCGAATTGACCATACCACATCATGCCCATGAAAAAACGGGTCAGGCCTTTGCTCCTGGTGTAGTGGCCGCGGGGAGTGAATTGGGTGTAATCGAAAGGATATCCGTATTCTTTTTCACCGAACGACATGATCTTCGACGGCATGACCGATGTGTGTGTCCTGCAAAGGTCTATCTCCTCGCGAATTATCTCTTTAAGGGACCCGTCCAGCCAGTCCATTTCCTCTACGGCGAGTTCGCCGCTCTTGTCGGAGGCGGTGAGCGCCGAGGCGACGGCGAACACGCCCAAATTGCGCCAGGCCGCTTCGCGCACCTCCTCTGAGGGGGCCTCCATGTAGGCGCGCTTCATGGCCCACAATAATTCGTCCGATACTTTTTGCAATCGCGGCAAAAGAGCGTGCTCCTCCAGGACCCGGAGGGAGAAGTCAAAGAACATGTGGTATAAGTGTATTATAGTGTCTACGGTGATGAAACTGCCGACGCCCGCATAATCGTTCTCTTCGTAGATATGAAAAAGCTGGCGGTATTTCGACGGAGTGAAAAGGAACCCGTTGCGTGAAAGTTTTTCTTTCTCGTCTTCGGAAAAGTCTCCGTACTGGAACCGGTTGATTATGTTGTCGAAATTCAGTCTCTCTTCTCCTTTTACCGGAAGATAATTGTTCTTGGCGAGTTCATTTTCCCTGGCCAGGAGCCTGGCGATATTTCTTTTATCCGTTTTGCTAAGACGGGATTCGGAGTATTCCGGGTCGGGGCTGTATCCTTTCCCGTGAAAATAGGCGTTTAATTCCGCAGTGGAGAATGGACGGCCGCGACGCGCCGATATCTCGTTGCGCATAAGCCAAAGTTCCTGCAGGGTCTTGTTCTTAAGGTCCGCTGCTGTTAAAAGCTTTTCCTGGGGATTATTGGCGGAAGTCTGGGTGAAAACATGGCATGGCAACAACAGGAGAACGAAGGTTAAATATACCAAACGCATAACACCCCTCTTTATCGCTGAATGCGGAGGCCGCATATGGCGGCCGTCCGCGAGCTCGTCTCTATCGCTGATCTGTCCGGCCTTTGACCGGAGGGAGGCCCCTGCCTGGGCCGGTGGAAAAATCTCCAGCCAATGGATCATGGTATCAATGCCTGTTGCAGAGCGGTGTCTGCTCCGCCTCGGGTGCGGGTTCCGAGGGCCCGCACCCGAGGCGGACTGAATTCCAGGTATTTATTCAACCGGTGCGGCGGTTACGGCGCCGACAGTGAACGTGACGGAAGCCAGTACTTTTCCGGTTTCATCGGTCACTTCCACTTTCCAGTCGCCGGGTCGTACGGCTTTCGAACTCCACACGCGGTAAGGGCTGGAGTTTACGGCCAATTCCACTTGTGCGACCTTCTTGTCCCCAAAGTAGTAACTGTGGGTCACCGTTGTCGGCGTCTGTTCGGCGCTAATCCTGGTCCAGGTGAAAACACGGGCCGTGTCCCCGCTGAATGCCGCGGTTTCCCCCACAGGCTCTCTTTTTTCCACCCCGGCCGCCGTTAGTATCCTTTCCACCTTGATCGCCGCCGGCTCCGGCATTTCTCCGGCGGTTTCGGTCTGGGCGTAGAGCGCGACGGCCGCCGCCGCCAGCATCGCCGACGTGATAAGATACTTCTTCATAAGTTCCCCCTAAACTAAGGTATCGTACAACGGATTTATTGTACCAAAACGCGCCGCTCTCCGGCTGGTCCCGTGAGTTTGCCCTGTAATGAACAGGTATTGTGAGCCCTTCCTTAATTTGGTAATAAAGGATGTGTCGGGTTCGGGGCGGTACATCTATTCGTTTTCATTTCACGGCCGGCGGACCGGAAGGTCCTCCCTCATACGGAGATATCATGGAAAACCGGGATAAGGGCAGAAAAGAGTTAAATCTGCCCTTTTTAGGCAAGTTTATCTGGGAGTCTTCGAATGTCCCGCCCGCGTGGTGGACGAAGGTTAAGGAGAAGTCCAGCAGCCGCTTTTCTTCTCTTGCGGCGCGGTGGAGCTCTTATTCTCCGGATCTGCGGCGCAATCTGGGGATCGCTCTCCTTTTAGGCTTGGCCCTGTCAGTTGCCATATACATGGCAATGAACAGGCCCCGGGCGGCGCGCATTACGATCTCGGGAACGACTCCCGGTATAACCAAAATGCAGGACGTCATAGTCCCGGACCCGGTAAATATTAATTTCGGGGGTTCCGTCGCGCGGTTGGACCAGATCGGCAAAAAGATAGAACGGGGGGTCTCGATCGAGCCGTCGATCGAAGGGGTCTGGACCTGGGTTTCCGACAGGCAATTGCGCTTCGATCCGGGCGAGGACTGGGGCATCGGCCGAAAATACCGGGTGAAGTTGGATGAAGACCTTTTCCCCGACCATGTAAAACTGGAGAAGTACTCGCATGAGTTCACGACTCCCGCTTTCGATTATTCGGTCGCCAGTTCCGAATTCTATATGGACCCGCGAAAGCCGGATATCAAGAAGGTCGTGACCACCGTGGTTTTTACCCATCCCGTGGATAACGCCGATTTCGAGAAGAGGATAAGTCTGCGGATGGAAGGGGAGAAGACGGGTTTTCTCGGTCTCGGCGGGGATAAGGACTATCCTTTCGCGGTGTTCTACGATAAGTACAGGACCGAAGCGTATATCCACTCGGATAATGTGGCGATCCCGATGGACGACACTTATATGCTGGTCAGTATAGGCAAAGGGGTCAGGCCGGCCCGTGAAGGGGCTCCGTCCGCTAAGGATGCGGGACAGAAGGTGGTAATCCCCGGCATGTACACCTATTTCAGGATCTCCTCGGCGGAGCTCACCCTGGTGCGCAACGAACGCTATGAGCCCGAGCAGGTACTGGTGCTGCAGGCCAGCGCGGGAGTGCTCGAGTCCGATATGCAGCAGGCCTTGGAGGCCTATGAACTGCCGGTGGACTTCCCGGCCCATGAAGGGCGGCCGCCGGTAAAGAACTATCCCTGGAACGATCCCGCCCGGATCGGGCCGGAGGTACTTGCGCTTTCCACCAGGCTGTCCCTGGAGCCGCTGCCGACGGAACGTGAGTATTCGCCGCTGCACAGCTTCAAGTACAGGTCGCAACCCGGCCGTTACATTTACCTTAGGGTGAAAAAGGGACTTAAATGCTACGGCGACTTCGTGCTGGCCCGGGAGTTCGATCATATAGCGAGGGTGCCGGTCTTTCCGCAGGAGCTCAATATAATGGCGGACGGCTCCATACTGACGATGAGCGGGGAGAAGAAACTTTCCATTATTTCGCGGGACGTGGACGCGATACGCTTTGTCGTAGGACGCGTTATCCCGGACCAGATAAATCATCTGGTCAGCCAGTCCGGCGGAGATATGCGCAACCCCTCTTTCCGCAACTGGAACTTCGGCGAGGATAATATCACCGAGAAGTTCACGAGCATACGCACCCTGAACAAGATGGAATACGGGAAGACGCAGTATTCCTCTTTCGATCTCTCCGGTTATCTCGTCGGCGACGGCGGCAGGGGAGGGAGGCGCGGCCTTTTCTTTTTTTCCGCAGAGGGTTGGGACCCCGCCAGGAACAGACCGACCGGGGTGTCGGATAAGCGCCTCATCCTGGTAACCGACCTGGGCCTCGTGGTCAAGAACTCGAAGGACGGGGGCCGGGACGTTTTCGTGCAGTCCATGCACAGCGGCCTGCCGGAAGCCTGGGCCCAGGTGGAAGTGGTAGGCAGGAACGGGCTCCCGGTCCTCTCAAAACCCACCGACGAGGCCGGCCGCGCCTCGTTCCCGCCGCTGCACGGCTTTTCCGGGGAGAAGTCCCCGACGGTATATATCGTGCGCAAGGGGCCGGATCTCTCGTTCCTTCCGTATGACTGGCACAGCCGGAAACTGGGCTATTCCCGTTTCGATGTCGGAGGGGTGCAGCCCCCCACCGGAGGCGACAGTCTCCAGGCTTACCTGTTCTCGGACCGCGGCATATACCGGCCGGGGGACGAGTTCCATGTGGGGACCATAATCCGTTCTGGGGACTGGGGGAGGAATATATCCGGTATCCCGCTGGAAGCGGTGGTAACGGACCCGCGCGGCCTGGAGATAATGAAGGAGAAGTTCAGCCTGCCGGCGTCCGGCTTTCGCGAGGTCAATTACACAACGGAAGAAAATTCGCCTACCGGGAATTATCAGGTCCAGGTCTACATAATAAGGGACAATCGCCGCGCCAATCTTCTGGGCTCCGTCTCCGTCAAAGTGGAGGAGTTCCTGCCGGACAGGATGACAATCAGTACGAGGTTCTCGGAATCCGGGAAGAAGGGCTGGGTGCCTCCGGCGGGACTCAAGGGACTGGTATCGTTAAGGAATTTATTCGGAACGCCCGCCCAGAACCGCAGGGTGAGGGCGTCGATAACGCTTTCACCCGCTCATCCGGCCTTCAGGGAATATCCCGGCCATATTTTCCTGGACCCGCTTAAAGCAAAGAACACCTTCAGCGAGGGCCTGGAGGAGGCGCATACGGGTAACGAAGGGGAGGCCGAATTCGAACTGGGTCTTGAAAAGTTCGAGAAAGCCACTTATCGCGTTAGCTTCGTCGCCGAAGGCTATGAGACGGAGGGGGGGCGCGGCGTGGTATCCGAGAGTTCTATACTCGTCTCACCGTTGCCCTACCTGATCGGCTATAAGCCGGACGGGGACCTGCGTTACGTTTCCAAGGGCAGCGACAGGTTCGTCAATCTTCTCGGGATAAGTCCTGGCCTGGAGAAGACGGGGGTGACAGGGCTTAAACTTAAGATCGTGGAGACCAGGTACGTGTCTTCGCTGGTGCAGCAGCCGGACCGGACCTATAAGTATCAGTCCGTGGAGAAAGAGACCGAAATTTCCCGGACCGACTTCGGTATCCCGGCGGCCGGGGCGGACTACAAACTCCCCACTGAAAAAAGCGGTTCTTTCGCCGTCGTCCTGGCCGATAGCGATAACCTGGAACTTTGCCGTATCCCGTTCTACGTAGCGGGGAGCGCCAACCTGGAGCGGTCTCTGGACAGGAATTCTGAACTGGAGGTGCGCCTGAGCAGGGATGACTATCAGCCGGGCGAAACTATCGAAGTGCAGATAAAGGCGCCGTATACCGGTTCCGGTCTGATAACCATAGAGCGGGACAAAGTATACGCGCACAAGTGGTTCAGGTCCGGAACCACGGCCACTACGCAACGGATACAACTGCCGCCCGGCCTGCAGGGGAACGGTTACGTTAACGTTACGTTCCTCCGCGCACCGGACTCGCCGGAGATCTTTATGAGCCCGTTGAGCTACGGCGTGGTGCCTTTTACCGTAAACCGCAAGCAGTTGACCGAGCCGATAACCCTGGAATGTCCCGACCTGGTCCTGCCCGGTAGTCCGCTCAGGATAAAATACAGCACCACCAGAAAAGGAAAGTTCGTTCTCTTCGGGGTGGACGAAGGAATACTTCAGGTGGCCAGGTATAAAACGCCGGACCCGCTCGGCTATTTTTTCGAGAAAAGGGCGCTGGAGGTGGACACTTTCCAGATCCTGGACCTGGTGCTCCCGGAGTTCGAGATGGTGCGGAGATTTTCCTCGCCCGGAGGCGACGCCGGTTTCGAGGCCATAGGCAAGAATCTCAATCCTTTCAAACGCAAAAGGGATAAGCCGGTGGTTTTCTGGTCCGGGATCATCGACGCGGACGGGACGCCTCGCGAGTTCGTCTACGACGTCCCCGATTATTTCAACGGCTCGATGAAGATCATGGCGGTGGCGGTCACGCCGCTGACCATCGGGGTGGCGGAGAAAAAGACCGTCGTGCGGGGACCGTTCGTGCTCAGCCCCAATGTTCCGACGGCGGCGGCCCCGGGCGACGTTTTCGACGTCAGCGTCGGTATCGCCAATAACGCCGACGGTACGGGAAAGGACGCGGAGCTGGACCTCGAAATATCCGTGTCGGATAACCTGGAGGTCCAGGGCGCCGCCGGGATCAGGGTAAAGGTCGCCGAAGGAAGGGAGGGAAGCGGTAGGTTCGTCGTCAAAGCCAAGGACTCTCCCGGCGCCGCGATGGTCAAGTTTAGGGTCTCGTCCGGTGATAAAGAGGGGAAGTCGTCGGTCGGCCTCAGCCTGAGGCCGGCATCACCGTACATTACCAGCGTGAGCGGCGGTTATATAAAGGACGGAAAGGCGGATGTCCCCGTCCCCCGCAGGCTGTACCCGCATTACCGGATACTGGAGACCGGCTATTCCACGCTGCCGCTGGGCCTGGCCAGGGGGCTCGTCGCTTATCTTAACGGCTTCCCGTACGGCTGCACCGAGCAGCTTGTGAGCCAGACATTTCCGGCCATGGTACTGCTGAGCCGTCCGGAGTTCGGGTACAGCCCCGGCAAAGTATCCTCCGCGATGGAGAGGACGATGCGGACGCTCCGCTCCAGGCAGAACGCGGAGGGAGCTTTCGGCTTCTGGGCGGCGAATTCGCATTATTCCGAGTTCCAGACCGTTTACGTTCTTCACTTCCTGACCGAGGCCCGGGAAAAGGGCTACCCCGTGCCCGCCGAGATGCTGCAAAGGGGACTTTCCTTCCTCGGCGGGTTGCTGGGCAGCGAGGCGAAAAGCCTGGCCGACGCCCGTGCGCGCGCTTACGCGGCGTACGTGCTTACGCGCAACGGCATAGTGATAAGCGGTTCGCTGGGAACGCTGCGTCAGCAGCTTGAGTCCCGTATGCGCGGTCAGTGGGAGAAGGACCTTGCCGCGATATACCTGGCGGCGGCGTACAAGGTGATGAGGCAGGACCGCGCCGCGGATGTTCTCCTGGCGAGATGTTCCTTCGGCGAGGCGCAGCAAGCCGATTACGGGCATTTCTACGACGGGCTGCTCAGGGACGCGCAGCTCCTGTACATAATAGCCAGGCATTTCCCGGGAGAACTTGAGGATATCGGCGGCGGGGAGATACAGAAGATAGCCGCCCCGGTTATAGCCGGCCGCTATAATACGCTGTCTTCGGCTTATGTCATACTGGCCTTCGACGCTTATGCCGCGGCCGTCGGCGCCCCTAAAGCCGGGTCCGCTTCCGTGACGGAGCTGCTGCGCGGCGGCGGAAAAAGACCTCTGCCTTCCCCGGGAGGGATGTTCCCGGTCGTCGCCTTCTCGGATGAGGCGGAGGAGGTGAGTATCTCCAATAATTCGGACCTCAACCTGTTCTACCAGGTCACGGCGGCCGGTTTCGATCTGAGGCCGCCGGACAAGGAGCTCAAGAACAAGCTGGAAGTCCAGCGCGAATACCGGGATGAAAGCGGGGAGGTCGTGGAAAAGACCGGCATCGGTTCGAACCTCGAAGTACGCCTCAAGGTCCGTTCCATCGGCCCGGATGAACTTCAGAACGTGGCCATAGTGGATATGCTGCCGGGAGGTTTCGAGGTGGTGCTCGACTCCTCGCTCAGGGGCGCGGCGTCCGGAGCGGCGGAAGGCGACGCCGGGGGCTTGAAACCGGATTATGTGGATGTCCGCGAGGACCGGGTGGTCGTCTACGGGACTGTCGGCCCCGACATCAGAGAGTTCACTTACAAAATACGCGCCACCAACTCCGGGACTTTTACGGTCCCTCCGGTTTTCGCGGAGTCAATGTACGACCGCGACGTACAGGCGCGCGGACTGCCGGGCAAGGTGAAGGTTGAGTAAGTCCGCCGCCAGGATACTGCTTTTCGTCCGCCGCCTTTCCCGCGGGCGGCCGGCGAGGATATCGGCGGTCGTCCTGGCCGCGCTCATCGCCGTTTCGTTCTTTCCCCGCCCCCCGCTCGGCAGAGGGATGAGTTTTTCCCGGGAAGTCTATGACCGTAACGGAACGCTGTTGCGCCTGACCTTGTCCTCGGACGATAAGTACAGGCGCTGGGTCCCGCTGGAGGACATTTCCCCCGCGCTGGTGGAGGCCGTGCTCCTGCAGGAAGACCGTTTCTTTTTCTTCCACCCCGGAGTGAATCCCGTCTCCCTCCTGAAAGGTTTCTGGAATTCCTACGTGGCCAGGGACGGGTTCCGCATGGGCGGGTCCACTATCACGATGCAACTGGCGCGTATGCTCTATAGGATGGATTCGCGCAGCGTAGCGGGCAAGCTGGCCCAGGTACTGAAAGCTATGCGGCTTTCCCTGCTATATTCGAAGAAAAGCATCCTCGAGGCGTATCTAAATCTTGTCCCGTGCGGCGGTAATATCGAGGGGCTCCCTTCGGCCAGCCTTATCTATTTCGCGAAGGACACCGGAAAACTGACCCCGCCGGAGATAATGACCCTCTGCGTCATCCCCAAGAGTCCCAGCCGCCGCGCGCCCGGCGCGGACAATCGAACGTTGCGCGAGGCCGACGGGGCGCGGAAGCGGTTGTTCAAGAGATGGCTCGCGAGGCATCCGGGGGACGCGCGCTATAGCGGCGCCTTCCCGGATTTCAGCGAGGTCCGGCAGCCTTCAGCGCTCCCTTTCCTGGCGCCGCATTTCGTCGACTCCGTGCTGCGTTTGCGCATCATAGGCGGCAGGCTTGATACCACTCTCGATATGGGCGCGCAGAAACTTCTTGAAGCCCAGTTGAGGGATCATGTCAGGCAGAAGAAGCATCTGGGCATCCTGAACGCGGCCGCCCTGTTGATAGACACGGAGGGCGTGGAGGTACGCGCTATGGTGGGCTCCGCCGATTTCTGGGACCAAACGATCGGTGGACAGATAAACGGCACGCTTATCCGCCGTTCGCCCGGATCCGCGCTGAAGCCGTTCATCTACGGTCTGGCTATAGACCAGGGGCTCATACACCCGATGAGCATGCTCAAGGATACCCCCGTCAGTTATGGAGGGTTCAACCCCGAGAATTTCGACAGGGACTTTTCGGGCCCCGTGCACGCCGGGGACGCTCTGATACGCAGCAGGAACATCCCGGCGGTCAACCTGGCCCGGGAACTGGCCCCTCCCGGTTTTTACGGTTTCCTGAAAAAAGCCGGAGTGGCCCCGCTGCGGGACGAGGCTTACTACGGCCTTGCCCTGACACTGGGCGGGGCGGAGATATCCATGGAGAAGCTCGGCGAGCTGTACGCGATGCTCGCCAACGGCGGCGTCATGCGGAGCCTGCGCTATTTTACGGACGATGATAATTCACGGGGCGTGCGTCTTCTGAGCGAAGAGTCCGGGTTCATGGTGCTCGATATCCTCAAAGACAACCCCAGGCCCGGCCAGGGATTCAGGTCCGAGTGGACCGTTTCGCCGCTGCCCGTTTCCTGGAAGACCGGGACGTCCTCCGGTTTTCGCGACGCCTGGGCGGCCGGAGTTTTCGGCCATTATGTCCTGGTGGTCTGGGTCGGGAACTTCGATATGGAGGCGAACCCCGCTTTTGTCGGAGTGGAGGCGGCGGCGCCGCTGCTGTTCCGGATAATAGACGCTATCAGACTCCGGGAAAAAGATCTTGGCGGCAAGCGGCTTTATCCGGGGCGGGCGTCGCGGGTCGAGGTTTGCTCCGTTTCAGGACAGATCCCGGGCCCTTATTGCCGTAAAAAAACCGAGACCTGGTTCATCCCCGGCAAATCCCCGATAAAGACCTGCGATATCCATCGGGGCGTTCTTGTGGACGTCGCGACGGGCCGTCGCGCCTGCGTGAAGGATCCGAAACGTTCGCGGCTTAAGATATTCGAGTTCTGGCCCTCGGATATATTGAAGGTTTTCCAGACCGGCGGTATTCCAAGGAGGCTGCCTCCCCCGGAGAATCCGGATTGCCCGGGAGGATACTACACGGAGGCTGGCAACCCTCCTATTATAACTTCGCCTCAGTCCGGGGTCGTCTACAGCCTGAGGACAAGGAAGAACGCATCCTCCAGTATCCCGCTCATGGCGGTCACCGACGCGGATGTCGGGGAACTTTACTGGTTCCTTAACACTAACTTTGTCGGGAAGTCTAAGCGGGGCGAGACTTTGTTTATTTCGCCGGAGCCTGGGCGGCACATCGTCCGCGTGGTGGACGACAGGGGGCGTTCGGACCTGAAAGATATCGCGTTGCAGGTGGTGGATTAGCCGGATTCCGTTCCATGGGTCCGGATCACGGGGATCCGGTTTTTCTATTGCTGCGGGGCCAGCCGCGGCTCCGGGGGGGTCAGCAGGCGCAGCGTGCCGCGCCCGCGGTGGAAGAGCCTGGAGGCCCAGACGCCTTTGAGGAACGTGGAGACGCTTATCGCCCACCAGATGCCCGGCGTGCCCAGGCCGAAGGTCACGGCCAGCAGCCAGGCGGCCGGCCAGCGCGCCACGGTGAGCGGCACGGCGATGAGCA
>OFEK01001365.1_pt1 | contig 16842 bp, 18 predicted proteins | sample 1521131 | NCBI WGS metagenome assembly OFEK01 (sample SAMN05720209, study PRJEB24109) | activated sludge metagenome | isolation source: Anaerobic digester | place: China | collected 2015-12-16
CCAACCTCCTCCATCAGGATAGCCAGGTTGGTCAGCTCATTAAAATACCGCACTCCCCTGGTATGGATCCATTGATCCACCTGCTCCTGCATCTGTTGGATTGTGATGTCTTTCATTACTCCCTTTGTTTGCTGTCGATGATAATGGTAACCGGCCCCGTATTTACCATTGAAATGTCCATCATGGCTCCAAATACACCGGATGCCACCTTTTTTGAGGTCAAAATCTCCAGATTCTCAATGAATTGCTCGTACAACGGAACCGCATGCTCAGGACGGGCTGCACGGATGTACGAGGGCCTGTTGCCCTTACGTGTGGAGGCATGCAGGGTAAATTGACTGATCACCATAATACTACCTCCGGCTTCCTGAACCGATAGGTTCATGACACCCTGCGCATCCGCGAATATGCGCAGTTGTACGATCTTCCTGGTGAGCCATTCAACATCCTCAACCTCATCACTTTCTTCAATCCCTAAAAGGATCATAAGACCGTTCAGGATTTCTCCATGAACCTGTCCATCAATGGTTACGCTGGCCTTACTGACGCGTTGAATAACTACCCTCATTTGTCGTAATCGCTTTCCGTTTCTTCCCAGTAATCGTCGTTCAGAATGCTCAGATAATTGATATAGCGTTCCAGCGGAAGCCTGCCTTCATCCAGGGCATCCCTCACGGCGCAGCCTGGTTCATGGACATGGGTGCAATTGGTAAACCGGCAAAGATGCATCAGGGCCCGCATCTCCGGAAAGCGTTCCCAGACCTCCCTGCGGTCGAAATCGACCAGCCCAAACTCCTTTATCCCTGGTGTGTCGATGATGTATCCGCCGAAGCTGAGGGGGTGCATCTCTGCGAAGGTCGTCGTATGCCGGCCCTTGGAATGATAGCTGGAAATTTCAGCTGTGCGAAGCTGAAGCCCAGGCTGGATGGCATTGATGAGTGCCGATTTCCCCACCCCGGAATGCCCTGCCAGCAAGCTCACCTTGTGCTGGAGAAGTCCACGGAAGGCATCCAGGTTGTCTCCCCTGAGGGCAGAGACCCCAAGGCATTCGTATCCTATCGCTTCATACATTTCTTTCAGGTCCGCATAACGTTGCTGTTGCTCTGTATCATACAAATCCATCTTATTAAATACGATACGGGCCGGAATATGATAAGCTTCTGCCGTGACCAGGAAGCGGTCCATAAAACCCGAGGAAGTACGGGGCTGGGCCAAGGTGGCGATCAGGACGGCCTGGTCGATGTTGGCAGCCAGGATATGGGACTGCCTGGACATCTTGGTGGCTTTCCGTATGATGTAATTATGTCGATCCAGGATGGTTGTGATCATCCCTTCCCCGTCCCTTCCATAGGTGAAAACCACATGGTCACCCACCGCTACAGGATTAGTGGTGCGGATGTCCTTCATCCTGAACTTCCCTTTAATACGGCAGTCCAGGATGTTTCCAGCCTCATCGCGCACCGTGTACCAGCTACCGGTAGAGCGGATTACAACGCCGCTATATTCCTGATTATCCATGGTATTGTCAAGCAAAGTTAGCCAGAATCGTGTGACGGGAAACATAGGCGGGCTGTATTACCTGGATTTATGACACAGAAGATGATCCGCCCGGCCGCTTTACGGCCGGTGCGAAGCGGTTGCCAGGCAGTACCCTGACCAGTCCGCGGAACTCCATATCCAAAAGCAATGAGCTGACTTTCCCCGGAGGCAAACCCAGTTGCAGGGTTATGCTGTCGATGTGCGCACCAGCCGGTGAAGTAATGGATATGACCTTTTCTTCCAAAGGATCCAAAGCCGGGAAGAGCGCTAATTGCCCGCCCGGTTCTCCCTGCTGATCCCAGTTCATCATCTGAAGGATGTCCCTGCCTGAAGTAACCAGGGCTGCTTTATTGGTTTTGATGAGATTCAGGCAACCTTCACTGAATGGATCACCTACACGCCCCGGTAGGGCAAAGACATCCCTGTTGTAGGAACCTGCAATCTCAGCGGTGATCAGGGCTCCGCCGGTCTGCGCAGCTTCGACAACCAGGATGGCATCGGACAAACCCGCAATGATGCGGTTTCTCCTGGGAAAATTCATGCGCTCAGGGATTTCCCGGCTGAGGAATTCAGTGACAAGTCCGCCCCCATTTAGCATACGTTGGGCAAGGCGCCGGTGACTGTAAGGATAGATGCGGTCATGCCCGTGAGCCAGCACACCGAAGGTGGGTAAACCATGTTGCAGGGCAGCCCGATGCGCCGCCGCATCGATCCCATAAGCCAGTCCGCTGATAATGGTTACCTGACCCGCGGTCAATTCCTCTATCATCTGGTCACAGAATGAAATGCCATAGTCGGTAGCCTTTCGTGTACCTACAACAGCCAGAACACGCCTGGCTTCCATGGTTCCCGATCCCCTTTTGAAAAGGATCAGTGGTCCATCATCACATTCCTTGAGGCGGACAGGGTATCCCTGATCCAGGTAAGCCAGGACTTCAATATGATGTCTTTCACAAAAGGCGAGCTCTTCTCCTGCCCTGTCCAGTACCTGGCTGGACTTTACCGTTTTTGCCAGAACTTCACCGATCCCGGGGATGCGCCGTAGTTTTCCCGCCGGGGTGCTGAAAACCTGCGCTGCACTCCCACACCAGGCAATCAGTTTCCGGGCATTCAGATCACCAATACCAGGAACCAGTCGCAAGGCAAGCATATATAACAATTCATTTTCCGGTTGACCCATGAGGGATTATTATTATCTTGACCTAGTTATAGACGAAAAACAAGTACTGTTGTGGAAACACCATGCAGGATTTTATTGGCCCCGCCTCCGGTCCTCTCCAGCCCGCTGCTGCCTCTTGGGAGTCTGATTGGATCGCTGACATCGAATGGACTGGAGGTAGTGATGTTCCGCCAGGATTACAGACCGGAATGGGGGCATTATGAGACCCTGAAACTGATTCCTGATCCAAATCCATTCCATGTTTCGTCAAAGAAACAAGCTATAGGGACCAGCCTTCTGATTCCATTCCGTTCCTGGCTTAAACAGCGGCGTCTGAGCCGTCTGATCGCGCATCATGCTATTCATGTCATGATGGCCGTGAGCCGCACCGACATGTATGCTCCTCGGGCTGTCAATATTCTTGTAACACTTGGTCTGATTGATTCAGAAGGAAGCCAGTTAGAAGAGAATACCATTTGCCTTCAAAACAGGCATATTTCCAGGTACCGGCAATGGTGGATCAGTGATCCCCTGATGGCCGGATCTCCCGCCCCAAAGGCTGTCGGAAACCGAAAAAATGTGCCTGTCATTGACATCGGGGTGATCCGTGATATCAGAGAATGGAAGGCTGATCCGGGTGTTCTGGATTATAGTGTCTGCCTTTGGTTGACCGGATCTCACAAAGCAGATGAGTCCCTGGAGAATACGCTGCTTAAGCAGGTTGCAGGCCTTCCCGGACATGTCGCGTACATCCGGGAATCGGCCTCAAATGAAGGAATGCTGCACAGTGCTGGCAAGGTACATATCTTTGAGAACCTCCGGCCTGAAGCCATCCAGCATATCCTTGAGAGAAGTGGCCTCATTGTCTGTCGCCCTGACCCAGTCCAGCTGCTGTTCCTGGCGGGTTCCGGGTTGCCAGTTGTAGTGGTGCCACGGCCTGGAGATGCCATTCAACAGCGCCTGGCAAGACGGCTGGAAGGTGCGTCGTATGCGTTACTGGCTGATCAGCAGGCACTTGATCTCGGGGATGCCCTTAGCGTGGCTGCTTCCCTGCTGGGTATTCCAGGTAAATACGGGGCAGGAAGACTGGAATCTGCGATAGGTGAACTCGCAGAATTGATAAAAAATGATCACCTTTGCGGTTTATCCGAACAACAGGATCCGTGATACCAGATTTTCTGCTCAAACCATTTCTGATGAAGTTCTTCAAATTCGCCGCTGTGGGTTTGAGCGGTGTTTTTGTGGATTTTGGATTCACATGGCTCTTTAAAGAGAAACTGGCCACACCTAAGTACATCGCTAACGCAATCGGTTTTACCCTGGCATCCTCCACCAATTATATCCTGAACCGGATATGGACATTTCAAAGCCATAACCCGGCCATTGCCACGGAGTATATGAAATTCATCGGGGTTTCAACCATAGGTTTGGGCATCAATACATTGATCCTATGGATTTTGGTCAGTAAATTCCGGCAACATTTTTATCTTTCCAAACTGTTTGCCATCGGCGTTGTGACACTATGGAATTTCGTCGTCAACCTGTTCTTTACTTTTACCGGTTAATGAACCAACAACCGGGACAGGTTTCTGCGATGCCTGTCGCCGCTCAGTGCGTCTTGGTCATATTGGCGGGCACCATGATCACATAATCAGCAATGCCTTTGTTATCAGCATCCAGCGTGTCCAGGGCCTCCTGTTCTACCGTTGTGATGGTCAGAATCTTCAATCCAGGCTTATATTTTTCAAGATACCATACGATTCCTTCTTTGAAGTCGGTATGGAAGGCACCGTTGAAATGCAATATGGTCGTGCCTTTGCCGGCATCAGCAAGCAGAGCGTGTGCCATGGTAGCATCTTTGATGGCCTGGGCCATGGGGAAAGTAGGACTGGACTGGCCCATCGCACCACCACCCTGCATCTCCATCATCTTTTTATAACATCCCAGCTCAGGATCATATGGCACAGGTAAGGGAGCAATCAGTTTATGGGCTTCAGGATCCAGGTTGGCCAGGGCTTCAAAACCACCCGAATTGACCATGGCCGCATAACGGCGCGGGATGTTGGAAGCGATGAACTTCAGCTTATGCTTTCTTGCAAGCTGTGTAAGTGGCTTGTAATCAGTCTTGTAATTGGGCCACAACCTTGCCTGGGATTCAAAACTGCGTTCGGTGATGGTTCCCGAAGTGTATTCATCCAGCAACAACTGGTTGTCCTTTTCAAACATCTCGGCAGCCAGGATCAGCCTTCCTTCTTTTTCCTTCAGCAAGGCTTCCGCCAGCTCCAGTCGCAGCCAATGACTGATAGGGTTATTATGCAGCTCTCCGAAAAAAACCACATCCGCTTCAATAGCCTCTTTCAGCATTTTTGAGAACTCAGTTTTTTTTGATTCACCGGTTACCAAACGATAAGCAGGTTTATCGCTTTTAAAAGCGCTGAAAATGAATAAGGCCAGGATGAGGCTGGCTGCAATGCGTATCGAATATCTCATGGTTATCTCTTTTTCTTTAGTCCTTCTGCATGAAAACTGAATGGGAGAAGACTCATGATGGAATCTGCAACCCAGCAGACACCATCCGCGGAACCCAGTAAGACCTGGATAGGTTTACCTTGCTTATTTTCATATTCTGCTATCACCTGGCGACAGGCGCCGCAGGGGGTAACCGGATCATCCATCTTCACCTCCTCACTACGGGCAATGATGGCTATTTTCCGGATGGGCACATCCGGAAAGGCTGAGGAAGCGGCAAAAACAGCAACACGTTCTGCGCAGAGCCCTGACGGATAAGCCATGTTCTCCTGATTACTTCCGGCTACTACTTCACCATTCTCCAGCAAAACCGCAGCCCCAACCTGAAAACCCGAGTAAGGTGCATAAGCCTGTTGGGCTGCCTGTGTAGCCGCCGCGAGCAATGCCCTGTCTTCTTCCAACATATCCTGCAGCTTGTCGAAAGCCCTTAACTCAATCTGCTTATGTATCAGTCGCATCTTGATTGACTTGTGTTTACGAAGATAATCATTCCCTCTTTGTTGGTGAACTGTTTTCTTCCCGTAGGAAGCGTAGCAGGCAGTAGAATAGGGCAACGAAGGTCACACCGGCCTGGCTCTCAATGGTGTCTTCGGTGATCATCGACAACAATGCAATGCTGATAAAGGCGGTCAGTAGAAAACCACTGAACGGCTTCCCTCCCTTGACGAGGGGATAAAGGAAAGCGAACAAAAACACCAGGAACCCGAACAGTCCAAACGCCACAAAAATGCTCAGAAACTGATTGTGGGACCTGAAACGCCATTCCTCACGAAGCCTGCTGTCCAGTGTTACATAGGCCTGCTGAAATGCGACATTCATATCGCCGGTACCAACACCGGTCCAGAAATGATGTTGAATAAGGAATACAGACGTCTTCCAGTATTCATAACGCATCAGCACCGAATGCCCGCTGGGATCTCCGGTACACCTGTAGTTGCGGTATTCCCAGAGTATCTCACAGATTCGTGATTTGATCACATTGCGCCCGTCGCAATCCGCGTTGGCCCAACCGGATTCGATACGGTCTATTTCATCATCGCTCAGACTGGCTACCCCGTCTGCATCCTTGCGCAATCCCTCTGATGTCAGATAGCGAATCAAAATATCTCTGAGCTGATGACCCTGGCGGTCCAAGCCGTCATAATCCAGTTCGCTACGTTGGTTCCAACTCTCTCTCAATTCATTGTCAGCTATATATATCCAAACATAGTGACCATTCACGGTCTGGCAATTCAGGGTGTCATGGTGGTACATCTCTCCCCGTGGGGTGGCTTTTTCCAGACGTGAGAAGTCGACCTTGTCGATGCGGGCGAACCGGGCAACAAGGACAGCGATGTAGACCAGCACCAGCAAAGGCAGGACGGTGGCCACGAGGAAGACCAGCCTGCGCAGCTTCAGAGAAGGTTCACGCGAAGCGTGGCGCAGAAGAAGGATAACTGATGTCAGAAGAAATACAACCAGTCCGGTCATCGACTGCAGGATAAACAGGAACCCGACCAGCCAGAGGGCGGCGATACCATAAGCCATACGTTTCCATGGCCTGAGGTCAGCCCCTTCGGGCAATGACATCCAGATCAGGATGAAGATGGCCATGCATACGTTAAGCGAGAAGCGGATATGGGAGATATATACGCTAATCTCCCGCACATCACTCACCTCCTGTGTCAGCCATATGGCGGTACTCCTGAAACTTCCAAATAGAACCGCAGCTACATAGACCAGCAGCAGATGCTTCAGTGTACCCCGTGACACAGGCTTAGCTGTTGCCAGGATGATGGGAAGCGCCAGCAATGGAAGCTTGGTGCGCAGGTCTTTCAGGGCATAGTCAAAGTCACGGGTGTTCCATAACCAGATAACATGTAAAAGAAAGATCAGGAGAAAGATGCCGGCCTCCGGCTGTGCCCGGAAACTATGCCACTTTTTTCTGAATCTGCCTTCCAGTAGCCAATTTACAGATAGCATCAGCTGGGAAACGCTCATCAGATAGAGCGACAGCGGCAATCCGGCCAATAGCAGTCCAAGGCCCACCAGGAACACCCATCTGTGGAATTCTTCCTTGAACATGCGAGGTTGTTTTTGAAGGTTAACCTATTTCCCCTGATTCACTCCGGAAAGTATCTGCCTGTACCGTTCCGGTTCATTCAACACCTGGATGGCCAGAACGACATCCGGATCATCGCTCAGTGCCGACTCGACCTTACCCCGCTGGTAATAATACCGTGAAATAATCTCAAGTCGCAGCATCCGGCTGATTTCATCCCGATAGGCATCAAGGTCCTCCATTTTTCTGGCTTCGATCTTTTGCTGCAGCGCTTTCAGCTCCGTGGCTACATCCCCGGCATATCCTTCCTGTTCAAGGGCCTTCTTCAGCGTTGTCATGGATTCTTCCGTCTCCGTGCTGAAAGCATAATTCTTTTCTTTCAGGAAGTCCTTAAAGTCATTGAAAATAGCTGCCGTGACCTGAAAGCGGGTGGCTGTATCAATCGTGGCATGCTTCTGCTTATAAAAAGTGGCGTAATCAAAGATCATATGGTCACGAACCAGGGCTCTGGCGAGGATACTGGGTGTATAAAGCTCGCTGGTGAGGTCGGGGGTGATACCTCCGCCATCATAAACAGCCCTGCCTCCTGCGGTTTTAAAGGCCGATACAAGCGAATCCGGGATTTTCGTGATTGCACCGTCCTCATCGCGATGACTGTAATCGATCGCCTGAATACAGCGGCCTGATGGAATATAGTACTTGGCTGTCGTGATCTTGACCTGGGCATTGTAACTCAGCGGAAAAATATTCTGCACCAGCCCTTTGCCAAACGATCGCTGACCGATGATGACGGCCCTGTCGAGATCCTGCAATGCACCCCCGACGATCTCCGATGCCGAAGCGCTGCGACTATCCACCAGCACAATCACTGGAATATCAAGATCGATGGGGTTACCGGTAGTCTTGAACCCGATATTGCTGCTTGGAAGTTTGCCTTTGGTGCTGACAATCAGCTTGTTCTTGGGTACGAAAATGTTGCATATTTTCACGGCTTCCAGGAGCAACCCGCCCCCATTGCCGCGCAGATCGAGAATTAATCCACTGAGTTTTCCACCATTGCGCATGGACTCAAAAGCCCGCAGAACTTCCTGACCTGCCTCCTGGGTGAATCCATCCAGTTTGATATAGCCTATTCCCGGTGAGATGATGCCATGATAGGGGATGTTCTCCACTTTCACTTTCTCCCGTGTCACATCCTGGGTAAACGTCCCTGTCTTTCCCGGACGCTCGATCTCCAGTTTCACCACCGTCCCGGGTTCGCCATGGAGGGCCTGGCTGATGTCATCAAGGCTGCGCCCTTTGGTTGGCCGGCCATTGACACTCAGGATCCGGTCGCCGGCCATCAGTCCTGCCTTCACGGCCGGACTGGCCGGAAAAGGCTCGGCGATGATCGGCGTTCCTTTGTGCATATGGAAATTGGCACCTATGCCACCATATTCACCGGTCATCATAAAACGCGCATCTTCAATGGCCCCTTCAGTGATGTAGACCGTATAGGGATCCAGGGTACGAAGCATGGCATCAATGCCGGTCTTCATAAACGCACCAGGCTGAATATCATCAACATAGTTGATGTCTATCTGCTTATAAAGGTTGGAGAAGATGTCGAGGTTTTTGGAGACTTCGAAGTAATTATCCTGCTGTGCTTTCAGTTGGAATGAAAGCAGGCTGAGCATCGTCAATACCAGGCTAAGCGTGCGCGTAGTTTTTTGCATAGTATTCAATCACTGTTGATTTATTTACCACTCAGGGAACCGGATCATATCCGCTTCCGCCCCAGGGGCCACATCTGAGAAACCGTTTCAGGGTCAGCCATCCTCCTCTGAAAGGCCCATGTTTCTGAATAGCTTCCACGCCGTATTGAGAGCAGGTGGGGGTGTACCGGCAGGAAGGCATCAGGTAGGGTGAGATGGCTCCCTGATAGAAACGGATCAGCAGAACCAGCACTTTACCCAACAGGACTTTCATAGAGATCAGATAAACGTTGAAGAGCGGTCATTATTTTATGTTCAACCTCAGGAAAATCAGGAATGTGGTCACCGGTAAACAAAATTGCCATGACCATTGACTGACCAGCGTTTTCAAGGGTTTTCAGGAGGATGTGTTTATGCAATCTGAAGGCCTCTTTCATCAGGCGCCGGATGCGGTTGCGATCGACGGCACGTTTCATCCTTTTGCGGGAGACAGGAAATACCACCCTGCAGGGCGAAGGAGAAATGCCGGCAGATGGGAGGTGAAACACCCTGAAGGGATAGACCGCGAAGGTCTGACCTTTTTCAAACAACTGGTCGATGATAGCAGCTTCCTTAAGCCGGAATGCTTTAGGCAAGGAGAATGACCGGGTATGTGTGAATCCGGATCCGGCATCCGCTGGTCCGTTGACAGGATTCATTACTTCTTTTTGGCTGCTTTCTGCAGGTACTCATCCAGTGCCATCGTCATGGAAGGTGCTGATGCGGTGGGGGCGCATACATCCAGTCGAAGGTTTGATTCCGTCACGGCAGTGGCCGTCTTGGTTCCAAATGCACCAATGAGCGTCGAATTCTGCTCAAAATCAGGGAAGTTCTTGAAGAGAGATTTTACACCCGCCGGACTGAAAAACACCAGCATGTCATATTGCGAAATATCCAGGTGTGATAAATCGCTGGCAAGGGTTTTGTATATGATGGCCTTATCATATTTAATACCCTGCTCATCAAGCAAGATGGGAAGGTCGTTTTTGTGGATATCACTGCATGGCAGCAGAAAACGCTCATCCTTATGCTTGCGGATCACTTCCATCAGGTCTTCCGGGGTCTGCTTGCCAAAGAAAATCTTTCTCTTGCGGTATTGAACGTATTTCTGAAGGTAGAAGGCAGTTGCCTCGGAAGTGCAGAAATACTTCATCGTATCCGGTACTTCAAAACGCAACTCCTTGGCAATGCGGAAGTAATGATCTACGGCATTGCGGCTTGTCAGGATGATGGCGGTGTAATTCTCAAGATAAATGCGATCCTTCCGGAAATCCCGGGCCGTTACTCCCTCGATCTTGATAAATTTGTGGAAATCGATCTCCACACCATACTTACGCACCAGTTCGACATAGGGCGATTTCTCTGAATCGGTCGGCTGGGGCTGAGAAACAAGGATCTTCTTGATTTTCAATTCTTTTTCTCTTTAGTAATGTTGAAACCTCAGGTGACTGCCATGATCTTTTATGCCCATCATTCATGGCATTAAAAATCCGCGGCAAAATTACGAAAAAAAATGTTGAGGTGTTTTATTTGTTTCCGGGCTTGCCTCAATAATGGGCTCAGGACAAAGGGAAACTTAGCAGTCTCACCAGAAGTGCCAATGGTAAAATTTCCACTGAGAACACAAAAAGTAATTGATATTGAATGCCATAACCGGTTTCGGAGATGCCGGAAATAACATTGCGAAGGATGCGGTACGCATGCAGCAGGAGCAGCAGGACAAGGATCGCAGGAAGGATCCAGGGAATGGCGCTGTAGTATTGCAAAGGCAGTAGCAGGGTCAGGATAACCCCTTGCATTAAACTGAAGGTCAGGTTCCGGACCAGGTACCCCTGGGTCGCGGGCAATGTCCCGAATACATCTCCGATCAGCCGGATCAGGATGACCCGGAAACTCCACCAGAACAGAACCCCCAGGGTAAACAACGACCACATGAGCCACTCGGGTGCCCAGGGAATATCGAATTGAAAATACTGATCGAGGATAATTTTAATCAGCAAGCCAGTTGTGGCACCAAAGACGACGAGCAAACCCAGGGAAATGCGTTCCTCAAAGAGTTGTCCCTCCCGCATGAGGCTATGAAGAAAACGTTCTCCTCCAATAGAATATGTTAACTGCCTCATGCGCCTGGGAAAGGCAAACCGCAGCATGGCGATGATGGCGAAGCAGCTTAGCAGGATCCAGAACGGCCAATCATATTGAAAAGCGGTTCTTTCTGCCGGCAGATTGAATCCCTCTCCATATGGAAGGGTTAGTTTCATACCGTTAACCGATATAAAGGGAGGATACACAATCGTATCAGTAAGGGTATCAATAGGTTCAATGCCAAGCTCATCCAGGAATACATCGATCCTGGCACCTGCCGTCCAATCTACCTCCGTGGTATCAGGAGGTGGCATGATATAGAGTGAATCTGATTCCACGCTGCTGTTCAACCGGAACGCAAAGGTAATACCAATTCCACAGGTCTTTACACGGGTAGATCGGCTCCGGCAGCAGCCGGTAAAACAGTTTTAGAACTTAATGCTTACACCAGCCTGGACCAGAGATTTGGCATATCCCAGCTCCAGGAAGGCACCTATATTATCCGTGAAGAAGTAGCGCATTCCGACGGTTGATTCATAACCTATGGGGGCGGCCACTGACAGCGAGAGTGGGGTGGCATTTTCATAATCGGTGTAGTAACTCCACGCAATCTGATTATAACCCACGCCGATTCCCAGATAACTGTCAAATTTATCCGTAGTGTAGAAATGCCAGTTTGCCCTGATATTGATATCAAAGGACATATAGTCGAATCCTTCGGTATAGTTAATTCCGCTCCCGAAAAAGTCCATCTCGTTCCAGCGCACCTTGGATTGTACAAAGTTCGAACTCACACCAAGTCCGATCTTGTCGCTCAGTCCGTATTCAAACTTGACATGCAGGGGTCCGATGCCCGTGTTCTCATAATTCTCCATCATATTGTAGATACTGAAGATCGCCTTCGTGAGATTCGGTGTTCCATAACCCAGGCTCACCACTTTGACGCCCTGCTCAAATGCCCCTGCACTACCCCTTCTGCCTTTGCTCTTCTTGCGCCTTTTCTTCCTTCTTTTCTTGCTCATGTCTGAAACGCCTGAGGCATTATCAGACCATTCCGCCAGGGTGGCATTGCCAGGACCGCCACTGAACGCCAATGAGGTGTAATCATGATCCAGGCCAACGGCGTCAAGCCCGAAGATCATAAGACCAGAAAGAAAAAGCGTCAGAATTTTCATCATTGCAGAGGTTAAATTAAAACTACGATAACACAAATATATTTAAAGGGGAATAATATCCAAAAAAAGATTTCAATTCCCCAGTGAGATGGCAATGCCAATATTGATGCTGACATAGCCGTTGGTCTTGGCAACCTCCTTCACGCTCAGATCTTCCTGAATCTCTTCAGCCGTGGAAAAAACATTGTTGTAACGAAGACAGAAATTCAGGTGCATATTGTCGCTGATGCTGTAATAGACACCGGCAAAAGGGGAGATGCCCACTTCCGTCGCCTTGTCATTCGTCTTCTCCACGATGGTCTCAAATACCGGAGCACCTGTCCCGGGGTCATTGCCCACCAGGACCTCCATCCCCAGTTCTGTATAGGAAGAGCCCAGGAACAAGCCGGCACCCAGACCTGCATAAGGCCGGATGGGCTCCATGTCTACAAGATAGGCGCCCTGCACCATCACAGGAACATACGTATGGTTACCTGTTAATGTAAAACCCTCAACATCAGAATCTTTGTATCCAAAGCGATGAAACCCCGTAGATAAGCCTACCAATACTTCGGGCATGATAGCATAGGCCCCATCAACACCGGCGCCAAATCCCATCTTCAGTCCATCACCCATATCCCCCATCGGAAGAGCCAGGGTGAGTGAAGGGCTGGCGACGATGCCCATCTCAGATCCTTTTGCCGACTTCCGTCTTTTCTTTTTCCTTCTGCGTGGCTTGGCAAAGTCATCCAGGTCGGAGGGTACAAAAGTATGGCTGTTGCCGGCAGTCGCAGTCGCAGTGGCGGCCTCAGGAGCCGCTGAAGGATCCCAGCACATCAGTCCGATCAGGAACAACAGTATCGCTTTCTTCATATCGATGGATTGGATTTTGGTTTCATTCAGGCAAAACTACCAAAAAATGGGACTGATTACATTCACTGTATGACGCACAATATGTCAGAATTCACTACCTCGCATTATTTATAATGAATGTAAATAATTTGACGAGCCCTGCGTTCACAGGCGATTTTAGTACTTTCGCTCCGTCGATATATACGAAGACCGGATATCTGTTAAAGATGCCGCAATTCGTTCAATCAACTATAAATCATTTATTTACCCTAAACCACCCTGCTTGTAGAAGGCAGGAATCAAGATGAAATTACTGCAGGAGATTAAGGAACGTGCCCGTGGCTATCAAAAACGAATCGTATTACCCGAAGGCACAGAAGAGCGGACATTGAAGGCAGCTGCCATACTGGCCGGAGAAAACATTGCCATACCTATCCTGCTGGGAGATCCGGACGAGATCCGGGCCGCGGCAGCAAAGGCGGATGTCTGGCTGCCGGATCATATCGAAATCATCGACCCTGTCCGGCACAGCCGTAAAGAAGTTTATGCTGACCTCCTGTTTAACCTGCGCAAGCACAAAGGACTAACCATGGAAGAGGCCCTGAAGCTCGCGGAGGATCCACTCTATCTTGGCGTCCTTATGATTAAGAATGGTGATGCCGACGGAGAAGTTGCCGGTGCAAGAAATGCCACAGGTGACGTGTTGCGGCCTGCCTTCCAGATCGTCAAGACCTTGCCCGGTATCAGCGTTGTTTCGGGTGCCTTCATCATGATACTGCCGGATACCGCTTTCGGCGACAATGGCATCATTGTCTTTGCAGATTGTGCGGTTCACCCATGGCCGACAGAACGGGAACTGGCAGAGATCGCCGTGGCCACAGCCGCCACCGCCAGGGATATCGCAAACCTGGAGCCCCGCGTCGCTATGCTCAGTTTTTCAACCAAAGGAAGTGCAAAGCATGAATTGGTGGACCGCGTGGTGAAAGCAACGGAAATAGCCCGCCAGATGGCCCCTGGTTTGTCAATCGACGGTGAACTGCAGGCCGATGCCGCCATCATCGAAGCCATCGGCAGAAGCAAAGCTCCGGGAAGCTCTGTGGCTGGACACGCCAATGTCCTGGTGTTCCCCAGCCTCGAAACAGGCAATATTGCCTATAAACTGGTGCAGCGTATGGCGCACGCTGAAGCCGTTGGCCCAGTCCTTCAAGGCATGGCAGCCCCCATCAACGATCTTTCCAGAGGCTGTTCGGTGGAGGATATCGTCAACCTGTCAGCTATCACTGCCAACCAGGCTGCAGGGATGCAAAGAAATTAATGTATTGGAAATCAATAAGTCGTTAAACCTGTTAGAGATAATACAATGGAAAGATTAGAGGATTTCAGCCTCAGCAAAACCTTTAAGCCAACCAAAAGCCTGCTGCAAAAAGTAGGTATTGTCGGTTGCGGCAGCATGGGCCAGGAGATCACACGCCTGGTAGCCAAGGCCGGTATTGAAGTACATTTTGTGGATGTGAGCGATGAGAAAGTTCAGGACGCCTTCCGTGAGATCGATCATCAGCTGGATGATGTGATCAGTCACTGGGGATTGACCAAAGGAGAGAAAAAAGCCATGCTCTCACGCATCACCGGCTCTTCAAACTTCAATGACCTGGCCGAATGCGATATCATCATCGAAACCATCAACTCCAAGAAACCCGGGACCAACCTCGAAGTACGCAAGGAAGTCTTCCGGAAAGTGGAAAGTGTGGTCCGCAAGGACACCGTCATTGCCAGCAATACCTCCACCCTGATGATCTCTGAGCTTGCCAGCGTGCTCATCCATCCCGAAAGGGCGGTAGGCATGCATTGGCTCAGTCCCGTCTCCGACGTGAAAATCGTTGAAGTGGTCAAAGGCGTAAAAACTTCCCAGGCAGCCTACGAGCTGGTGGCGAAGTTCAGCAAGATGATCGGCAAAAAAGTCATCGACCTCCACGAATCCCCAGGCAATGTATCTACCCGCCTGATCGTGTCCCTTATCAACGAAGCCTGTGAACTCGTCATGGAAGGGGTCGCTTCGGTCCAGTCTATCGATGAAGCCATGAAACAGGGATTCGGTCTCCAGTTTGGCCCCTTTGAGATGGGCGATAAAATCGGACTGGATAAAGTCCAGAAGTGGATGGACAACCTCTATCAGGAGTTTGGAGAGCAGAAGTTCAAGCCATCTCCCATCATCAAAAGGCTGGTGCGGGCCAACTACCTCGGACGTAAGACCGGGATCGGCTTCTACAAATACAGCCATGGCAGAATCGTTGGTTCCACCATCTCCTGCCCTGAATTCAGTTAATCGTTTCCATTGCTGCAATAAGAGATATAAAGACATGAAAATCATCGTATTGAACTGTGGTAGTTCATCCATAAAGTACCAGCTCTTTAACATGCCCGAACAGGAAGTGCTGGCCAAAGGACTGGTCGATAAAATTGGACTGAAAGGTGCATCCATCAAGCATGAACGAAACGACGGAACCGTCCTTAAACTGGAAGGGGAGATCCTTGACCATCAGGCCGGTATAGAGTACCTGCTGGGTATCCTGGTAAGTGACAAATATGGCAGCATCAAGTCACTGGATGAAATCCACGCAGTAGGCCATCGTGTGGTCCATGCGGGTGAGAAATTCAATGGATCAGTATACATCTCCGAGGCGGTTGTCGCGGCCCTGGAAGAATGTATTGAACTGGCCCCCCTCCATAATCCCCCGAACCTGGAAGGTATCTATGCCACCACCAAATTACTGCCAGGCATACCGCAGGTTGGCGTTTTTGATACCGCTTTCCACCAGACGATGCCGAAGATGGTTTACCTCTACGGACTTCCATACTCCCTTTATGATAAGTATAAGATCCGCCGCTACGGATTCCATGGATCCAGCCATAAGTTCGTTTCCAGGAAGGCCTGTGAATCATTGGGGGTGCCTTATGAATCACAACGTATCATCTCATGCCACCTGGGCAATGGCGCTTCCATCACCGCCATCAAAGATGGCAAATCCTATGACACCTCTATGGGGATGACACCCATCGAAGGCCTGATCATGGGCACACGCTGCGGCGACCTGGATGTCGGGGCGCTCCTGACCATCGCTGATAAGGAGGAAACCAGCATCGCAGTGACCAATACCCTTATCAATAAGCACAGTGGGATGCTCGGTATTTCCGGCGTCTCCTCAGACATGCGCGACATCGAAGATGCTGCTGCAGAAGGACATGAGATGGCAACCCTTGCCCTGGAGATGTATGCCTACCGCATCAAGAAATACATCGGCGCTTATGCAGCAGCATTGGGTGGTGTGGATATCATCGTCTTCACCGGTGGCGTTGGCGAGAACGACAAATACACCCGCCAACGGGTCATGACAGACATGGCTTTCCTGGGCATCGACTTCGATTTTGAGAAGAACCTGGGAATCCGCGGCAAGGAAGCCATTCTCACCAGGCCCGGCAGTAAGGTGACCGTAATGGTCGTGCCCACCAACGAAGAACTCGTCATCGCCAGAGATACCTTTGAGATCGTTGGCGAAATGGAGGCAGGTAAATAGGAAATAGGAAATAGGAATTAGGAATTAGGAATTAGGTAATTACGAATTACGAATTACGAATTGATAATTTGGTAATTACGAATTACGAATTACGAATGATTGCTGATGGCTGTTAACAGACCGCTGATCGCTGATAACTGATCGCTGGTGCACCCAACCCCGTAGGGGTGGTATATTG
>OFEK01001367.1_pt1 | contig 16807 bp, 13 predicted proteins | sample 1521131 | NCBI WGS metagenome assembly OFEK01 (sample SAMN05720209, study PRJEB24109) | activated sludge metagenome | isolation source: Anaerobic digester | place: China | collected 2015-12-16
ATTGTTATTTGAAATTATTGAAATTAAATAACATGTTTATTATATTAAATAACTGTTCCATTATCAACACCTCATATCAAACAAAACACTGGGTGTAGGGGTGCATTTAAATTTTTTGGAGAAATAGATTCCATAGGTTATCGTTACGGTGCTTAGAACTTTTAAATGCACCTGCACTAATGCTTCTTCCAATAATTTCTTCACTCAAATTATATGCACCCCTTAGTGCATTTTACCTTTGACTTTATCTGTCATTTGAATTAAAATTGTATTAATGTTAAACATAATCTTTGAAATGTGCAATATATCTAATGTTACATTAAGAATTTTTTGATGGAGGCTGGGTTTTTATGAATACTAAACTGAGAGATCCTCTTATAGATAAACTATTTGAGGCTGTTTTACTACTGAAAGATGCAGAAGAGTGTTACAAGTTTTTTGAGGATATATGCACAATAGCAGAAATCAAGGCTCTTGCTCAGAGACTGGAGGTAGCAAGGCTTTTAAGAGAAAAGAAAACATACAATGATATCAGTGATTTAACCGGTGCAAGTACGGCAACTATAAGCAGAGTGAATAGGGCGTTAAATTATGGCGCAGATGGATATAATATGATCCTTGACAGGCTGGATAGCAAGAACTGAAGAGTATGTTGCAGAGAAGCATACCATGCAGTGATGGATATAGTATAGTAGTGGATATAGTGCGGTGAAGTATTCCATTCAACAACGGATATACTGAAGTGTTTGATAGGGAGGAAACTAATTATGTTGAAGTTTATAGAAAAGATGTTTGGAAATTACAGTGAAAGAGAAATTAAACGGTTAATGCCTTTGGTTGATGCTATAGAAGAACTGGAACCTGACATAGAAAAGCTCAGTGATGAGAATCTAAAAGGAAAAACTGAGGAATTTAAAGAAAGGCTGTCAAACGGAGCTACTCTTGATGATATACTGCCTGAAGCTTTTGCTGTTGTAAGAGAAACATCAAAACGTGTTTTAGGTATGAGGCATTTTAGTGTTCAGCTATTAGGTGGCATTGTCCTTCATCAGGGGCGTATTTCTGAAATGAAAACCGGTGAAGGTAAAACGCTGGTGGCCACATTGCCGGTATATCTTAACGCTCTTGAAGGAAAAGGAGTTCATGTTGTTACTGTAAATGACTACCTTGCAAAAAGAGACAGTGAGTGGATGGGTAAAATATATAATTTCCTTGGCTTAAGTGTTGGACTGATAGTTCATGGACTTGATAACAACCAGAGAAGGAAGGCGTATGCCAGCGATATTACCTATGGTACAAACAATGAGTTTGGGTTCGATTACCTTAGGGATAACATGGTTATTTATAAAGAAGATATGGTTCAAAGGGATTTAACCTATGCAATTGTTGACGAAGTGGACAGCATATTAATTGACGAAGCCCGTACCCCTCTCATAATTTCAGGAGCAGGAGACAAGTCAACTGATTTATACAGCAAAGCCAATTCTTTTGTTAACAGGCTTAAGCCTGTTGTATTTACTGAAACAGATGACAAAGAGTTTATGGATGATGTTGATGCTGACTATATTGTGGATGAAAAGGCCAACTCGGTTACTTTAACTGAAAAGGGCATAAAAAAAGCTGAAAGTTATTTTGGACTGGAAAACCTTTCCGACCCTGATAATATGACTATATCGCACCACATAAATCAAGCTTTAAAAGCAAGAAGTCTTATGAAGAGGGACAAAGACTATATAGTTAAAGATGGAGAAGTAATTATTGTAGATGAATTCACCGGGCGGCTTATGTACGGCAGAAGGTACAGTGACGGACTGCATCAGGCTATTGAGGCAAAAGAGGGTGTAAAGGTAGAAAGAGAGAGTAAGACTCTTGCTACAATTACATTTCAGAATTACTTCAGAATGTACAAAAAACTGGCTGGAATGACAGGTACAGCTCTTACGGAAGAAGAAGAATTCCGCACAATATACAAACTGGATGTTATAGAAATTCCAACAAACAAACCAATGATAAGGGCAGATAATTCTGATGTTGTATATAAAACAGAAAAGGGTAAATTTAATGCTGTTATTGATGAAATAGCAGAATGCAATAAAAGAGGACAGCCGGTTCTGATTGGCACTATATCCATTGAAAAATCAGAGTTGTTAAGTGCAATGCTTACAAGACGTGGTATAACTCACAACGTGCTGAATGCAAAACATCATGAAAAGGAAGCGGAAATAGTTTCCCAGGCGGGGAAATACAGTGCTGTCACTATCGCAACAAATATGGCCGGTCGTGGTACAGATATTGTGCTAGGAGGTAATGCTGAATTTCTTGCTAAAATGGAAATGAGAAAACAAGGGTATCCTTCCGATGTAATTGTTGAGGCTGTAGGATTTAACGAAACCGATGATGAGGTTATTCTGGAATCAAGGAAAACTTTCAGAGAATTGTATGAACATTTTAAGAATCAAACAGACGGTGAGAAGGAAAAGGTTATTGCTGCAGGAGGATTGCATATTATAGGAACAGAAAGACATGAGTCCAGGCGAATTGATAATCAGCTGAGAGGGCGTTCCGGCCGCCAGGGAGACCCGGGATCTTCAAGATTCTATATATCTCTTGAGGATGATCTGATGAGACTGTTTGGATCTGACAGGCTTTCAGGAATTGTTGATGCTCTTGGACTAGAAGAAAATCAGCCTATAGAGCATAGAATGCTGTCAAATGCTATAGAAAGTGCCCAGAGAAGAGTAGAAGGCAAGAACTTCGATATAAGAAAACATGTACTGCAATACGATGATGTAATGAACAAACAAAGAGAAGTAATTTATGGTCAGAGAAGAAATGTTCTGGATGGAGAGAACTTAAAAGATAGTTTTATAAAAATGATAGAAAATATATCGGAACAAATTGTTGCTGCATATTGCAGTGAAAGTCCGCACCCTGATCATTGGGACCTGGACGGAATTATTTCATATGTAGAAAACATATTGTTGCCCCATGGTACCTTTAAGATTCAAGATGAGGATATGGAGTTTCTTACAAAGGACAGCTTAAAAGAAAAAATTCTTGAGATGACAATGGAAACTTATGAGGCCAGGGAGAAGGAACTTAATTCTGAATTAATGAGAGAACTGGAACGGGTTGTTTTACTGCGTGTAGTAGATGAAAAATGGATGGACCATATAGATGCAATGGATCAGCTTAGATATGGTATTGGTCTCCGTGCTTACGGACAGAGAGATCCTGTAATTGAATACAAATTTGAAGGCCATGAAATGTTTGAAGAAATGATTAGAAACATTCAGGAAGATGCAGTTAAAATTGTTCTTAAGTCCCATATTGATACAGGGCGTGCACTTGAAAGACGGAAAGTGGCTGAGCCAGTTAATGCAGTCCATAATGATCAGCCGGGCGGCCCAGTAGTGAGATCTCAAAAAGCAGGGCGCAATGACCCATGCCCGTGTGGAAGCGGTAAAAAGTACAAGAAATGCTGCGGTTCAAATTAGGAAGTAGACAGGTGCTGTGGCACAAATTAGAAAGCAAACAAGTGCTGCGGTTTATGGTTTGATAGTGGAACGAATAGGTGCTGCAGTTAAACTTAAAGAGAATGTGGAGGTTGTAAACAGAAATCTATGACTTATGATGAAGCTCTAAAATATATACATGGAACACATAAATTTGGAGTGAAGCTTGGACTGGATAATGTGGCAAAGTTGCTGGAGCTGCTGGATAACCCACACCAAAAACTAAAATATGTTCATGTTGCAGGTACCAACGGCAAAGGTTCTACTGTTGCTTTTATAAGCAGTATACTTATTGAAGCCGGTTATAAAGTTGGTATTTACACTTCTCCATATATTGAGCATTTCACAGAAAGAATAAGCATTAATCATAAAGAAATATCTGAAGGGGATTTGGCAAGGATTACCGAGTATATAAAGGGAAAAGTACAAGAAATGGTAAGTATGGGGTATAATCACCCGACAGAATTTGAAATAGTAACAGCAATCGCTTTTCAATATTATTATGAAAACAAATGTGATATTGTTGTACTTGAGGTGGGCCTTGGAGGCAGGTATGATTCTACAAACATAATCGGGACTCCTCTTGTATCAGTTATAACTTCTATTAGTTATGACCACATGAGTATTCTTGGAAATACCCTATCTAAGATAGCTTTTGAAAAGGCAGGAATTATTAAAAAAGATGGAGATGTAGTTCTCTATCCTCAGTCTCAAGAAGTTGAAGAAGTTATTGCAAAAACTTGTGAAGAAATGCATTCGACACTTCGTAAAGCTGATTTCAGTAAAATTATATCTCTTGAATACGGAGCGGATGGGCAGTATTTTAATTGTGGACTATATGAGGGATTAAAAACAAAACTTTTGGGAGAACACCAGTTAAAGAATGCTGCAGTTGCAATTACTGCCTGTGAAGTAATAATGGACAAGGAATGTAAAATTACTGAAAATACCGGATGTAAAATTACTGTAGATGCTATTAGAAATGGTATTAAAAAGGCAACATGGCCAGGGAGAATGGAAATCGTATCAAAACAGCCTTTGTTTCTTATTGATGGCGCCCATAATGAAGATGGAGCAAGAGTTATGGTTGATACACTTTTAAAATATTTCCCGGGTAAAAGGAAAGTTTTCATAATGGGAGTACTAAAAGATAAAGAATATGAGAAAATTGTTGAAATTGTTGCCCCCATTGCAAATCAGTTTATAACCGTAACACCTTTGAGTGATAGAGCTCTTCCTTCTGATGATTTGGCGGAAACTATAAAGCGCTATTGTAAAAATGTTATAATATGTGATAAAATAGAAAAAGGTATTGAAACATCTCTTCGGATATCTGACAGTAATGCTATTATATGTGCTTTCGGATCCTTATATTATATTGGTGAAGTGAGGCGGTACTTTGAACTAATTAAATTAACTATATAAACTATATGCTTTAAATATCGTGATTAATTTTAATTAAAATTATTAATATAGATAAATAGATATAAAAAGGGTGGTGATACTTTTTGATTGAGCTTAAGAATGAACTCAAAAACTTTACACCTATTAATCTCGAAAATATTACTAAAATCAATCCGGAAATATCTGAAGATTTGAAGAACTCAATAATGCTGTACAACAGTGCCTTGGCAAACCTTGCAACGAATAGTGAGGATATTGCAATTATAGAGTTGAAAAAAGCTGTAGCAGTAAACCCTGATTTTTATGAAGCTGTTAACCTTCTTGGCCTTTGTTTTTATTATATGAAGGCTTATGAGAAGGCGGAAGAAATGTTTGAAAGAGTAGCAAGAGCTGAAAATAATGGGATAAAAGCTGCCAGCTATCTTGAAATTATAAGGAATAAGGACACTTTAGAAGATTTACAGCATGAAAAGCAGCCCCCAAAAGGCAGAACAAGAAAGAAAGTATCAAAGATTGCATCAGGAACAGTGCCGGGAACTGGATACAGAACCAGAACGGGTGGCAGGTCAGAGGTTGGACTAAAGCCTTCAAATACGCCTGTAACTACCGATAGAGCTACATCGTCAGCCACATCGTCAACTACATCGTCAACTACATTGGACGCTTCAAATTTAACTATAGCTAATACTACTGTAAGTAGAAGAAAAACAGTATCAGGTCCTGCAAGCTTACCAGAATTTCCTCTCATTGGGAGAAGAAAAACCGGCAGTAGAGATGGGGCAATTAAATACTTAACAGGAATAATAATTGGACTTATTATAGCTTTTATCGTAGGGGTGCCGAGTATTTTTAAACCCCAGGCAGGTAAGGAAGCAAATAAAAAAGATGATAATATTGCAAGCCTTGAAGCGTTGGTTAAGGAGTATGAAGTTAAGTATAACCAGTTAAGTGATAAAAATGAAACTCTTAAAAAAGAATTGGAAACAGTCAAGTTGGATGCAGATTATTATAAATCGGCAATAAAGCTTTATGAAGCGGAAGAATTATTAAAGGTAAGAAAGTATGAGGAAGCGGCAGATATTCTTGTAGTTGTCAAAAATGCAGGGTTTAATTCATCTGAGAAAGATAAATATGAAAGGTTGTCAAAGGAAATAATGCCAAGAGCTGCAGATCTGGTTTACAGTCAGGCATATAATTTATTCCAGGCAGGAAAGTACAGGGAATCCCTGGAAAAGTACTCAAAAATACCTGATTATATGGAAAACTATGGTAAATTGGATATAGTATTATACTACATGGGTAAATGTTACCTTGAAATAGGTGATAAGGAAAATGCAAAGAAAGAATTTGATAATGTAATTAGTAAATTCCCTGAAAGTGAATATGCTAAGTATTCAAAAAGCAGGCTTGATAGCATAGGAAATACACAGTAGCTGAACAATGGAGTCATATTAATATACATAAAACTGTATAGTTTATTTTAACCCGATTTTAGGGCAGCCCTTCACAAGAGGGTTGCCTTTTTAATATTATATATAAAGAAGATGTTAGTTTTATAGGAATGGAGCTTAAAATGGTTATTTCAGACGAAAAAAGAATTCTAAACCTTGTTCTCGGCGGTGGCGGAATTAAGGGAATTGCATATAGTGGAGTCTTTGATGCTGCTGAGAAAAGAGGCTATAAATGGGGGAATATTGCAGGAGTTTCAGCAGGAGCCCTTGCAGGTTCTTATGCAGCTGCAGGATATAGTGCAGAAGAAATAATTAAAATTATGGATCAATTTGACTTTTCTGAAGTTGATATAAATAATATCCCTGACAAGGTACCGGCAGTAAAAAGGCTGATTGAGATAAAGGGGAAGTTAAGAAATATAGGGATAATAGATAGACTGAAATATATTGAGATAAAGAATAAGTTAAATTATATTGAGAAAAATTGGATGCGGGGACAATATGAAAAAGATTTTATACTCAGTCTATTATTTGATACAGAAGGCTTAAAAACACCAGGCGCATGCCGATACTCCTCAGAAGGGAACGAACAAGGTTATATGTCTGATATGGGAGATTTGGAGTTATCGGGCGAAGATCAATACCGTGCAGGTATTCTTAACAATATAATATCTTACTGTAAAAATGGATGTCTTTTTGATGGGGATTACCTTGAAGAATGGGTGCATAGAGTGCTGGCAGAAAAGGGAGTAAAGACTTTTGCAGATTTGAGGGGTGGAATAATAGATTCTAAAAATCCCAATGGTTACAGAATGCGTATGACAGCAGTAGATAGTAATAGGTCAAAAGTTATTGTGCTTCCTGACGACATGGCTTTTTATGGAATAGATCCTGATAAATTCGAAGTTGCAAAAGCTGTAAGAATGAGTACAAGTATACCATTTGTCTTTAAGCCTGTTGAAATAAAGAAAACTGAAAAGGATAAGACAAAAGTATACAATATAATTGATGGGGGAGTACTGGATAAGTTTCCCGGCTGGCTTATTGAAAGCTCCAATTCGGACAAACAGCTAGTAGGGTTTACATTAGATGGAGGTAAAAAAAAGAGCTTATTGAGCGTTAACACCCCATTAAATATATTAAAATGGCTTATATCATCTGTTTATGACATAGGTGTGCCAAAAGATTCAGAGAGCAATATCAAATATATTGGCAAAATAGATACATCTAAAGTATATTATCTTGATTTTAATATAAGTAAAGAAGATAAACTATATTTATATGAATCCGGAAAAATGGCAGCTGAAAATGTTTTTAATGATTTGGAAAGTTCAATCAATGAAAAATATGATCAAAATAATAAAGATAATATTAATAATCCGAGTAAAGATTACAGTCAAAATCGCAGCTATGAACATAAAAAATGCTTGTCAGTGGCCATATTATTACTTGTGTTGGAGTTATCCATAAAGATGAAACATAACAATCTGTCGCAGAAATGATTATTATACATGAAAATCGACTCTTACTCCTGGTAAATATTTCTTCAGATTTGATAAATGCACTCTCTACCGTAAAATATACTTCCATTTTGCCTCTGTTTATATTATTATATTTGATAACGATATTAATGTACGGAGGAATTATAATATGTATGAAAGTACAAGAGGTAGTTTTAAAAACATCTCATCTGCCGAGGCTGTGAAAATGGGTATAGCTCCCGATGGAGGACTGTTCGTGCCCGACGCAATACCTGAAATAGCTGATGAAGTTATGAGCAGGATAGTAGATATGGATTATCTGGAGAGGGCTGTTTCAATACTTAAACCATATTTATTGGATTATTCTGAAGAGGAAATTATTGAATGTGTAAATAATGCTTACAGCTTGACCAGGTTCGATACTTCCGAGATAGCTCCTGTTCGCAAGCTGGATGATAGTGCTTATATTCTCGAATTATGGCATGGCCCCACCTGTGCATTTAAAGATATGGCGCTGCAGCTTTTACCTCATTTATTGGTAAAGGCTGCTGTAAAAACCGGTGAGACAAAGGAAATAGTTATTTTGGTTGCAACTTCAGGTGATACGGGAAAGGCAGCTCTGGAGGGATTCAGGGATGTAAAGGGTACGAAAATAATCGTATTCTATCCATATAAAGGTGTAAGTGAAATTCAGGAAATGCAGATGGTTACCCAGGAAGGGAGCAATGTTTTTCCTATTGCCGTTGAGGGAAATTTCGACGATGCACAGAGCGGTGTAAAATCAATATTTACAGATTCAATGCTTATTAATGCAATAGACGAAAAAGGATACAGGTTTTCTTCAGCTAACTCTATTAATTGGGGAAGACTTGTACCGCAAATTGTCTACTATTTTTCTGCCTATGGGGATATGGTTAAAAATAATTGGATAAAACCTGGCGAAATGGTTAATATTGCTGTACCGACAGGTAATTTTGGCAACATACTGGCTGCGTTCTATTCAATGAAAATGGGCCTTCCAGTTAAAAAACTTATTTGTGCATCTAATGAGAACAATGTGTTGACAGATTTTATCAATACTGGAGTGTACAATAGAAATAGGGAATTTAAAAAAACCATGTCTCCTTCAATGGACATTTTAATATCAAGCAACCTTGAACGTCTGCTTTATGAAATTACAGAACATGATTCTTTCCGTATTATTAACTGGATGAAGGATCTGTCAGACTGTGGCATATATGAAGTCGATAATGAAACCAAATCTCGTATAGGAAATTTATTTTGGGCCGGTTACAGCAGTGAAGAAGAAACACTTAATACTATAAAAGCAGTGTACGATAAATATGGTTATTTGGTTGATACCCATACAGCTGTAGCATTGAATGTGTACAAAAAATATACGGCAAATAAAGCAGATAATGTCAAGACAATAATAGCTTCAACAGCAAGTCCTTTTAAATTTAATGAAAGCGTCTCCCGGGCTATACTGGGATCCAATAAAATAAAGGGTAAAAGCGAATTTGAATTGTTGGGTATTCTCTCAAAAGAATCCGGTATGCCTGTTCCCGGAGGACTCAGAGGCCTTGATAAAAAAGAAATCAAGCATAATCGAGTTTGCATGAAGAATGAAATGAAGCTGCAGGTAGAGAAAATATTGGGCATTTGATGGCTTTGGATCAATAATTTTCATGTTAAAGGGCATTTTCCTATATAGAAAATGCCCGACTATTATCAGAAAGTAAATAAAAAACGAATTATAATATGCAAAGCTATTGCATAACTATAATGATTTATTGTATATATGATCTTGTTTCCTTGTAATAACTCAAATCTGCTTCAAGTTTCCGGGGTTCATCCACTTCGATAACCTTCTTTTTTGATATTGATTCCAGAATATCGAAAACCATTTTTACGTCTCCATATTCAATTTGCGGAGTTACGGATATTTCTTCAGTACCGTTCATTGCATTATAGAAATTCAGAAGCTCGTTATAATATCCTCTCTCAGGAGTAAATGCAATTTGCTCGGCATTTCCATCATTATACGAAACATTTATAATTCCACAGTTCTTTTCTTCAAGGTATATTTCGCCTTTTGTCCCAAATATTCTGAATCCTACAAGAGGCCTTTGGGGTTCCTGGCCTGATGGGAAGTAGGTGTATTGACCTATGATGCCATTTTGGAACATAATGTTCGTGTTTATTGAAATGTAAGGGTTATAATCTTCTTTCTGAGGTTTCCCAAATGCACTGACATATTTTACTGCTCCAAAAATGTGTCTTACTGCAGCTAAATCATGCAATGCAGCATCAAGAAATGCACCACCTTCAAAATCAGGATGTTGTCTCCATTCAGTTGCTGCAAAAGTGTCTTTTGTCATTTCACATGGGAAACAGGTAATGTTGTTTTTAATAAAGTATATAACGTCCCCAATTTTGCCGCTATTTACCAAATCCCTAATTTTATTATTTTCCTCATTATATCTGTAGTTTTCTGCAATCATTATTTTGACTTTATATTTTTTTGATAAATCAAGGAACTTTTTAGCCTGCTTCATGTCTGGAGCCAAGGGCTTTTCACAAATAAAATTTTTACCAGCTCTTGCTACATCTTCAGATACTTCATAATTTATTTCTATTGGAACAAGTATATCGACAGCATCAAGGTCATTTCTTTTAAGCATTTCATTATAGTCGTCATATACATTATCAAGCGGCAGGTTTATCTTTCTGGCAAACTTTTCAGCATCTTCTCTTGTGCGGTTTGCAAGTGCAACAATTTGATATTTGTCACCCAGTTCTTGTATTGCTGGATAATGAAGCCTTTCCCATGCCATCCCTGTACCAATTATACCCAATCGTACCGTTTTCATTCAGTCACTCTCCTCCTATTTTATTTATATTTGCTCCTAAAATATTATTATTCATAAAACTTTATTTATGCAAAACATATAAAAAACAACAAAAAAACACGTTGCATATTCTTCTTATATACTGTAAACTTATATTAATTAAATAAATACCAATACGGGTTTATTATCTATATTTTGCTTATTATATAGATTAATTAAAAGGGAAACGGGTGAAAGTCCCGCGCGGTCCCGCCGCTGTAAAAGAGGAATCCTTTTATATTACCACTGTCCGGTTGATGAAACAAAAAGTATTTATGGACATCAGGATGGGAAGGGTAAAAGGGTGATGATTCTTGAGCCAGAAGACCTGCCTGTATTGATACACTATATACTCTACGGTCGATAGGGGGTGTGATTGATTAAAAAACTGATATGCTATGGTTTTAACACCTCTTGACCTTTGATGGGTTAAGAGGTTTTTTTAGCTGTCTAATACAAATTAAGGATGGAGAGCCATGTGTGGATTGATACATATATATACCGGTGATGGTAAAGGGAAAACTACTGCAGCAATAGGTCTGGGTGTAAGAGCCTGCGGAAGGGGAATGAAAGTTCTTATGGTTCAGTTCCTTAAAGGAATTGAAACGGGTGAAATGATTGTTCTGAAAACCCTTGAACCCAATTTTGTCTTATACAGAAGCAGACAGTTAAAAAAATTTACCTGGGAAATGAGTGCAGAAGAACAGAAGGGAGCTTCAAAAACTCAGCAGGATCTATTGGAATATGCCAAGAAAGCGGCCTTTAACGAAAATATTGATCTTCTTATCCTTGATGAAATTATGGCAGCAATAAATACTGGATTTCTGGATAAAGAAATAGTGTTGAATTTTATAAAAAATAAACCGCATAACCTTGAACTTGTGCTTACAGGTAGAAATGCACCAAAAGAATTTACTGAGATTGCTGATTATGTATCTGAAATAATTGCAGTAAAACATCCTATGAATGAAGGTATTTCAGGAAGGAAAGGTATAGAATTTTAGTAAAGTTATTAATTAAGGGGGATTTTGCAAATGAGTAAAATACAAAAAAAACCAAATAAATGGGACAAAAATATTTTAAAAGTTCTGAGTTTAATAGTTATAACAGTTATGTTATTGACAGTATTTTCAGCATGTACTATAAAAGAAGCTAATAAGACTGCAGACCAAAATGCGTCATTACAACTTGGACAATCTGGGACAGTTCAAAATAATGAAAAAGAAACAAAAACATCAAATAATAATGAAACAGGTAAGGAAAATGAGGGCTTCCCTCTTAAAATAAAGGACGCCAAGGGAACTGAAGTAACAATTGAAAAGAAACCGGAAAAAATCGTTTCACTTACACTTACTACTGATGAAATGCTTTTATCATTGGTTGATGACAACAGAATTGCGGCCATTTCACACCTTTCAGTGGATCCGGGTCTTTCAAATATAGCAGAGGAAGCTGCAAAAATACCTGTAAAAGCAAAATTGGAGCTTGAGAGCCTTATAGCTTTGCAGCCTGATCTTATAATAGTATCAGACTGGACTGACGATAATGCAGTTAAGCAATTGAGGGATGCTAATATTACAGTTTATGCCATGGCTACTTCTAATAATATTGATGAGGTTAAGGATGCAGTTTTAGAGGTGGCAAAACTTGTAGGTGAAGAGCAAAATGGGCATGAAATTGTTTCATGGATGAATGAAAAGCTGAAAGTTGTTGATGAGAAGATTAAAACATTAAAAGATGATCAGAAAGCTAAAGCTTTAATCTACGATTCTTTCTCTACCACCTATGGGAAAGGCACAACTTTTGACAGTATTGCTAAAAATGCCGGAATTATTAATTTAGCATCGGAAGCAGGAATAGAAATGTATCAAACAATTGAAAAAGAAAACATCATTAAAATGAATCCGGATGTAATTTTTCTCCCATCATGGTCTTTTGAAGGCTTTGATGCAAAAAAGTTTACTGAGGATTTTAAAAACGATAAAAGCCTTGCAGAATTAAAAGCAGTAAAGAATAATAAGGTATTTAATCTTCCTGATAAGCATATGGTTACAACTTCCCAGTATATTGTCCTGGGTGTGGAAGATGTAGCAAAGGCAGTATATCCTGATTTGTTCAACAAGTAGTGCAACAGTGAAGCAACGGTGCAGCGGGGAGGGTGCATATGTATTATAAGTTAAAATCAGTTTTACCTGTGATGCTTGCAGTACTTGCTGCGATGATTATATTGGCAACAGCAGTGGGGGCTGTGAGTGTTCCTTTTATTGAAACAATAAAGATAATTCTAAAAAATTGGGGATTCCTTAAGCATCTTACCTTTACTGAGGGATGGGAATCTATAATATTTTATGTCAGGTTTCCCAGAGTTATAACTACTGTATTGGTAGGAGCAGCTCTGGGAGCTTCAGGGGCTGTTATGCAGGGAATGTTCAGAAACCCTATGGCAGACCCCGGAATATTAGGAGTATCAAGCGGAGCAAGTCTTGGTGCTGTTATAGCTATTTCTCTTGGTATCCCTTCAAAAGGCATATACTTTATGCCCATTTTTGCTTCTATAGGGGCATTGCTGGCCGCTTTTACAGTTTTTATACTGTCTTCACGTGATGGTAAAATACCTGTTATGAACATGATACTTTCAGGAATTGCCGTAAGTATGTTTCTTGGAGCCATAACAACGGGAATCCTTTCATTTATCAGGAGTGACCAGGTAAAACAATTTCTTTTCTGGACAATGGGGAGCCTGAATGGGAAGAGGTGGGAGGAAGTGAGGATAGCTGCTTTTCCAATATTAGTTTGTATTTCTATTCTGCTTTTCTTTTCACGGGATATTAATGTTCTGTTACTTGGGGAAGAAGAAGCTCAGTCTGTGGGTTTAAACCCTTCAAGAACAAGAAAACTGCTGCTGCTCTTCTCCTCCATACTCACAGCATCGGCAGTAAGCGTAAGCGGAACTATAAGTTTCGTGGGATTAATAGTTCCCCATATAATTCGTCTGCTTATAGGGCCTGACCATAGAGTACTTATCCCGGCAAGTGCACTTGGTGGAGCTATATTTCTTCTTGTTTGTGATCTTATAGGCAGGACCATAATGGCTCCCGGGGAAGTAGGGGTGGGAATTGTTACCTCAATTATTGGAGCTCCATATTTTCTTTACCTGCTAAGCAAGGCAAGAAAGGAAGGTACTGCTTTATGAATGTACCATCTGATATATCGTCTGATAAATCATCTAGTGTATCATCTGATATACAATTAAACAACCTGCCACATATACTTGAAATATCAGAGCTCGATTATTTTATAGAAAATATTCAAATATTAAAAAATATAAATTTTCAGGCGGGTAAAGGTGAATTTATAGGACTTATAGGTCCTAACGGTGCAGGTAAGACCACTCTTCTTAAGTGTATAAATGGAATAAACAAGGGGAATGGACAGGTATTTATTAACAAGAAGACTCTTGAAAGACTCAGCAATAAAAGAATTGCCAGGGAGGTTGCATTAATGCACCAAAATACCAGCGTGAGCTTTCCTTTTCCCTCAATTGATGTTGTGCTTGCAGGCAGATATCCATACTTAAAATTTGCTTCCGGGGAAACTATAGACGACTTCCGTATTGCAAGGAAATATATGGAATACACAGGCACTTCCCAGTTTGAAAAAAAACCAATAACTACAGTGTCAGGTGGTGAAAGACAGCGGATATTCTTTGCTAAAATACTTACTCAGGAAACTGATATAATTTTGCTTGATGAACCTACCTCTAATCTTGATATAGCTTATGAAGAGCAGATATTCCGTTATTGCAATGATTTGTGTAATAATGGCAAAACGGTTATTGCAGCAGTCCATGACTTGAAAATAGCTTCAAGATATTGTTCAAGGCTTATCCTTATGAAGGAAGGTGAAATTATCGCTGATGGAAAGGTTGATGAAGTCTTGACTTCCGGTAACCTGTCAGAAGCCTATGGAGTTAATGCGCTTGTTTACAGGAACAGAGTTACCGGGCTCCTGGATTTTTATATACCGGGTTTTGAACATAGAAAAGAATACAGGCATGTCCACATTATTGGAGGCGGGGGTTCTGCTTCCGGTGTAATAAGACAGCTCTTTGAAAGAGGGTTCTGCCTTTCTACAGGTGTCCTTTCATATGGAGACAGTGATTTAAACTGTGCTGAGGTTTTCGAAATAAAGCGGGTAGTGAACAAACCTTTCAGTGGAATTAGTGATGAGGCCTTTAACGAAAATATCAAATATATAAGGGAATCTGATATTACAATACTTTGTAATATGCCATTCGGAATTTATAATATAAGAAACCTTGATGCTGCAAGATATGCTTCCAATTTGGTAATAATCGAAGATGATAGTCCTGAAGTAAGGGATTTTACTGAAGGGAAAGCACTTGAAATATACAAAGAGTTAAAAAAGAATGCAATTGTAACAACATATGCAAGGTTGCATGAAGTTATAGTAACATAATATGCACCCTAATATGTGCTTGTATTTAATAAAAATTATTTATATGTGTTATAAATGTGTTATAATAATTAAAAAGCAATATAAAATAGTACTGCTATAAGAAGCACAGTAAAGAATACAGACAGATCTGTATTGCTGTTATATATTACAGGGGTGAAATAGATTAATGGACAATATACATGCAAAAAGTACTAAAAAAATAGTTTTAAATGGGGTTATGGCAGCATTGGTTTTTCTTGCTACATTTTTTACCCGTATTCCCGGACCGGTTCCACCCGGATACATTAACTTCGGTGATGCAGTTATAATGATTACTGCTATTTTATTAGGAAAGAGCAGCGGTTTCATCGCAGGTGCTTTTGGTTCCGCACTGGCTGATGTAGCAGCCCCGGGGGGACTTTTATTTGCTCCTATAACTTTTATAGTAAAAGGTATTGAGGGATATGTTATTGGGGCAATTGCCCGCAGCAGAACAACTGATGAAAAGCATGCTAATGGAGCTGCAATCCAAGCTTCAGAAGTTTCAGAGGATTCTCATAAAAACAAAAGCCCCGGATACTATGAGGTAAGGAAGGTTATTGCAGTGATAGCAGGAGCTCTGATAATGGTAGCAGGTTATTTTATTGCGGAATTATCCATACTTAAATTGTTCGATTCAACTTTTGGGTATACAGCCGCCATCTCGGAACTACCATTCAATTTTATACAGGGTGGTGTAAGTGTAGTTTTAGGATATGTTCTTTCATCACTGCTGGAAAAGGCCGGCGTGCACAGGTTGCTGGAAGTATAGGAATTCATAAAATTCCTAAAGATTCCTATACTGGGCCTGGGAAGGGGATTCCCCTTCCCATCTATGGGAGTTGATATATAAATGGGTGTAACTATGAAAAAAGAAAATGCAGGGAATAACAAGTTTCACTTTGACAGGACATATTATAATGAACCTCAGATATTTGATTTCATAACTCTATATCAAATTGGGGATTTGTACTGTCAGGGTGGTTATTCCATTGGAGAACATAAGCAGTATTGCTATGAAATCAGCTATATTGCATCTGGTAAAGGATATTACTCCAGTGATGATAAAAAATATCCGGTTAAAACAGGAGATATATACCTTAATAGGCCCGGTGAACTTCATAACGGCCTGGCAGACCCCATAGATCCCTTTAGATATTTTTATGCTGGGTTTACATTTATTAATGATAATGTGGAACAGAACCCTTTTACTCATATAAAAAAGATGTTTGACCAGTTGAAACGCCCTGTCGTTCAGGATCAACTGGATGTGAAAACAAAATTTCTAAACATATTTAATGAGTTAATTAATCTGAAAGAATATTCGTCTTTAATGATAAAAATGTACCTTAATCAAATCATATTATTAACATACAGGAATTTTTTCGACCAGTGGGAAAATCAATATATACCTGATAAAGATGCAGCTAATCAAAAAAGTATGGTATATTTGATAGTAAATTATATTGATAAGAATTTGTGCAAGATAAAAGATTTGACACAGATTGCCGATGAACTGGGATACAGTTATTCATATATTTCCCACATTTTTTCACAGGAAACAGGTC
>OFEK01001369.1_pt1 | contig 16792 bp, 8 predicted proteins | sample 1521131 | NCBI WGS metagenome assembly OFEK01 (sample SAMN05720209, study PRJEB24109) | activated sludge metagenome | isolation source: Anaerobic digester | place: China | collected 2015-12-16
CCTTTCGGCCGACCTTTTCTTTGCATTTTTTTCACCCTCCGGTTTTTCCCTATTGTTTCGCCCATCGTGGGCAGGGCAAAGGCTCCTGATCATTTTTACCGTCTTTGGATATAAGGCGTTTTCTGGCGGTGAGATCTTTCCGGGACTTGGGCAAAGGTTCCAGGGGTTTGATTGTGACCCGCCTGGAGGAATTCAAGAGGCTTATTGAGGAGGGGGAGAAGAGGTTATGAGTATAAGGTCAGGAACAAAGGTCTTCATCTCATGTTTTCTCGCGATACTTCTGACGTTCTTCGGCAGCGCTGCCTTTGGCACCACAAATCCTTACGGGACAACCATCACCGAGGGGATGTGGGCCCAGGACGGCGCCACTGACAACAACGACGGCACCATTTCCACAACCAGCCTGAGTACCTATTACTGGGGAATGCGTGCCACCAACGGATCGACTATCAATAACAGGTATAGAGCATCTCTTATTTCCTCACAAAGACGACGGGGCACGATTATTACCACTTCAGATAACGCCTACGGCATGTGGGCCGAGCAGAACTCCACCGCCAACAATAACTACAGGATAACCACCTCCGGGAACTATGCCTACGGCATGTACGCCACCGTCGGATCCACGATCAATAACAACTACACCTTGCTTGTTGATTCCTACATCAACACTTCCGGGTTTGAAGCCCACGGCATGGTTGCAGAAGGCAGCGGTTCAACGGCATGGAATTATGCTGATATATTAACCACGGGCGAATCGGCCTACGGAATGTGGGCCACCGATGGCGCCCAGGCTTACAACATTGGCATAAACGTTCTTGGCTTCAGTGTTGCGGGTTTTATCGAAACGGAAGGCGAGGGTTCTCACGGCATGGTGGCTGAGGGTTTGGGCTCCATCGCGGCAAACGTGGGATCCATCGAGACCTCGGGAATGAACGCCCTGGGGATGAAGGCCTCCGGTCTAGCCCTGGCTATAAACCTCGGCGACATAGAGACCTCAGGGACTGGCTCAGTGGGCATGGGCGCGGAGAATGTGGCTCTGGCCCTTAACCTTGGAGAGATCGAGACAGAGGGTGAAGCAGCCCACGGGATGCAGGCCAATAACCTTGGCCTTGCGGTCAACATGAAGGGGCTGCCTGACCTTGAAGGCCTGGATATCATCCCCCTGCCCGATACTCTGTTGGATATTCTTGATGAGTTCGGGTTCTTCCCGGGAGAGATCGTAACCACAGGTTACGGCGCCCACGGCCTGTATGCCAGGGATTTCTCCGCCGCCGCAAACCTGGGCGACATCTTCATACAGGGTAACAATCCCTGGGCCTACGGCATGCTGGCCGAGGACTTTTCCCTGGCTCTCAACGTTGGCAACATAGAGATAGGGGAATACGGGGACGAGGATATGGGAGGTTACTCCCACGGCATGGGGGCCAGCAACTGGTCCGCGGCGATCAACGCCGGCTCCATAACCACCTACCCCATCGAAGGCGCATACGGTATGCTGGCAGAGAACAACTCCATCGCGGTCAATGCCGGTTCGCTTCTCTCACTCGGCGGGGACTTCCTCTCCGGCCTGATCCCCGATGATCCAGAGGATCCCGAAGATGAGGATCCCTTTTCCGGCATCATAGACTTCGTTGCAGGCATTTTCGGGGGCGGATCCTCCACTATAGAGACCTTCGGCTACGGCTCCCACGGCATGGTTGCCAGGAACTGGTCCTCGGCAATCAACCTGGACGAGATCATAACGAACAACGCAGGCTCCAACGGCATGTGGGCCGACGATCACTCAGCCGTTCTCAACTGGGGTTCGATAACCACAGACAGCGATGACCCATTTGGAGAATACCTTGGAGCCGTCGGCATGATGGCAACCAATTTCTCCCTGGCTGCCAATTTCTCATCCGATTCCATCGAGACCTTTGGTGACTGGTCTCACGGTATGATGGCATCCTCGAACTCGCTCGCCCTCAACACCGGCTCTGTCATAACTCATGGGAGCTCCTCTTTTGGCATGTTGGCGGAGGATTACTCCCTCCTGCTCAATACGGGCAACATCGAGACCTTTGGCGACGGAGCCGCCGGCATGGTCGCCAAAGCCAACTCCATGGCTGTCAACACCGAATCGATCGTAACCCATGGGGAGTACTTCCATTTAGGAGATAACGACTACAACTACGCCGACGGCATGTACGCGGAAAACTTCTCGGCTGCCCTGAACTTCGGAACGATCGAGACCCTGGGCAGAGGAGCCGCAGGCATGGCTGTCTATACCAACTCCATGGCATTCAATAGCGGCGCCATAGTCACCCACGACAGATATTCTTATGGGATGTATGGTCGCTACGACTCCCTTCTTGTCAACACTGGCAGAATAGATACCGGAACAGAAGGCGAGTCAGGAGAATTCGCTGCAATTGGCATGTTTGCTGAAGACAGTTCCGTAGCCCTGAACTTCGGGGAAATAGCAACCCAGGGAGAAAATTCCTGGGGCATGTACGCCGTTTCTGACTCACTGGTGGCAAACCTTTCTTCCGATTCTATCGAGACCTGGGGCATCGGAGCCCACGGAATGTGGGCAAATGTCAACTCCATTGCTCTAAACACCGGCTCGATCCTGACCCACGGAGACTATGCTTACGGCATTAAGGCTACATCTAACTCCACAGCCATCAACACTGGTTCGATCCTGACCTCAGGATTCGGAAGCCACGGCATCTCTGCTCAGGATTCCATCGTAATGAACACAGGTTCCATTGAAGCCGAAGGCACCATATCAGCCGGTATCTACGGCGTTAATTCTGCCATACTCAACACGGGTAGCGTAAAGACCTCCGGGGCAACATCATCCGGTATCCTGTTGTGGGAAGGCAGCGTCGTCAACACCGGGACCGTCGAGACATCGGGCTCTAATTCCGAGGCTCTTTACGCGGGCGAGGCTTTCGCGGTCAACACCGGCACCCTCAAGACCACCGGAGCAAACAGTGCCGCGGCCCACATCGACGAGAACAGTCTCTTTATCAACACCGGTGTCCTGGACAGCGAAAATGGGAATGCCGTAACAGCAGATGGCAACAGCATCGTAGTGCTTCTTGACGGCACGGTCCTTGCCGGTTCGCACACCCTGGAGGACGTTGACGGGGATTCCGACCTGGCGGTCCTGATGGACGACGACCTTGCTGCCCAGGTTGTCAACTTCGGCAGCCTGACCAAAGCCGGCGGCGGGACCCTTCTTGTTGAGGGCGGATCTTCGGTGGTGGGCAAAACCCTCAACGCCCAGGGGACACTGGCCATCGAGGCCGGAACCCAGTTCACCACGGGCAGCTTCGATCAGCTGAGCTGGGGCAACCTCTACCTGTACGCCAACCCGGATTCTGTGACGGATCTTGAAGCGATCCCGCTCTGGATAAACCACAATGAGACCATACTTGGATCTATCTACATGGATTTGTCCATGACCACGCAGCCAGGCATCTACCGGTTCATAAGGGCTGAAAATGACGAGCAGGACTTCGAGACATTCTTCGTTAACAACCCCTTCCTCACCGGTTATACGCCCCAGTGGGTCACGGGAGGGAGCTATCTTCTGGTCAGCTACATTGACTACTCCTTCTCCGAAGCGGCCCTGGGCCTTGTGGCTGCCGTTGACGACTGGAACATGCTCCGGTGGATCATGGGCAACCACTTGCAGGATATTCGGGAGGAGATGGACAAGCTCGAGGTTGGAGAGAGCAAGATCCACGCCCAGGCGCTTGGCGGTCAAACGAAGCGTGACCCGACGTCTGAAACCTCTGCGGGCTACGACTCCACCCAGAAGGGACTTAGCGTCGGCTTTGACAAGAAGAGCAGCGCCGACACCATTTGGGGCATGTACGCAGGCTACACGGAAAAGGACATAGACTTCACCGGATTTCCGATGGTTTTGGAAGACTGGGAGAAGCAGGACACGTGGCACGTAGGGGCCTACTTCAGCAAGAGCTGGGACAAGTGGGTCTTCTCCGATACCCTGACGTACCGCTCTACGGATCATGAAACGAAAAAGGTCCAGGTAGACGGTGATGCCACGGCGACCTTCGACAGCTGGGCGATAATCAATGACCTGAGGCTGGGCTACGTAGCCAAGGACTTCGGTCCCGACTCGAACTGGCAGGTAATCCCGGAGGTGGGATTGAACGTGGGTTACTTCAACAGGGGAGGCTACGTGGAGGCCAACGGATTGACCTATGAAGACTTCGACACGACCGTAGTTGAGAGCGTGGTAGGCCTTCGGTTGAAGGGCAGTTACGACAGGGTTGACGGTGCAAAGTTCTATCCCCAGTTCAGGTTGGCCTGGGTGCACGTTCTCTCCGGTGGAGACGTAAAGATAGGACAGAGTTGGGAAGGGGACACCCAATGGTTCACGGAGACGCTGGACGACGACTACTTCGTGGCCGACATTGGCATGTCGCTGTACAAGTTCAACAACATGGACATCTCGCTCAACTACAGCGGCCGCTTCAGCGACAACAGCACCTCCCACGGCGGCTGGATAAGGCTGCAGTGGGAGTTCTAGGAAATAGCAAGGCGGCAGGAAACAGGCTGCAAGCAACAGGAAACCTGGAACTAAACAAGCGTAAGACGTTAGACGAAAAACAGAAACAGGACCAGTAATTACCTTACCGGGGGGCGGCGAATGCCGCCCCTTTTCCTTCAAAACCAAACCTTGGGGTCAGATCTTGAATTGCAGCAATTGCATACGCTAATGGGCGAGAAGTCAGACGATAGGTGAGACGAAAGAGCAGGTCCCAAGAACAATCTTGCACCACAGACGGGCTTTGCTTTCATCAGCGCACATCTGCGGATAATTGCCCTGTTTTTGGTTTTTTCCTGTCCCGTTTACACCTTTGATCTTTCCGCTTCCCGGGTTCTCGCTCTTCCTGATGCCTGAAGCTTGTCTCATGTAGTCTGGTTTTATTACACTCGGCCTGTTGACAGATGCAGGCCCGCCGTTATAAAATGCTCGAAATATCCAGACACGGCCAGCTTTGAAGAAGGAGGGAAACCGCGTGAAGAACAGGATGCTCGGCAGCACAGTAGCCATCGGCGTCATCGTAATAATTATTCTCGTTCTTACGTGGGGGTCCCCTCCTGGGGCGGCCGTCGCGCTATAGGCGCGCAACCGCAAACAGGAACCGGGGCCCCCAGGTACAAGGGGGCCCCGGTTTTTTTATGTGAGCGGGACCGGATCTGGCAAAATCAGGAAGGGGAGAGACAAGATGCAGAAGAGCAGAGACGTTTTCACAAACCAGACCACAGGAAAGGGAAACACTATGACCCAGGGAACAACAAGTCATCCGACAGGCAACTGGCATAAGCAGGGTAACCAGTCCCAGGAACTTTACAGCCCCAGGTGGAGAGGACCCTTCGAGGGGTATAGATAAATCAAGGCATCAGGCTACAGGAAACAGGCGTCAAAAAAGAACAGGACCTGGAAAGCGTAAACGGTCAACGGTAAAGGTAAGGCGAAAAGATAACTGCTCCAGGTCTTGCAGTGCACCGTTCACGATTTACCTTTAACGTCTGACGTTTCACGTTTCACGCAAAGCCATCCCTCCTGCTAATATAAGGGCGGGAGGGACGCCGATGCCTGTCAGGATTGCCGGTTATTACAGGGTGGGGGAGATAGAGGCCGAACTGGCCCAACTGGGAAGAGAGCGTGACCCGTCGCCTCTCTTCCTGGTACCGTCCCCGGGCGACCGCGAACTTCTACGGGACATCCTGGTTGAAAGTGTTTCCTTCGGATCATCGGAACCGCCCGTTTTGAGGTGGGAGGACCTCTACCGGGAAGCCTCCAGGGAGATGGAACTACCCCGGGAAAAGAGAAAGAGACAGATAGACCCCCCGGATCACTGGCTTATCGTAAGGCGCGTCCTCAAATGCTTCATGGCCCGCGTGGACGAACAGTCCATACCTCCCGGTGTCAGGCACGGCGGATTTGTCTGGACTCTCGGGGAGGGCCTCAGGGAACTCCTCAGGGAGGAAGTTGACCCTGAAGCGCTGGCTCTTTCCCTGGGCTGCATTTCATGCACGGAAGGTCCCGGATGCACCAGACTCCCCGCTCCGGGAGCACTTCTCTGCCGCCTCTACAGAGACTATCTTTCCTACCTGGAGCACCACTCCCTCACCGACAGCGCCCAATCCGCATCAATTACACGGAATATCCTTTCCGGCAACCCCGCCCGTGCCGCTAGCTGGGTGGCGGGACGGGCCTTCGTATTTGCCGGTTTCATGAGCTTTACCCGTTCCCAGACAGGCCTTATCCGGCAACTCTCAAGCCTTGGGGCCAGGGTGATCGTTTTCATGCCCGAGAGCGGGTTGGATATACATGATGCCAGGGCACAACTGACCACCAATCTCCAGGGCGCCAATTCCAGGACGATCCCGGAACCGGTACCCCTTCTCCCGGTCTCGGCAGGGGACCATCGCATGGAACTGGAGACCCTTGCAAGGAACCTGTCACTCTGGAGCGCCGGGGGTGGAGAGTTCCACATGCGGCTTGAGGCATCTTTTCCTGGCTGGGGCAACATAGGGCTCTACGTCGATCCTTCGCGCCTTGGATGCGCAGAGGAGATACTTGCCAGGTACAGGATCCCCTATACCGTGAATGGGGGTCCCAGGGTTTCGGAAACACCCCTCTGGAAGACGGCCTCTTCGGCGATAGAGGCTGGATCCCTTGGTTACCCCGCGGAGGAGACGGCACATATCCTCTCACAACCCTGGATCTCGCCCGCCGGGTTCCCGCTGTCAAGGTGCCTCAATGAAGGCCCCAGGGGGGAGGATGCCTGGAGATCCTTTCTTGGGGAACACGGGGACTCCGGGATATCGGCCTTTTTCGAGCGTATGGCCTCCTTCGTATCATTCATAGCCAGGGGCGGCACACCATCGGAACTACTGAGGTCTCTCAGGTCGCTTTCAGGGATGGGAGATCCACCGGATACAGGTCTTTCCATATCACGTTTCATTATCGACCACCCCTCACTGGATGAAACGGCCAGGCGCCTCAACGCAGCTGTGAGGGAACTGGACCAGAAACTCGAGAGAATGGCCGAAATGGAGACTGGCATAGGGCCAGCCGGCGTTGACACCCTTAAGGGGGGCGACGCCGTGGCCTTTCTCTCCGCCTGGAGCGAGAGGTCGACGGTCTGGCAGCCGCCGGGAAAGCGAAACAGCCTCCACCTGTACGCCGGAAGCCCCCCGGTGCTGGCCAGGCACAGGATATTCATAGCCACGGGTCTGACTGCTGACGCCTGGCCGGGGCGGCTTAGGGAATCCCCCCTGCTGAACGACAGTCACAAGGAGGCCATCCACAACAACCCGGATGCGGGGCTGTCTCCGTCCCACCTCCCCCTTCTCAGGGAAAAGAGGGTTCAGCGCGAGGCCCTGTTGATGAGAACGATAGCCACGGCAGACGAGCTTTGCATCGCTTCCCACCCCTCACAGGACGCTTCCGGAAGACCGCTGCAGCCCTCCCGTTTCCTGGATTCGGCCATCTCAAGGACTCCTGCGTGGGCGGTACATGCCGGCGGCGAGCCTCCGTTCTCCAGGTCGATGAGGGACGTGTTGCCGAGGGACGACGAAACAGTCATCGAAAAGGTGGAAGCAAGAAGTTCCGACCCGCCGCGGGTACCGGCAAGGATAAAAATGCTACCCCCTGCGACACCCTGGCCCTCCGGGATGGTGAAGAAGGTTCCGGTAAGCGGGATCGACACCTGGAAAGCTTGCCCTTTCAAATTCTACGCTTCGAGGGTCCTGAAGATAGAAAAGGGCCGCCCTTACGGATTCGACCCCCTTGAAGCGGGCAACCTCGTCCATGCCGTCTGGGAGAAGGTATGGCACGAGAGGATGGATACAGGGGGGAACCTCACCGGTCTTTTGGAAGACTGCTGGGATCAGGCGGTCGAAGAGCGTTACCCTTCCCTGAAGGAATTCCCCAGGCACATGTCCAGGCTTAAGAAGAATACCTGGAGGATGGCATCACTCCAGCAGGAGATGGAAGATGCCGGGCTTGCGGAGGCCAGGGTCTCCCAGGAGCGGGAGCAGATGATAGAGACCGATCTGAATGGAGTTCTTTTCCGTGGCAAGTTCGACCGGATAGACCTTCTGAAGGATGGCTCGGCGATCATCTTCGACTACAAGACAGGGCGGGGTAACGGCCTTGCAGGTTCGATGCAGCTTCCGGCCTACGCAGTTCTCCTGGAGAAGGCAAGGAATATAAAGACATCGGGGTATGCCTTCCTCTCGCAGGCCGACTGTTCCGTCACTGGCCGCCTGGAAGGCCCCGCAGGGGTGATCCTTGCCCGGTGGAAGAAAAGGAGCCGAAGCGGCCTGGCTGACATGGTCTCCCTGGCTTCGGAGACCCTCGGCGCCATGTCTGTGTCGGTTACGGAAAGCAGATTCCCCCCTGACTACACCAACACCGAGGCCTGCCGGTATTGCGAATTCCAGGAGATCTGCCGGAGAAAAGAATCTCCCGTAACCCCCCCTGCAGAGGAGGAAAAAGGCGATGCCGACTGATATCTTCAGAAGGTACCTTGAAGAGACGGCATGCCTGGAGCCCAGGCAGATCAAGGCCGTCATGGCCGACGACCCCCTGGTGGTAGTCAGCGCCGGGGCAGGGACGGGAAAGACCCTGACCCTGGCGTGGAGGTTCGTGAGGCTCGTGGCGGCGAACCAGATCCCCGTCGACAGGATCCTCACCATCACTTTTACCGAGAAGGCCGCCCTGGAAATGAGAGAGAGGATACGGCGGCTTATGGAGGAAGTCCGGGACGGCATCCCCGAATTATCTCATCTAATGGACGATCCCCTTTCACGACTGGAGGATGCCTACATATCAACCATTCATGCCTTCTCCATGAGGGTCCTTACCGAATGCGGCCTCAGCGCCGATGTCGACCCCGGTATCAGGGTGATAACCCCGCCTGAAGAGAACGCCTTCTGGCAATACCTGGAAAGGTCCATCGACCGGGAGACAACGCAGATCCTTGCAGAAACCCTCGGGGGGGAATGGCGCGAAAGGGCCGATGAGATCTTCTCTGCCGAAGGAACAGCCGACCTGGTGAATGCCTTCGGGGCAGGTGCCATCTGTGATGCTGCATCCTCGGCCATCCCGCTTTTCGAAAGCCGCGGCCTCGACCCCGAGGCACTATGGAATTGGGCCGACGAACTTCCAGAAAGGGACTCTGAACTTTCAACCGGGCTACTGGAGGTCTACACCCCTGAATGGCAGAACACCTGGGAAACCTGGATGAAAATGGTTCTCCCCGAAGCCGGGGGACCGGACATTTTCAGGAAAGACAGCACAAAATTCTCTGCGAGAGCGTCGGACTTCATGGAGTCCTGGGAGAACAGGCCAGAGAAGAGTGAACTCCCCCGCTTCGTGATGGCCCTCCTGGACAAGGAAGGCCTGTTGGGGAACCTCGCCGGAGCCACGGGCAAGTGTATGAAGGCCGTCGACGCGGCCTCCCTCTCGGTAACCGGGGAGAGCCTCAAGGATTTTCGTAATTCAAGGATACCCTGGGTCCCGGCGGCACAGTGGATCATGAAGGGTTTCACTGGCGCCGAGACCAGACTCCGCAGTCACCTCCTGAAGATCATCGCCTTGTGCTGGAGGCTTTTCGTATCCGCGAAAGCGGCAAGGGGCACCTTGTCATTCGACGACATGATACGGGGAGCCCGGGACGCGGTATCAGCCGAACCCTCATTCGCCGGGAAATTCCTTCATGTGATCGTGGACGAGTTCCAGGACACCAATTCAATTCAGGACGAACTGCTAAGCGCCCTGACCCCCCCGGGGGGCACCCTTTTCCTGGTGGGCGACCTGCAGCAGTCTATCTACCGCTTCCGGAATGCCGAGCCGGCTATATTCTGGAGAAGGATCAGGGAAGCCCTGACCAAAAACCCCGACTCACTGATCTCCCTCGACGTGACCTTTCGCTGCAGACAAAGCGTCATGGACAGGGTGAACAGCCTATTTGGCCACACCTGGAGAGAGGGGATCGCAAGATCGATAAAAATGGCATTCTCCCCCCTCGCCCCCCCCGGATCTAGGGATTGGTGGACCAAGCGCCAGGAAACCACCGTAAGCCCCTTCGAACTGGTGATACCCGACACAAGAGACCTTGAAGAGGAGCTGAACACCGCCGGGATCCGGGTCGCCGCTCTGAGGATACTTTCGGACAGGATCCTGGAGGCCATCGATAAAGGCGCCACGGTCTGGGACTCCGACGGAGCCGGGGGGTTCGATGCCAGGCCTGTTTCATTCCGCGACTTCGCGGTGCTTGTACCGACGCGGGCATTCTACGACCAGATCGAACAGGTATTCATCGAGGAAAGGGGTATACCTACCTATTTCGAGGGTAACCGCAACTACTTCGGCAGGGGCGAGGTACGCGACGCTGTCAATCTTCTCGAGGCGGCGGCAGACCCCGATGATACCCTCGCCATGTCGTCATTCCTGGCATCACCGTTGAGCGGGCTGTCGCTGGAGGTTTCTGCAGAACTGATATCCCGGTCGGTGAGTGAAAGTGTCTCATTAAGAAAATTATTTTCCGAGGAATGCCCTGACGATGCCGCAAGATTCGAAGACCTCCGCCGGACCGGGCTGGCGGCAGGACCCTCCCTTGCCCTGGCAAAACTGCTGGATAACATTTCGGTCATCCTTTCATGTCCCGCCTGGAAACGGCCCCGGTTGGCCGCGAACCTCCGAAGGGCGGTGGACATGGCAAGGGAGTACGAAGCATCCATGGGGATGAGCCTCTCGGGGTGCGCTTCATATCTCCGCTATATGACCGTCAAGGGAATTGACTCCAAAGAGGCAGACACCCTGGGAGACCAGGACGACATGGTCAGGGTAATGACGGTCCACTCGGCAAAGGGGCTTGAGTTTCCCGTTGTTGCCGTGGCAGGTCTTGAGCAGGGGCTCAGGACCAGGAGCCAGGGCATCAGGCTTATCCCTTCGCCGCACCTGGGGATAGCCGCCACGGTCTTCCCCGACGGCTGGAGCCCCGATAGGGATGAAAAAACGCTGGCAGGAACGATCCACGACATACTTGAGACCCTTGAGGCCCGGGAGGAGAAACAGCGTCTCCTCTACGTGGCAACCACCAGGGCAAGGGATTCCCTGATCCTCCTGGGGGCATGCCCCATCGAGGGAGGCATCCCCAGGGCAAGAAAACATTCCTGGCTGGAGACCGTCAGGGACTGGATGGGGATCGCGGGAGGCCTCAGCCTCTCCCCGGTTGCCGGGAGCGGGGTTTCAGTTCCCATCGCCTCGCCCGCTCCCTCGACGAACAGGGGTGGCACCGTAAGGCTGCCGGAAAGAACGGGTGAAACCCTTGAAAGGATCAGCGCCACGGCCTACGCTCTTATAAGGTACTGCCCCTACGCCTTCAGAATGAGACACCGGCAAGGTCTGGACATTTCATGGGAACTCAATTCCGAAGGTGCAGGAGGGGCTGACCTCGGGAGCCTTGCCCACTGGATCCTGAGACGGTGGGACCTGCGCCCCGAGACACTTTCCAGGTTCGACCCCCTCGGGGAAGGAGTAGGTCTGGCCGCGATCCTTCCGCCGGAACTGAGACCCCCTTGGTCGGACATTTCCAGGATCGGTCCCCTGATGGACTGGCTGGGCCGTTTCGCTGCCTCGCCGATCGCCGAAAGGATCAGGCAGGCAAAGGATTGCCTGAAGGAGGTGCCTTTCAGGGTTCGCCTGGAGAGCGGCACCCTTATGGTGGGCTCTATAGATATCATGTGGAGGGAACATGGGACTATCTTCATCAGGGACTTCAAGACAGGGAAGACCGACAGCGCCCCTGAAGACCTGTACACCCGCCAGGTGCTTTTTTACTCGGTCACAGCCCGGAGGCATTTCGGGGATGTCCCGGTCGATCTCGCTCTGATATCATTAAAGGATACCTCTGAAATACGAATAGAAACTTCGGCTATCGACCTGGAAAGATTGTTGGAAGACATCTCCGCAGCGGCGGCAATGGCCGTATCGGGACCGTTCCCGCCATCAAAAGAAAGATGCCCCTTCTGCCCCTGGAAGGGCGGGTGCTTTTTCGGGCAGGATCTTTCCAGGGTATGAACGGGTTTATTTGTTCGTTTTTTGGTTTTTTTATTGCAATATCATTTTGTGGACCAGGTCAGGAATTCAGGCAGACGGAAGGATGAGCTGTTTATGCACCCATACCGGAGAACCCTGTTTCCCGCCTTTATTGTTTTTTCTGTTTTTTTGTTTTACGGAGCTCTTTCCGCCGAAGAACTACCCTGGATAGAACACCCGGTAAAGCAGGGTGAAACCCTGGAAACCATCGCAGACAAATACGGCGTGGAGAGTTCATGGATAAAATGGGCTAACGAGCTCAAAGAATGCGAAGTCCCCTTCGAAAAGGAATTTATACTCGTCCCTCGCGACAGCAACCTCCTTATTGAAACCCTTGCCGAGGTAAGGGCAAGACGTAACGGTGATACCACCACCGGGTTATACCTTTGCGAAGAGGCCGACACTGAACCCGTAAAAGCAACCCGGCGCGACGAACCGGTATCGGATTACCCCGGCTTGGATAAACTGCTTGCCCTGGCAAGAACTTCAGTGCCCTCCAACCCATCGGCTCCATCAAGATCTTCCTCCTTTTCCCTCTTTTGGCCCGTTGAGGGAAAAGTCTTTTCTCGTTTCGGCCCCAGACGTGGAAGATTTCACACGGGCGTAGACATATCAGCCCCGAGGGGCACCCCGGTATACGCGGCCGCGGCCGGCACTGTTGTCCGGGCTGTATGGCGCAGCGGCTTCGGAAGATCGATCCTCATCGACCACGGTAATGGTGTTATGACCCGTTACGCCCACTGTGACACGATGATTTGCAAGGCAGGGGAAAAGGTATCGAAGGGTCAGAAGATAGGGACTGTGGGGAGGACGGGGAGGACCACTGGTCCCCACTTGCACTTTGAAGTTGTGATCAACGGCAAGCACCAGGATCCCGAAAAACATCTTCCGCCGAAAGGCAATTGAAAGGAGGCTTTACGCACATGCTTGAGGAAGGGATTAAAGCGCCCGCGTTCTGCCTGAAGGACAGCAACAGCAAGGAGAGATGTATCGAAGAATTCTCCGGAAAGTGGGTGGTTCTTTACTTCTACCCTAAAGACAATACGAGCGGATGCACCCTGGAAGCCATCGAATTCTCGGCCCTGGAGGATGAATTCCGCGGACTTGGAGCTGTTGTTATCGGTATAAGCCCGGACACCTGCGAAAGCCATGCCCGCTTCATCGGCAAACACAACCTTACCGTCATTCTCCTTAGCGACCCGGAAAAGAAGGTCCTTGAGACCTACGGTGCCTGGGGCATGAAGAAAATGTACGGAAGGGAGTCCATGGGTGTGGTCAGGAGCACCTTCCTTTTATCACCCGATGGCAAGGTTGCAAAAACATGGAAAAAAGTCAAGGCTGAGGGACATGCGGCCAAAGTCCTCGAGGCTCTGAAGGAGTTATCAGCCTAGTAGACGAAAATGTTCAAACCCCCTCTTTCGAGGGGGTTTTTCAGCAAAAAGGTCAGGCTTGGTTTAGTTTTTCAAACTCTTTTCAGGCGCAAACATGGCTCTTTCAAGGACTGACATGATATCATTCCGGCAGGGAGGTGATCCCCTTTGGACGAGTGGACAAGACCGGACCCTTTCAGGATGGCTCTGCTGACCATCGACATCCAGCGCGAGTTCCAGCCGGGTTTCCCCTCAGGAAGGTCCGATAACGCAACTGCCGTCCCGGCCGCAGCGGAGGTCACAAGGGCTTTCAGGAACGCCGGTAAGCCGATCATCCATATCGTCCGTCTCTACCTTCCAGACGCAAGCAACGCGGACCTCTGCAGAAGGTCCAGGATCCTTTCAGGGCCCCCTATACTGGCCCCGGGCTCGGAGTCAAGCCAGATAGCCCAGGAGCTGCTTCCTCTCCCTTCGGTCGTTCTCGACCACCATCTACTGCTCTCCGGCGGGGTCCAGGTGATCGGTCCCGCAGAATGGATCATCTACAAACCCCGTTTCGGCTCCTTCTATAAAACACCACTGGAAAGGCATCTCGCCGAATTAGGAGTGAACACCATTGTTGTCGTGGGATCCAACTTCCCTAACTGCCCCAGGACGACCATATACGAGGCAAGCGAGAGAGATCTCCGGATCGTGGCAGTTACCGATGCAATATCACTGCTTGACCACAGGGGCATTTGTGAACTTGAGGCCATCGGGGTACTGTGTATACCCTTGAAAAAGGCACTGGAACTGCTCTTTCCTCACTAAATACCCTCCCTTTTGATATAATGGTATGGTTGTGATAATCGCCTTCCAGGAGGGACCCCTTGGTGTTTCTTCTCCTTGAGGAAAATATGATGGTGCATATGGGCAGAGTCCTGGCCCTTGTCAGGTTCGAGGGCGAGACCGCCGTGCTCCTGAGGGATGGCTCTGTGATGGCAACGGGCTTCACGCCGCCGACCCTGGCCAGGAGGTCGGCCCGTTTCGTGGAGAAAGGTAAAGCATTGGCGCAGTCCCTGCGCCAGGGAGGAAAGATCTTATGACATCAGCATCAGCTTCCGCTTCAAGCCAGTACACAGCAAAGGATATCCAGATACTCGAGGGGCTCGAGGCCGTCCGCCGGAGACCGGGTATGTACATCGGCGATACGGGGTCCAGGGGCCTTCATCATATAGTCTACGAAGTCGTCGACAACGCCATCGACGAAGCCATGGCGGGCTGGTGCTCTAAGATCGAGATCAGGATACATGCCGACGGGCATGTATCCGTCGAGGACAACGGCCGCGGAATACCCACCGATCTGCACCCACAGACTGGCAGGCCCGCGGCTGAAGTGGTCCTCACGACCCTCCACGCCGGTGGCAAGTTCGACAAGAAATCCTACCAGGTCAGCGGAGGCCTTCACGGCGTGGGAGTCTCCGTCGTCAATGCCCTGTCGGAGTGGCTCAACCTGACGGTATGGAGAGAAGGCAAGGAGTGGAGGCAGACATACAGCAAGGGAAAACCTACCTCTGATCTTTGCTGTGGCGAGCCCACGGACAAGAACGGCACCCTCATTGAATTCATGCCCGACTCCTCCATCTTCGACGAGATAGAGTTCTCCTGGGAGACCCTGGCTGGAAGGTTCAGGGAGATGGCCTTCCTCAACCCCGGGCTTTCCATCGAATTGAAGGACGAGGTCTCGGAAACAGAGAAGGTCTTCCACTACGAGGGGGGTATCTCCTCCTTCGTGGAATATCTTAACAGGGGGAAGAACACCCTCTTTGCTCCGCCGATCGTAATTTCGGGACAGCGCGAAGGCGTTACAGTCGAGATAGGCATCCAGTACAACGACAGCTACATAGAGAGGGTCTTCGCCTTCGCAAACCTCATCAATACTGTCGAGGGGGGCACTCACGTATCGGGCTTCCGGACGGCCCTTACCCGTGCTATCAATGAATCGGCCAGGAGGAACAAGGTCCTGAGGGAAAAGGACCCCAACCTCACCGGCGACGACCTGAAGGAGGGTCTCACTGCTGTCATCTCGGTAAAGCTCCCGGAGCCGCAGTTCGAGGGGCAGACCAAGACAAAGCTGGGCAACGGAGAGATAAAGGGGATCGTTGACTCCATATTCTACGACGGGCTCATGGCCGAGATAGACGAGCGTCCCGACATTCTGAAACCCGTCGTAGAGAAAGCCATTAAGGCCCGTCTGGCCAGGGAGGCCGCCAAGAAGGCGAGGGAGCTGGTAAGGCGCAAGACAGCCCTTGCCGGGCTCGACCTGCCCGGGAAACTGGCCGACTGTTCTAGCCGCAACCCCGAGGAGTGCGAGATATTCATCGTTGAGGGAGATTCCGCCGGAGGTTCCGCCAAGCAGGGGCGGGACCGCAACTTCCAGGCCATACTCCCCCTTCGGGGAAAGATACTGAACGTCGAGAAGGCCCGCATCGACAAGGCTCTGGACAACCAGGAGATCCGGACAATTATCCAGGCCCTCGGGGCGGGGGTAGGCGAAGATTTTAATGTAAATAACATCAGATATAATAAAACTTTCATTATGACCGACGCTGACGTGGATGGGGCCCATATACGCACCCTGCTTTTGACCCTTTTCTACCGCTTTATGCCCATGCTGATAGAGAGAGGGCACCTCTACGTTGCACAACCGCCCCTCTACAGGGTGCAGGCCGGCAAGGAGATCCACTACTGCTACAGCGAAAAGGAACTGAAGGCACTGCAGGATAGCATGAAGAGCCGCAAGTTGAGTATACAGCGCTACAAGGGCCTTGGGGAGATGAACCCTGAGCAGTTGTGGGAGACCACCATGGACCCGGCGACCCGGACATGCAAAAGGGTGGAGGTCGAGGACGCCGTCTCCGCCGATGAGTACTTCAGCATCCTCATGGGAGACAAGGTCGAGCCCCGCCGAGAGTTCATCGAGACCCACGCGAAGGAAGTAAGAAATCTGGATGTTTAGAAATCCGTAACTCGTAACCCGGAAAGGCAAAAGAGCAAGGCGGCATGCTGCAGTCGGCAGGCATCAGGAAAACATGGGAAGAACGAGCGTGGGACGCCAGACGGAAGACGAAAAACCAAGGCATCACTTGTTATTCCGAGAAGCCAAGCGACGAGGAATCCCGGTCTGGATCCTTAATAAGCAAGAACTTCTCACCACAGACAAGGCACATTGGCTGGCGTACCGCCAGCCAATGTTAATTCAAAAATGACATATCAACGACCAGGCCGGGGTTACTAGCCC
>OFEK01001377.1_pt1 | contig 16639 bp, 17 predicted proteins | sample 1521131 | NCBI WGS metagenome assembly OFEK01 (sample SAMN05720209, study PRJEB24109) | activated sludge metagenome | isolation source: Anaerobic digester | place: China | collected 2015-12-16
CACCGTGCGTACGGGTCGCGTACACGGCGGTTTGTTCCAACGCAGGGCAATTTTCATGTGGTAAGCTTCCCTTCATTTTAATAAAGAAGCCGCAAAGTGGAAACAGGATTTGACCCCATCCGCTCTGAGGAGGCCTGCAGCTCCCCAAAATTGGCAAAAAAACAGGCAAAAATGGATTAATCCCAATCATGCTCTGCGCAATCCAAAAGCTCGGAAAAGCGCTGTAATTTTGCCAATCCTCCCGTGCGAAATGTGCAGGTTTGTTGTAAATTAGAGTAATAAATTGCAGCCAAATAATTTGAACGAGCCTATCCATGAGCCACGCATTTTATATAGAGAATTGCTATAAACTATCTGAGCTGATTACGAAAAAATACAGCACCTCTTTTTCACTGGCCACCTCATTACTGGAAAAGGAGAAACGCAAGGCGATTTATGCCATTTACGGATTTGTTCGTTTGACCGATGAAATTGTGGATAGCTTTCATGGCTTCGACAAACCTTTTTTGTTGCAACAGTTAAATGAACAATTGAAATATGCTTTGGAAAACGGGATCAGCACCAATACGGTATTGGCGGCATTTGCCGATTCGGTAAAAAAATACCATATCCCCCCAAAACATATCGAAGCTTTCATGGAAAGCATGAAATGTGACCTTTCAAAAACCGATTATACCACCAGCGACGATTTGAATAACTATATCTATGGCTCGGCCGAGGTGGTAGGTTTAATGTGCCTGCGGGTATTTTGCAATGGCAACCAAACACGCTACGACCAGTTAGAGCATTCGGCGCAAAGGCTCGGTTCGGCGTTTCAAAAAGTTAATTTCCTCCGCGATTTAAAAGATGACCATAACGAGTTGGGCCGTACTTATTTCCCCGAAATAGCCAATACCCAGTTCGATAAAAAAAGCAAACAGCTCATTGAACAATCAATTGCAAAGGATTTTAACGAAGCCTGGATTGGCATAAAACAACTTCCGGGCCGGACGAAATTAGCCGTAGCCCTGGCTTATTTTTATTACAAAGCCTTGTTCGAAAAAATTAAGCGCGCTTCTCCTGAAAAATTACTTTCGGAACGGGTGCGGATTAACAACCTGAGAAAATCCCTCATTTTGGTGAGGGTGGTGGTAATGTATAAAACAAAACTTTTTTAAATGCAGGACAAAGTAATACTGATCGATGAAAACGACACGCCGCTTGGAGAAATTGAAAAACTCGAAGCTCACCAAAAAGCCCTGTTGCACAGGGCGGTATCGGTCTTTGTTTTCAACACGGACAACAAATTGCTGTTACAGAAACGAGCGTTAAACAAATATCACTCACCCGGCTTGTGGAGTAACACGGCCTGTACGCATCCCGCTCCCCATGAGTCGAATGAAGAAGCAGCAATCAGGCGTTTGAAAGAGGAAATGGGACTCACCCTAACAAAAATCACCAAACTCTTTCACTTTATATACAAAGAACAACTTGACAATGGGCTGTTCGAACATGAACTCGACCATGTGTTTATCGGGTTTTCTGAAGAGTGGCCTGTCCCGGCGCCGAATGAAGTTTCAGATTTCGACTATGTTGAGATGCATGAGGTTTTGGAACAGGTAAAAAAATCATCTCACAATTACACCGTCTGGTTTAAAAAGATTATTGAGCGGGTGGCTCATGAAATTCGCGAAGAAAACAGCAACGTATGGAACCGTTAACAAGCAACCGAATAATCCGGGTTTTGAGCGCCCGTGGATTCTTTCAGGAGAAAAAAGCTACCTGCGGATATGACAACCGGGTTACAGGAGAAACGGAAACCTGTCAAGCCTGTTGCGGAGAACCTGCCCAATTCCTGTAAATCACCACAATGCTGTTTCGTTTGACCACACATCTGAAAATGTCCGACTTAACACTGATCTGAAATGACGATTACAAACCTAACATTACTTGTGCTCTCCTTTTGGTTCATGGAGTTTGTAGCCTGGTCGAACCACAAGTACATTATGCACAGACTTTTGTGGAGATGGCACCAGGACCATCACCGGAAGGACCGGCAGGAGTACCTGCCTGAAAAAACCGGGGAGAGGAGATTTGAAAAAAACGACCGGTTCTTTGTCATCTATGCCTTACCGGCAATGGTTTTGATGGTTTCCGGAATTTTGTCGGGTAATGATTCCCTTGTTTTTATAGGTATCGGTATAAGTTTATATGGCTTTACCTATTTTGTGGTCCATGATTTAATGATACACCAACGCATACCGGTGCCGTTTTTGTTTAAAAACCATAATTTTTACACCAAGGCCATCATAAGGGCGCACACCGCGCATCACCGGCCCAAAAGCCAAAACGATTTTCACAACTATGGATTGCTGATCGTTCCCTTACGATTTTTTAAAACATAGCCTATGTACCTCTATTGCCTGATATTAATTGGCGCTATTGTTGTTCCGCTGGCTTTGAGCTTCGAAAAAAAGCTCCACTTTTTCAAACAGTGGAAATACCTGTTTCCTGCCATCATTTTAGTGGCCGCAGTTTACATCAGCGTCGACATTTACCTTACTCAAACCGGGGTCTGGGGTTTTAACCCGGCTTATCATCTGAATGTTGAATTGGTGGGGTTGCCCCTTGAAGAATGGATCTTTTTTATGGTTATCCCTTATGCCAGCATTTTTTTGCACGACGCCTTTGTCGTGCATTTTCCACAAATCAGGCTGCCAGACAAAGTTTCGTTTTGGATTGGAATGATCCTTACCGTATCATGGGCAGTTATTGCCGTTTTACACATCAACAAAACCTATACTGCCTATATATTTCTGACAGGAGTGGTTGTGCTTGTTTTTTCCTTTTTTGACCAATCCAAACTCACAAACTACTTCTACATTACCTTCCTTATTATTTTGCTTCCCTTTTTCGCAACAAATGCAATCCTTACCGGGACGTTTATCGAAAATGAAGTGGTTTGGTACAACAACACAGAGAACCTCGGTATCAGAGTTCTCACCATTCCAATTGAAGATTTCGTATATGGTTTTAGCCTGATTTTGTTCGTCTTGCTAATCCGGGAGCGATTAAAAAAATGGCACCTTACCCAGATAATGTTGAAATATGGAGTTCATTAGAGTTAGACCCAGAGAGGTATCGCTTTTTTTTGTGATATTTTATTTGGTTGGGGCCACCGGGCTTCTCCTGCCATTTAGTTTTCCCTGGTTTGTTAAGCTTACCCCCTGGGCTCTGATATTGAGCAATATTGGATTGTTTATTTTTCATCCGTCAAAGAGACTGAAACAAGACATTCCAATTTTTACCGCCACATTTTTGCTCGGCTTTCTTATTGAGGCCATTGGCGTCAATACCGGTTATATTTTTGGCAATTACCAGTATGGAGAAACATTCGGAATCAAACTCTTTAACACCCCTCTTTTAATTGGATTAAACTGGCTGTTCTTAACCTATGCGGGGGTTTCGATATCGGAAAGTCTTTCAGGTAACGTTTCCGTTCAGCTCCTTGTTGCCCCCACACTGATGCTGGTTTATGACTTGATTCTTGAACAACTTGCGCCCCGAATGGATATGTGGAGCTGGGCAAATGCATCGGTTCCCGTTGGGAACTATATAGCCTGGTGGCTGATTGGATTTCTATTTGCCGTATTTTTTAAGTTTTCAAAAATTAATACCCATAACCCCCTGGCTTTCGTATTGTTTCTGTGTCAGTTTCTGTTTTTCATGGTTTTGTTTATTGTTTATACCGTCATCCAATGATAAAAGCCAGCCACCATATCCTTATCTACCCATTATTCAAATGGCTCACCCGCTTTTTGCTGAGGCGGCATTTCTGTTCGATACAAATTGATGGCGAATTTAACGACAAGGGAGGTCCGGTGCTGGTGGTAGCTAACCACATAAGCTGGTGGGATGGTTTTTGGGTTGAATACCTGAACCAGAAAATAATTCACCGCAAGTTCTATTTCATGATGCGGGAGGAACAGTTAAAAAAACATTGGTATTTTCAGTACACCGGCGGTTATCCGGTTAAAAAAAACAGCCGCAAAATTGCTGAAAGCATTGATTATACCGTAGAATTGCTGAGCAAAAATGAAAATCTGGTTTTAATGTTCCCCCAGGGAAAAATACATTCGGCATACAATTATTCCATTCGCTTTGAGCGCGGCATCAGGCGTATCGTAACCCAATGTCACGATGCCACACAGGTAGTGTTTGCAGCCAACTTTACCGATTATTTTTCCAGTATCAAACCCCATCTTTTCATTTATATAAAAACATACCCGGCGGTATTTTTGAAAAACAGCAATCTTGAAGAAGAATATAACCTGTTCTTCACAGCTGTTTTAAACCATCACCAAACGAAGACCTCCTGATGCAGTACCTGGTATACATATCATGGGGGTTTTTGGGCCTGCAATTGTGCAATGTGCTGATTAATTTCTTTTTCCGTCAAAAGCTCTTAAAAACAGCCTTTCAAAATAAGGAATTGATATCGGTACTGGTTCCGGCACGCAACGAAGAGGCCAATATTGGCCATTTACTTGAAGCCTTACAGAAAATAAAAAACGACGCGATCGAGATAATTATTTGCAACGACCACTCCACCGACAATACAGCAGAAATAGTCAAGCAGTTTGCCCAAAACGATAGCCGCATGCGGTTAATTCAATCCTCTCTTTTGCCCAACGGCTGGTTAGGAAAGAACCATGCCTGTTTTCAACTGGCCCGGCAGGCAAAAGGGAAATATTTGTTGTTTATCGATGCCGATGTGATCTTGTGCGGCAATATTGTTGCCGACGTCCTTGCCTACGCTAAAAAATACAAGCTGGGCTTACTTTCAGTTTTTCCGAAGCAAAAACAACTCTCTATCGGCGAAAAGCTCACTGTGCCGCTGATGAATTATATTCTTTTATCCCTTTTGCCGTTAATTTTTGTCAGGGTGTCGCCCTTTAAGTCGCATGCGGCAGCCAACGGGCAATTTATGCTGTTCGATGCTGAAGTGTACACGAAACTTCAACCTCACGGGAAGTTTAAAAATTCAGCCGTTGAAGATATTGCTATTTCGAGATTTTATAAAAGTGAAAAAATAAAAACAGCTTGCCTTATCGGAGAAGAACGTATACAATGCAGGATGTACACTTCGTATCACAATGCGCTGAATGGGTTTTCAAAAAACATTTATATGTTCTTTGGCAATCTACCTGTTTTGGCTTTTTTATTTTGGACGGGCGCAACCCTGGGCATTGTTCCGGTAGTTATCTATAACACTCACCTGGCTTTGGCATATCTGGCAATAATCGTATTGATACAAATTTTATACGCTGTAACTGCAAAACAAAACTTAGGGGCTACGCTTTTATTCTTTCCGGCACACCTGTTCTTTATGCTACAGGTATTGATAAAGGCATTGGTCGTAAAAAAGAGGAAAAATTATTTATGGAAGGGAAGAAGCATATACTAATAACAATGTTGATGTTGCAGAGCATCCTGGTGTTTGGGCAAAACAACGCATCGATTTACAATGCTTACAAATCCGGGGACATGCACAAGTGGAGGTATGCAATGGATTCGATTGAGGCTGTTAAGCAAAAAACAGATCAGGAGCTGCTGGATTTAATTAACTATCAGTATGGCTATATTGCCTGGTGCATTGGAAACAAAAAGAATCATGAAGCCAAAAAATATCTGAAAAAAGCAACTGACAATTTGGAAAAACTGGAGCCCAAAAAATATAAAACATCAATGTTATATGCGTATCGAGCAGCTTTTGTTGGGTTTGAGATAGGTTTGGCTCATTACAAAGCTCCTTTTATTGGTCCAAAAAGTTTAGAATATGCCCAAAAATCAATACGCACCGATACCTTAAACGCTATCGGATACATTCAGTTGGGCAATATTGCCTACTATACTCCGGCAATATTGGGGGGCTCAAAAAATGAAGCATTGGCGCATTATTTAAAGGCGTTGAAAATAATGGAAGCCAGTAGCGAATTCAAAACAAACAATTGGAATTATTTGAATTTACTGGCAACATTAATAAGTGCCTATATGGATTTAAACCAATACGAAACTTCAAAACATTATTGTTTAAAAACATTGGCCATTGAGCCCGGGTTCGATTGGGTACGAAACAACCTTTATCCACAAGTAATAAAAAAACTAAAGCGATGAGCAAGAGTGTATTAATAGTCGGAACAGGCTTAGGAGGGCTCTCTACGGGTTTGCGCCTTGCCAGCAGAGGGTACACCGTTACCTTCGTTGAAAAAGCCCAGCAACCCGGAGGGCGCTTAAACCAGTTAAAAAAAGAGGGGTTTATCTTTGATGTTGGCCCCAGCTTTTTCAGTATGCCCTATGAGTTTGAAGAACTCATTACAGATTGTGGTATCAGCATGCCCTTTGAATTTGTTGAAATCGAACCGCTTTACACCGTTAATTTCACCGGGAACAATAAAAAGTATTCACTTTATAAGGATATCGATACGTTAAGCCAGCAGTTTGACGACGTTGAACCTGATTTTAAAACCAAATTCACCGCCTATTTAAAAAAGTGCGAAGCTATTTACAACGACACCGTTGATACAGCCATAAAACAAAACTTTAACAGCATACCCGCCTACCTGGTTGCTTTAGCCTCAGTAAACCCGCGCCATTTGCCGGTATTACTCCGAACATTCTGGGCACAAACCGGTAATTATTTTAAATCGAAAGAAGCCCGGCAAATCGTGTCGCTCATCGCTTTCTTTCTTGGACGGACCCCCTTCGACACAAATGCCGTATACACCTTGCTTTCGTATATCGAATTTAAACACACAGGATATTACAACGTTAAAGGGGGCATGTATACGATCGTTGAGCGTCTGGTTGAAGAACTTAAAAAACGCAACGTTACCTTTCATTACAATACCGAAATTGTAGATTACGTCAGCGATAATAAAAAAATAACATCATTAACCGACCACAATTCCAAAAGCTGGACGGCCGATATATTTGTCATTAATTCGGATGCGGCCTACTTCAGGGGAACTGTTTTTAAACGTAAAAACTTCTCCGAAAACCGTTTGAAAAAAATGAGCTGGACAATGGGTTATCTAACCTTTTATGTCGGGATTAAAACCAAACTCCCCCAGGTGGAACACCATAACTATTTTCTGGGCAACAATTACGAAGAATATGCCAGGGATGTGATGAGAAATCCGGGGACGCTCACAAAACCTTACTACTATGTCAATGTAATATCAAAACATAATCCCACCTGCGCCCCCGAAGGATGCGAAGCCCTGTTTTTTGTTTGCCCGGTCCCCAACCTGCTATATAAAACAGATTGGTCAGACAAACAAGCTATTGTGAACAGTATTCTGGATGATTTTTCAGAGAGAATTAACCAAAACATATCTGACGACATTATTTTTCAGATGGCATATACGCCAGAGGATTGGCAAAACCAATTTAACCTCTACAAAGGGGCAGGTTTGGGCTTGTCGCACCACCTGATGCAAATAGGGGGATTGCGCCCAAAAAATTATGACGAAAAATTTAAAAACACATTTTATGTCGGGGCGTCAACAGTTCCGGGTGCAGGCTTGCCGATGGCGGTGATTAGTTCGAAACTGGTTACAGAAAGGATATTAAATGTTGAGCCATCAAAATGAGACCCCCACCTGGGTAAAGCCATTTTGGACAACCTGAAATGAGCATGATGATTCAAAACACAAATCGTCATGAAAATTTTTTCCTGCGCGTTTCCTTTCGTTGACAAACGGACATCGGGGCAGTGCCCCACACAACCCGATTACTCCCCGTTGAACGCCACCCGCCCGACCGACAGCGATGCACTTCCTGGCCATGTCGCCAACCGTTGGTAGTACTTCTGCTGGCGCGGGTCTCTGCTCCGTGTCTGGCTTTACAAAAACAAAAACGATTTATCCCGACGGACAAAACACCAATGACCAATTGGCGCCAGCAGGAGAACTTTGGCGCAACAACCTGTGTTTTCCCGCATGATTACTCCCTGGAATCTATTGTTTTATCCAAACCTGTTTTGTAATTTGGGACTCAAATCTAAACCGGCCTAACATGATGTCAATTCAATCGTATCGACCATCCTCCAGAAATCTTTCTTCCGCAATTGATCCGGGAATAAGTATTGGTAAGTATTTACAAACGGATGAGGTGAATATATAAATGAGTTAGCGTTAATTTTGAAACAGAACAATGAAGATATCTGAAATACTTAAATTTTTTGCTTATTTAATTATTGGCTCAGGAATCGGGACATTTCTTGCTCAAAAGCTTTTCGAACATCGTTTGAATAAGAAGTTATCTCGTTTCAATGAATTATTTTCAAATAGACTTGATATAATCAGAAAACTATACAGACTGTTAATAAAAGCAGAAAAAGCAGCATACATGATTCTCTGTCAAGACGCTCCGAGGGATAACCGAGAACAAAAAAAATTCAATCAAAATATAAAGTCAATTAAGCAATTCGTCGACTATTTTGATGAAAATGAAATCGTACTTGACAAAACAGTTATTGAAGTTGTAAATCAGATAAAAGAACGATTGGAAGAATCAAAAGACATTTCTATATTTTCTCGTTTAGTTAGTGATAGTCCAGATGAATATGAACACAACGAGAAAAGAAAACACTCTTTGTGGGAACAACTATCTGAAAAGGAATTTCCAATTTTAAAAACGCGCTTAAAAACTGACTTTCAAAAAAAATTTAGATTATTGGATAATTAAAAATAAAAACTCCCACTAATAAGTTGCAAATTGCATTGCGGGTGTAGTGGAGTGCGTTGTCTCTGCTCCTTTGTTGAAACAGTTCTCGAGGCCCTCTGAAAGCTGAAATCATCATTTATATCAAAAATGAATATTGAAGAGTTATTAAAGGACAAACTCGTTAAGCCAAAGGCAAAGACGGAAATATTGAGTCAGCATTTGCTGGATCGTCAAATCAGTGTGGACGAACTAGTTAATTTTGCAGAAAAGGCCAAAGATCCGGCCAAAGCTACCTGCATAGAAGCGCTGGAACTGGCGACCAAACAGCAGCCGACGCTCGTCAATGTCCGGGCCTTTCGGTTTGTTACGCACTCCCTGACGGCAAAGGCGCCGCGTGTAAAATGGGAAAGTGCCAGGGTGATTGGCAACAGTGCCGCCCTGCATAGGGAAAACCTGGACGACACGATCAAAAACCTGCTGGACAATTGCGGGCACGAAGGGACGGTGGTACGATGGAGCAGCGCTTTTGCGCTGGGTGAGATCCTGAAACTGAAAACAAAATATCAGCACGAACTGCTGCCTGTTCTGGAAAACATCGCGGCCCGAGAGGAGAAAAACAGTATCCGGAAAATATATGGGGCTGCTATAAAAAAGGTAACCCGCCAGACTGAATAAAATCGCACCCCGGCAGTGCCGAATAGCCGTGTCCGGATCGGCGAGAATAAAGCCGGCAAAAGTTCTCCTTTGCCCTGTTGGTGACCCATGCGCCGATCGTCGGCCCGTGCTGAAAAAAAGAAGGCTGTCCGGTGAGAACAGCCTTCGACAGTATGGCTCTTTGGATTATTTTTCGTTTTGAAGCTTGGCCTTGATGGCTTCGGTTTCAGCTTCGTAGCCCGGTTTTTCGAGCAGGGCGAACATATTTTTCTTGTAAGCTTCCACGCCCGGCTGGTCGAATGGGTTCACGCCCAGCGTGTAGCCGCTGATTCCGCAGGCCAGTTCAAAGAAGTAGATGAGCTGTCCCAGGAAATATTCGTTCAGCTTCGGAATTTCGATCAGAAGATTGGGAACGCCGCCATCCACGTGGGCCAGGGCGGTACCCAGTTCGGCCATTTTGTTGACTTCGTCCACCCGTTTTCCGGCCAGAAAGTTAAGGCCGTCGAGGTTGTCGGCATCAGTCGGGATGGTGACTTCGCGGTCGGGCGCTTTGACCGAAATAACCGTTTCGAACAACCGGCGTTCACCCTCCTGGATATATTGTCCCATGGAGTGCAGGTCGGAGGTAAAATCGACGCTGGCCGGGAAAATTCCTTTCCCCTCCTTTCCTTCGCTTTCGCCGTACAGCTGTTTCCACCATTCGCTGAAGTAGTGCAGTTTGGGATTGTAGTTCACCAGGATTTCCACCAGGTTCCCCTGCCGGTAGAGTTCGTTGCGCACAGCGGCATATTGCGCCGGCAGGTTGTTTTCGAACGGCACGTCGGGGCCGGAGAGTTTTTCCATATCGGCAGCGCCTTTCACCAGCGCGCGGATGTCGAATCCGGCAACGGCAATGGGCACCAGCCCCACCGGCGTCAGCACCGAGTAGCGGCCGCCCACATCGTCGGGGATCACATAGGTTTTGTAGCCTTCGCTGGTGGCCAGGGTGCGCAAGGCGCCTTTTTTGGCGTCGGTGATGGCCACAATCCGTTCGCGCGCTTCGGCTTTTCCGTATTTCTCTTCGAGGTCCTGTTTGAGCAGACGGAAGGCAATGGCCGGTTCAGTCGTCGTTCCCGACTTGGAGATTACCACCAGTGCATATTCCTTCCCTTTCAACAGCTCGCGCAATTCATACAGGTAATCTTCACCAATATTTTGACCGGCAAAAACCACCAGCGGATTGGTCTGCGGCTTCAGGGCGGCAAAACTGTCGGAGAGCGCATCAACCACTGCTTTGGCGCCCAGGTAGGAGCCGCCGATACCGATCACAACCAGTAGATCGATCTTTTTGGCACGCAGCCGCGAAGCAGTTGCTTCCATATCGTTCAGTTCGGCGTCGGTAATCGACGAAGGCAGGTTGACCCAGCCTAAAAAGTCGTTCCCTTTGCCGGTTTTTTCATGAAGGGCCAGGTTATTCACCCGGGTTTCGTGTTGGTAGCCCAGAATGGCTTCGTGGCTGATAAAATTCAGCACACGGTTGTAATGGAATGAAATCTTTTCCATATTATTTTTCAACTTAGTTTTTCCGTTAATCTCAGGATTTCCTTGCGGGGAGGGCGATTGCAGTAAAGGATCTGGTAAACAGCTTCCGAAATGGGCATATCCACCTGGTATCTTTCGTTGATCTCCCTGATCGATTTGGCGGCGTAATACCCTTCGGCAATCATGTGCATCTCCAGCTGGGCCGTCCGGATGGAATAGCCTTTTCCGATCATGTTTCCGAAAGTGCGGTTGCGGCTGAACTGTGAATAGGCCGTAACCAGCAGGTCGCCCAGTTAAACCGAACTTTTGATGTCGCGGTCGATGGGATGGACCGTATCCACAAACCGTTTGATCTCCTGGATCGCGTTGGAGATGAGCACGGCCTGGAAGTTGTCGCCATACATGAGCCCGTGGACGATCCCCGCTGCAATGGCAATGATATTTTTGATGACCGAGCTGTACTCCGTCCCCCAGATATCATCCGAAGTGTTGGCGCGGATAAACGGCGTTTGCAGCAAGCGGGCAAATGCCGAAGCTTTTTCATCGTCGGGACAGGCAATGGTGAGGTACGACAGCCGCTCGAGGGCAACCTCCTCGGCGTGGCACGGTCCGGCCAGCACCCCCACCGATTCATAAGGAATGCCAAATCTTTTGTGCAGGTATTCACCCACAATCAGGTTGTCGTCGGGAATGATCCCTTTCACCCCCGAGATGATAAATTTCTTCGAGATATCGACTTCGAGGGAGGCGAGAGCATTCTTCAAAAATGCCGACGGGATCGCCAGCACCAAAATGTCGGAGCTCTCCATCGCCTCGTTGATATCAGCAGTAAACCGGATACGGCTGGTGTCAAACTCAACCCCGCGCAGGTAGCCCGGGTTATGTTTGAATTGGATGAATTGTTCAATTTTTTCTTCGTCGCGGAAGAACCAGGTGATTTCAGGTAAATTGACCAGCAGCATCTTTGCCAGGGCTGTAGCCCAACTTCCGCTACCGATTACCGATACTTTTTTTCCGTTTAATGTCATTTCAAATCCGGGAAATTTCAGATTTTCAGAGAAGGGCAAAATTAACAAGTTTTTTTAGATTCTGCAGGCTGAATTTTTTCAGCGAAAAAAGAGGCGAGGCTCCCTCGCGGCGGATCCGCCGGCAAAACTGACTTTTCAGAAACCCGCCCGGGAGTGCCGGAGCCGGAGTTCGGAACGCAGGTTGCCCGGTTCGTCGAGCGATATTTTCTGCAGCCGCAGGCTCCCCGTTTTCGGTTCGAAAACATTTTTTAGCTGAACTATTCCCGGAGGCTTTCCGGCAAAAAACCAGGCATTTATCCGTTTGTAAACGCTTATAAATGTTTATATCCGACAATAAACGAATATAAACGTTTACCAACCGGATCTCCCCGCAACCAGACGGTAGCTTTGACCTGTTGAATTTCGTTTAACCATTTAAAAACAGACATCATGAATGCATTAAAAAACAGTGTCAGGCTTATCGGCCACCTGGGGGATGCCCCCAAAGTAAGAAAGCTGGACAGCGGAAAAACGGTTGCTAATTTCAGCATAGCCACCAACGAAATTTACCTCGACCAACACGGAAACAAGCAGTCGGAAACCACGTGGCACCGCCTGGTGGCCTGGGGACAGCCGGCCAAAGTTGTCGAAAACTACCTGAAAAAAGGATCGGAAGTGGCGGTGGAAGGGAAACTCACCAACCGCTCTTACCAGGATAAAAACGGCGAAACACACTATGTGACGGAAATTGTGGTGAATTCGCTTTTGCTGCTCGACAAAAGATAACCCGCGCGCCACCCCTGCCCGGCAGCAGGAAGTGACCAACGACACCGGCTGCCGGCGTTTTACTGCTCCCCGGCGGTGAGGGCACAAAGCGCAAACGACACCAGCCAATGTTCGCCGCCATATTCCCCCGAGATGAAAAATGGCAGCGAGGTTTGCAGGTGGGTTTCGGCCAGCGACAGCAGGTTCGACTGTACCGGTGCAGGCAGTTTGGCGGCAATATTTTTCAAACACCAGGCGCGGCTGAAATTTAATCCGTCCAGGTGCACCAGTTTCGGGTCGGCGCGGTCGGTTACAAGGGCCGGCGCCAGGCGGCCACCCGGTTGGGCAAGCGGGGGCAAAAAACGGGTAAACCAGGCGCGGAAGGTTTCGGCATCAAGAATCCGCGCCATCAGATCGGCTTCGATGAGACAGGGCGAGAAAAAGTCGAATCCGCCGGGTTCCCAGGTCACCGGGCAGCCGGTGTCGTTGCCGTAAAACATCTGCGCCTTCTCCTCAACCAGCTGCTGCAGGGCCCCGTCGCCCGTGTGGACGGCATAATCCCAGGCAAAGGCCAGCCCGAATGCGGTGTTGCTATGTTCGCCCACCCGGATGGGGTAATTCAGTTTGGGTAAAAACGTTTTGTATTTGGCGGCAATGGTGTCAGCCAGCGGTTTCAGGTTGCGGGCCAGCTCGGCCGCCGCCGGGTCGTTCCACGTGTCCAGCTCCTGCTGCAGCTTCAGCAGCCAGGCCCAGCCGTAGGTGCGTTCGAAGTTGGCATTGTTGGGGATCCGGAAAAAACTCACCTCTTTGGCAATATTGTCAGCCGTGAGGTTTTGTCCCAGTTTGGCCAGGATCTCCTGTCGTTCGGGCAATTGCGGAAATAATTGAAGCAGCTTCACCAGCGCCCAGTGCCCGTGAACCGACGAATGCCAGTCGAAACAGCCGTAAAAAGCCGGATGCAGCGTGGCAGGCGGCAGCGCCTCATTGTCGGCATTCAATACGATCTCGGGTTTGTACGGATATTTTTGCTGGATACAGTTTAACGGCAGCCGCGCCAGTTTCGACGCCTGTTCGGCCGTAAGTACGGTTTGCGAAAATCCTGCCCAGACAGGCAACCACAACAGGATAGTAAAAATTCGTTTCATAAATCAGACGGCTTTTGGTTTAACCGGTTCGGGAACAACCGCTATTTTTTTCAAATATAGCACACTGCCTTTGAGAATTTTACCCGTTGAGGGAATTAAATAACCGCTGGGGAAAAATATGCCCCCGTCCGGTGCAAAACGCAGACCGTTATTCGATCCAAAGGGAAATCAGCAACAGCAGGGCCGGAAACCGGATAGCCAGCTTTTCGGAAATGTGTTTTTTGGCCGTGGCGATGTGTTTTTCCACCGTTTTCAGGCTCACACCCAATTCGTCGGCCAGCTCTTTCTGTTTGACGCCCTCAATTTTGCATTTGATAAAAACGTACCTCATCTTGTCGGGCAGGGTATCCACCGCCTGCCGGAAAGAGATCACCAGCTGCTCTTCGATACTGACCGCCTCGCGTTGCATAAAATCGAGCTGGTAGAGGTGCTGCAGCTCCTTGATTTGCAGATTTTCCAGGTCGATGCGCGCTTCTTCGGATTTCTTTTTTTTCAGGTAGTTGAGACAGCGGTTCCGCAGCATCACAAAAAGCAGACTTTCAACCGGTTTCTGCGGATCGATTTCGTTTCTTTTCTCCCACAACGCAATCAAGCACTCCTGGATGAGGTCTTTCATTTCGTTTTCGTCGGAAACAAAAAGTTTGCAATATCCTTTCATCCGCGGATACATCAACCGGAACAGCTCCCGGAAAGCTCCCGGATCACCGGCTCTTAATGCTATTTTGGTCTGAAGCTCAAACACAATGGCGAATGATTAAAGCACGAAATAGATCATTTTTGTTTAGAATCAAAAGATTTTTTTCATCTGCCTGCCGCAAAATCGCAGGTAATTTTCAGCATTTAATTGAGGCTTCCGGGTTTTCTCCGGTTCTTCCCCGGATTTCCAGTCAGATCGTCGCCCAGGTCTTCACGCGCTTGCCGGGCAACTTTCTCCAGTTCGGCAACAATTTCCGGGTAAAAGGGCTGCAGGTTGTAGCGTTCGCCGGGATCGCGCCGCAAATCGTAGAGGCCGCCTTCGAAGTTAAATTGATCGTTGACCTTTCCGCCCAGCCCGTTTTGTCCGGGGGCAAATCCTTCGTAGTTGCGTCCCGGGTGCGGGAAGACCAGCTTCCAGTCTCCTTTGCGCACGGCTTCCAGGCTGTTTTGGCGGTAATAATAGTAAAACTCATTTCGGGGATTGGCTGAAAAGTTGCCCGCCAGAAGAGGCAGGATGCTGATGCCGTCGATTTTCCGCGAAGGCAGCGGGGCACCGGCAAGGGCAGCAAAGGTGGGAAGCAGGTCGATGGTGGAAGCGATGTTGGAGCAGACTGTTCCGGCCGGAATGGTGCCGGGGAACGCCATGATGCAGGGCACCCGCTGTCCGCCTTCAAACGAGGTCCCTTTTCCTTGCCGCAGGCCGCCGGCGCTTCCGGCGTGGTTGCCAAAATTGAGCCACGGCCCGTTGTCGGAGGTGAAAATCACCAGCGTGTTTTCTGTCAGCCCGCACTGTTCCAGGGCTGCAACGATCTCTCCAACCGACCAGTCAATCTCCATCAGCACATCGCCGTAAAGTCCCTGGTTACTTTTCCCTTTAAATTTTTCGGACACCGCCAGTGGAACATGGGGCATCGAATGAGCCAGGTAGAGGAAAAAGGGGCTGTTTTGGTTGTCGTGGATAAACCGGACGGCCTTTTCGGTATATAGGGTGGTGATCTTCTCCTGGTCGGCAATGGTACGAAACTCGTCAATTTTTTGGGTGTTCTCCAGCAGCGGCAGTTCGGGGAACGAGGCTTTCCGGACGTTGGTTTGGGGAGTTGCCCGCACATTGTCGTAAGTCAGCGGCCACATGTCATTGGAGTAGGGAATCCCCAGATATTCGTCGAACCCCTGGCTGGTCGGGAGGAATTGGGGATGGTGCCCCAAATGCCACTTCCCGATGGCGATGGTCCGGTAATCTTTTTTCTTCAGCACTTCGGCGATCGTCTCCTCGTCGGGATTCAGACCTGTTTCGGCAAAAGGGTTCAGCGCCCCCGAAATGCCCACCCGGTTGGCGTAGCAGCCGGTCATCAGCGCAGCCCTCGAGGCGCTGCAAACAGCCTGGGAGACATAAAAGTGGGTAAATTTCATCCCCCGGGCCGCCAACTGGTCGAGGTGAGGCGTTTGGTACTGCGAAGCGCCGAAACAACCCAGGTCGCCATATCCGAGATCGTCGGCAAAGATCAAAACAATGTTGGGGTTTCGGGCCGGCTCTTTGGCTTCAGCCACCGAAGTAACCAGTCCCAGTGAAACCAGTCCGAGCGATTTGAGATAGGCAAAACCTCTCTTGTTCATCTTCATTTCGTATTAAAAGGTGGTCGGTTTTAGTTAATTTTTCCTCTCCGGAATCTCCTTTTTCCCGGTCGGGACGCGCCAAACAGAATATCCGGACTAATTTTCAGACACCCGTCCCGCCTCTCTCCGGTTTTTCCCCGGATGTCCGGTCAGGTCGTCGCCCAGATCCTCCCGGGCCTCGCGGGCTATTTTTTCCAGTTCGGCAACGATTTCCGGGTAAAAGGCCTGCACGTTGTACCGTTCGCCGGGATCGCGCCGCAAATCGTAGAGGCCCCCTTCAACGTTAAAATTTTCGGTTACCCGGCCGGGGTTGCCGTCAGCTCCCGGCTCAAAATCTTCGTAGTTACGCCCAGGGTGCGGAAAGACCAGTTTCCAGTCGCCGTTGGTAACCGCTTCCAGGCTGTTTTTCCGATAGTAGTAATAAAAAGCTTTCCGGGGATTGGCGTCCGGATCTCCCTGCATCAGGGGCAGCAGGTTCACCCCGTCGATCTTTTTTTCGGGGAGGGGCGCCCCGGCCAGAGCAGCCAG
>OFEK01001385.1_pt1 | contig 16558 bp, 16 predicted proteins | sample 1521131 | NCBI WGS metagenome assembly OFEK01 (sample SAMN05720209, study PRJEB24109) | activated sludge metagenome | isolation source: Anaerobic digester | place: China | collected 2015-12-16
TAATATCATGCCACTTGGGAAACGGAGCAAGCATTTGTGCAATTAAAAATGGAAAATCCGTAGACACAAGCATGGGATTTACTCCTCTTGCGGGTTTGGCTATGGGCACAAGAAGCGGGACTATCGACCCTGCAGTAATATCATTTTTAATGGAAAAAGAAGATATGACCATAGATGAGATAAACGAGTACCTTAATAAAAAATCCGGAGTCCTTGGTATATCAGGAGTAAGCAGTGATTTCAGAGATTTGGAAGCTGCAGCGGATGCAGGAAATGAAAGAGCAAAGCTGGCTATTGATATTTTCTGTTACAGAGTGAAAAAGTATATTGGTGAATATTCAGCTGTTACAGAAGGTATTGATGCAGTAATATTTACAGCAGGTATAGGTGAAAATAATTATAAGGTAAGAGAGCAAATATTAGAAGGTATGGATTATTTGGGCTTGAAAGTTGATCATGAGAAGAACAAAATCAGAGGTAAAGAGATTGATGTAAGTGCTGATGATGCAAAAGTTAGAACACTTGTAATACCTACTAATGAGGAATTGGCTATTGCAAGAGAAACAATGAGTCTTTTAAAGTAGTGTAAATAGGTGCATTTATCAAATATGAAGAAAATATTTTCAGGGGGGGCTATTGTACAGTGCTTAGAGCATCCACTTATGCCCCTTGCCAATATTTTCTTCATATAAATTAAATGCAGCTTAGGGGTGGGAAAGTTAGAAATGGTAAGTAGATAACTTCTCACTTCCCATCTCCAATCTATAAATTATCACTTCCAGCCTCCAACTGTATATTTACTACAAAATAGATCTAGACCCTGTTACCTCCATAATAAACAATGCCTCTATCTGAGTCTACAGTAACCACTGAACCGGTTTTCAATATTTTCGTAGCATTTGATGCACCTATAATAACCGGAATTTCCAGTGCTAATCCAACAATAGAAGCATGGACATTTATACCGCCTTCTTCCACGATAATGCCTGAAGCCATTTTTAATATAGAAAGCATGTCATTATTTGTAGACAGAGTTACGAGAATGTTACCTTTCTTAAAATTTTTCTTTGCCTCTTCTAAGCTTTTAGCAACACATATTTCACCTGTAACCGATCCCATACTTATTCCAGAACCTTGTACAAGGACATTTCCTACAATATGAACTTTCATTGTATTTGTTGTACCACTTACGCCTATAGGTACACCTGCAGTAATAACAACCAGGTCCCCATTTTGCACATAACCTGACTCAAGAGCTTTTGCTTCTCCTGTTTCAAACAGATCATCAGTGTTAGAAGCTTCTTTTACCATAAATGGAGTAACTCCCCATGATAATGACAATTGACGTTGAACCTTCAGGCTTGTAGTAGTAGCTATTACAGGGCATGCCGGCCTGAACCTGGAAATCATCCTTGCAGTATGCCCGGATTGTGTTACAGTAACTATTGCCGATGCATTCAAATCCATGGCAGTAGTGCAGGAGGCATGGCTTATTGCATTTGTTACACTTGCCATTAAATCATATTGCATACTTGAAAACCGTTTCCAGTAATCCATGGCTTCTTCAGCTTCTTCAGCGATTTTTCCCATCATCTCAAGACTTTCAACAGGATATTTGCCTATGGCGGTTTCGCCTGAAAGCATTATTGCACTTGTACCATCATAAATTGCATTAGCAATGTCACTTGCTTCAGCTCTTGTAGGCCTTGGATTTCTAATCATAGAATCCAGCATTTGGGTAGCAGTTATTACTGGTTTCCCATGTCTGTAGCATTTTTCAATTAGAACTTTTTGCACTATAGGTACTTCCTCAACAGGAATTTCAACTCCAAGATCACCTCTTGCCACCATTATTCCATCTGCAACCTTTATAATCTCATCAAAATTGTTTATTCCCTGGCGGTTTTCAATCTTGGCTATAATCTTTATGTCGCTGCCGCCGTATTTCTCAAGAACCTTCTTTATAGCAGTTATATCTGATGGCTTTCTGACAAAGGAAGCTGCAATAAAATCAATATCATTTTCTATTCCAAATTTTAAATCTTCAATATCCTGTGGCATCAGTGAGGGAAGATTAATATCTGCATCCGGTACATTAATCCCTTTGTTATTGCTTACAAATCCGCCATTTAGTACAATGCAGCAAATATCCCTGTTCTTTATATTTTCCACTTCCAGTTCAATAAGACCATCATTGATTAAAATGCGACTTCCTCTTTTTACGTCTTTGTATAGATCTTTATAAGTTACGGAGCATTTGGTACTATCGCCAATAGTGTCATCATTTGTAAGTGTAAAGCTGTCTCCTTCTTTTAAAAGTATTTCATTTTGTGAAAACTTTCCTATACGTATTTCGGGCCCTTTTGTATCTAGTAAAAGAGCTACCGGCAAGCCTGAATTATCTCTCACTTTTTTAAACCTTTCAACCCGCTGCTTATGCTCTTCGCGAGTTCCATGGGAAAAATTCATACGGGCAACGTTCATTCCTTTTAACATAAGCTCACTTAAAATATTTTCATCGTCAACTGCGGGGCCTAAGGTACATATAATTTTTGTCCTTCTCATATAACTTACCTCTCAACATTATTATTTATTATATTATTATTTATTTTTATATATCTGAAGTGCTCAGTTGCACAAAGACATACGAAAAAGCAAAATTTGGTTACTTATAATTATAACATGGTACTATTTTTTTGTACAAGTTTAAAATTCCAGGCTTAAAAATCCTTGACAATGCTAATATTAGTTAGTATAATTACTTTTGTCGGTTTCGAGAGGTGGCAGGTATGGATATAAATATAATACCAATTTTAAAAAAAGAAGGCGCCAGCCTGAATGTTAATTTTAGCGGAAATGTTAATGACCTTGAAAGTAGAGTAGATAGTTACAATTTAGTTGATCCTGTAATCTTTAAAGGAACATTGCAAAACCGTAAAGGAGTATTAAATCTAAAAGGTTTAATAAAATTTGTGTATGACACACCCTGCTACAGGTGCCTGAATAATATTCATGGAAGTATGGAAATCCCTGTAAAAGAGGACATACTCAATGCGGCAAAAGTTACCGATGAAGATGATGCATTCACCTATGAAGGTGACTATCTTAATATAGATAGAATTTTAAAGGATTATATAATCTTGAATTTGCCGATGAAACAGATTTGCAGAGAAGACTGCAAGGGATTGTGTCCTGTTTGCGGAATCAACCTGAACAATACTATTTGTAGTTGTGCAGAAGAAAAAGATATTAATCCCAAAATGGAGATACTGAAAAAATATTTTGAATAGAAGATATGTAAGATGGAGGTGTTACAAGTGGCAAATCCAAAACGTAAATGGTCCAAGGCAAGGACAGGTAAAAGAAGATCACAATGGAAACTATCAGCCCCAACTCTTGTTAGCTGTCCTCAATGTCATAAATTGACTACACCACATAGAGTTTGTATGGAATGCGGTTATTATGATGGTAAAGATGTGTTAAAGAAGGCTGAGGCCAAATAGAATCATATGAGTGTGTATCTGATGAAAAAGAGCAGCAGTGGAAATAACTGCTGCTCTTTCACTAGAGGTGCATACCTGCACCTAAACTCAGCATGACTCAATGTCGTGCTGAGTTTGACTAATATCCCGGAGGCGGAAACAGCAGGTGAAAGAGAAAAATGGTACTAAAATACATGATATACGACAGGGTAGTATTGCTGAAGAAGCAGGATTAGAACCTGGAGATTATATTTTAACAATAAACGGTGAGAATATTACCGATATTTTTGATTATAGGTTCCTAATTACTGATGAGCAGCTTGATATGATGATTAAGAAAAAAGATGGGGATATTTGGGAGCTGGATATTGATAAGGATGCTTATGAAGATTTGGGAATAGGGTTTGATGACCCAATGATAGATGATGCCAGACACTGTGCAAATAAATGCATCTTTTGCTTCATAGACCAAATGCCAAAGGGTATGAGAGAAACTCTTTACTTTAAAGATGATGATACAAGGCTCTCTTTTTTATCAGGTAACTATGTAACGCTCACTAATGTGAAGGATAGGGATTTGGACAGGATTATAAGGTACCGCATGTCACCGATAAATATTTCTGTCCATACCACAAATTCTGACCTGAGAGTTCGTATGCTTAATAATAAAAATGCCGGCGATATTGTAGAAAAGATAAAGAAACTGGTTAATGCAGGAATAACAGTGAACTGCCAAATTGTATTGTGCAGAGGAATAAATGATGGTGATGAACTGGACAGGACAATTTCTGATCTTTCGAGTTTATATCCCTGGGTTAATAGTATATCCGTAGTACCAGTTGGAATAACCAAATACAGGGAAGAACTAACATATTTATTACCATATGATAAGGTATCAGCTTCCCGGATAATTGAGCAGGTAAACCTATGGCAAGAAAAGCTGATTACTGAAAAGGGTTCAAGGGTTGCTTACCTGGCAGATGAATTTTATATTATGGCAGACTATAAAATACCGGAATATGAGGACTATGAAGACTTCCCTCAACTTGAAAATGGTATTGGACTTATTTCATTATTCAAACAGGAATTTTATGATTATCTTGCTGAACTTGAAAATAAAGGTTATAGTATTGACTATAAGGTCAAAGTCAAGAAAATTAGCATAGCAACAGGTGTATCAGCCTATAGTTTTATAAAGGAACTATCAGATGTGCTGAAACAAAGGTTTGGTAATATTATCATAAATGTGTTTCCTATAGAAAACAGGTTTTTTGGGGAATATGTAACTGTATCAGGTCTTTTAACAGGGCAGGATATTGTTGCACAATTGAAAGATAAAGATTTGGGAGATGAGTTATTAATCTCCGATTCAATGCTTAAGGCAGGAGAGACGATTTTTCTAGATGATTATACAGTTGAGATGGTGGAAAGTCAGTTGGATATAAAGTTGAGTGCTGTAAAAAATAGTGGTAAGGATTTTATTGAAAAAATTCTTAAAATTGGAGGTGATGAAATTGAGAAAACCTATAGTTGCAATAGTTGGAAGACCTAATGTTGGCAAATCCACCTTATTTAACTATATCGCCGGTAAAAGAATCTCAATAGTAGAGGATACACCTGGAGTAACCCGGGACAGGATATATACAGAAGGTGAATGGAGGAATAGAAAGTTTATCCTTATTGATACAGGAGGAATTGAGCCTTTCTCTGAAGATGAAATTATGCAGCAGATGAAGAGACAGGCAGAAATTGCTATTGAAACTGCGGATGTTATCGTATTCATGGTGGATGCAAAAGAAGGATTAACAGCTTCAGATCACGAAGTAGCCAACTTGCTTCGCAAAACCAACAAACCTGTTATTTTGGCTATAAACAAAGTCGATAACATTGGTGAACCGCCACCTGAGGTATATGAATTTTATAATCTTGCAGCAGGTGAATTTATGACTGTTTCATCTTCTCATGGTTTAGGGATAGGTGATTTGCTTGATGAAATTTTTAAACATTTTTCCGACGAAGATGCAGATGATGACGATGAGGAGATTATTAAAGTATCCGTTATAGGTAAACCCAATGTAGGCAAATCTTCATTAATTAACAAAATTCTAGGTGAAGAAAGGCTTATTGTAACTGATATACCGGGCACAACCAGGGATGCAATCGATACGTTTGTTGAAAAAGGTGAAGATAAGTTTATTTTTATAGATACTGCAGGTATTAGGAGAAAGAGCAAAATTATAGATAATATAGAAAAGTACAGCACAATCAGGTCATGGACGGCTGTAGAAAGAGCGGATGTTTGCCTGATTATGATAGATGCTGAAGAAGGGGTTACCGAGCAGGATACTAAAATAGCCGGATATGCTCACGAGCAGGGAAAAGCATCAATTATTGCAGTAAACAAATGGGATTTGATTGATAAAGAAACTGGTACACTGGAAGAATACGAAAAGAAGGTACGTGAGAAGTTAAGTTTTATGCCATATGCCCCTGTGGTTTTTATATCAGCCTTAACAGGTAAGAGAATTGAAAAGCTGTATGATTTGATCAAGAGTGTTGCACAGCAAGCTTCTATAAGAGTAACAACTGGTGTTTTGAATGATGTAATAAATGAAGCCATAGCAATGGTACAACCACCTTCTGATAAAGGCAAAAGACTTAAAATATACTATATTACTCAGGTAGGAACAAAACCTCCAACGTTTGTACTTTTTATTAATGATGAAAAACTTATGCATTATTCGTATATGAGATATATTGAAAATCAGCTAAGAAAAACCTTCGGGTTTGAAGGTACACCGATAAAAATAATTGCAAGAGAAAGAAAAAAAGGGGATACTGTGCAATGAGTAATATTTTATACTATTTTTTAGCTGCAATTTGCGGTTATTTGCTTGGCAGTATAAATAATTCTCTGGTAGTAGGTAAATTCTACGGTGTGGACGTAAGAAAGCATGGCAGCGGGAATGCAGGGACAACCAATACCCTGAGAACCCTTGGGGGTAAAGCCGCTTTACTTGTACTAGTTGGAGACATACTAAAAGCTATAATCGCCTGCTTTATAGGAAGCTTTCTCGGTGGCTTAACCAGTGTTATGATTGGCGGGGCTTTTGCAATAATCGGTCATAACTGGCCGCTGTATTTTGGGTTTAAAGGTGGAAAGGGTGTGTTAACAGCTATTTCGGTAATTTTTTACATAGACTGGATTTTGGCTGTGATTGTGCTGGGAGCATTTATCGTCGTAGTAGCAATAACAAGATATGTATCCCTGGGATCTGTTATAGGTGCGGCTATTTTGCCTGTATTAGCTATAATATTTAGAAGGGACATGGAATTTATAATATTTACTGTTGCTCTGGCAGCTCTTGTAATTATTAAGCATATGCCGAATATTAAAAGACTGTTAAATGGCACTGAATCAAAGTTAGGTAAAAAAGTAAGTCATTAATGAATATTGGGTGCATTTAAAATTTTCAAAGAAATATATTTCAGAAGCTATTATTTAATTTCTTCAAAAATAAAATATGCACCTTGATGAATGAAAAAGTAAAATACATTAATTTAGGGTGATATCATGGGAACTAAAACTATATCCGTTATTGGTGCCGGAAGTATGGGTACGGCACTTTCTATTTTATTGGCAGGGAATGGACACAAGGTTAAAATGTGGTCCCCGTTTGCAGAAGAAGTTAAAATGATAAATGAAACAAGAGAGCAAGGAGATAAACTTCCAGGTGCAAGAATACATGATGATACTACTTGCACCTGCGATATTGAAGAAGCTTTGGCGCATTCTGATCTTGTAGTACTTGTTGTACCTTCTCAAACAATAAGACAAAATGCTAAAAACATTAAAAAATATTTGAAAACCGATCAAATAGTTACCTGTTTTTCCAAAGGTCTTGAAGAAGATACTGGACTTAGAATGTCTGAGGTTGTTGCACAAGAAATACCCGAAGTTCCATATGTAGCCTTATCGGGGCCCTGTCATGCGGAAGAACTGGCACTGGGTATACCTACAGCATATGTGGCTGCATCACATTCAAAGAAAGCTGCAGATTTTGCTCAGGATATATTTATGTCTCCTAAATTCAGAGTTTATACAAATAATGATGTAGTAGGTGTAGAGCTTGGGGGAGCTTTGAAGAATGTTATAGCTTTGTGTGCCGGAATATCTGATGGATTGGGCTTTGGAGATAATACCAAAGCAGCCTTGATGACCAGAGGAATTGCAGAAATAACCAGGCTGGGTATTGCACTTAATGCCAGTGCTCATAGTTTTGCAGGCTTGGCAGGTATTGGTGACCTTATAGTAACCTGCACAAGCATGCACAGCAGAAATAGAAGAGCAGGAATACTGATTGGCCAGGGGAATTCAGTACAGGAAGCCATTAATAAGGTAAAAATGGTTGTAGAAGGTATAACTACTACAAAAGCTGCATATAAGCTTGCGCAACGAGAAAGTATAGTTATGCCCATAACCTCCGAAGCCTATGACATTTTATTTAATAACAAGAATCCCAGAGAAGCTGTTGATGATTTGATGACCAGGGATAAAACTTTTGAACTAAAAGGGATTTTGTAATTCAAAGTTTACCTTTTTTTTATAACGTGAGGGGGATACACCAACTGTTTTTTTAAACATCCTGTAAAAATTCGAATAATCATTAAACCCGCAAACAGCAGATGCTTCAGTTGCACTGTATCCCTCAGAAAGCACTCTTTTAGCTTTTGATATCCTTTTATATAATATATAATCATGTATATTGCTTCCTGTATATTTTTTAAAAAGTCTGCTCAGGTAATATTTGTCTATAAAAAACTTTTTCCCAAGAGCGTCAAGGGATAAATTTTCTTCGGCATTTTTATCAATATAATCCATTATTAATCTTAACTTTTCCGGAATATCACTGTAATCACAGTTTTTCTGCATTGCATTATATATTCTATTAATATAGACAAGAAGATCCAGAAAGGCAGTTAGTTTGATTATACTGGAACCTGCAGAAACACTTTTTTGTAATTGACCGATCTTATATAGAAACTCAAGAATGTGGTTTGACTGTTCATTATCCAGGTTTATTCTGTTAAATTCACCTTTTGGCCTGTTAATAAAGCAATCGAGTAGATTAAAATCATCAGGACTTAATAAACCTACTATTGATGAATCAAAATGAATAACTATCCTTTCATAGGCTTCACCTGGAAACACAGATGGCTTATGAATTTCTTGATTATTCATAAAAATTAAATCTCCGTAATGTAATTGGTATACTTTATTTTCTATAAAATAGTTTACTTTACCTGAAATAAAAAAGTATATTTCAAAATATTCATGAAGATGAAAATCCATCCCATGATACTTATTAGTTTTAGAATGGGAATAATTTATTTTACCCGAAGGATTTTTATAATATTCTGAAAGCATAGTCATAAACCTCCATTTTGGTGCCTGTTGTATTTGGTGCCCGGCACCAAATACAACAGGCACCAAAAGACAACTAAAACAATATAATAGCCAATAAAAGCAAAGATTATGCTTTAATTATATAATATAATAGCAAGTATAGTATATACTTTAATAAAATGTTATAAATAATTTTTACAGGAGGGAAAAAATGGACAAGAATGTAATCGCTGCTCAACTATATACTCTGAGGGATTTTACCAGGACTCCAGCAGATATTGAAAATACTTTAAAAAAAGTTAAAAAAATAGGTTATGATGCGGTGCAGGTATCAGGTATGGGACCTATAGATCCTGTTCAATTGAAAGACATTGCTGATAAAGCAGGCCTGAAAATAGTTGCAACCCATATATCTCCTGATCGGCTTAAAAATGATTTTAATGCTCTGGCTAAGGAACACATATTATGGGATTGTAAGTATATTGGTATAGGCAGTATGCCTCCCGAATATCCAAGAAATAAAGAAGGGTTTAAAGCATTTGCAAAGGATTTTTCTAAAATAGCAAGACAATGTGCGGATAGAGGATTGAGTTTTATATACCACAACCATAAGTTCGAATTTGAAAAATTTGATGGTGTAACAGGTATGGAAATCCTATTAAATGAAACAGACCCTGAAGTATTTAATTTTGAGGTTGATACTTACTGGGTGCAGGCCGGAGGCGGAGAACCTGCAGAGTGGATTAGGAAAGTAAAAGGGAGAATGGATGTAGTGCATTTTAAAGATATGGCAATAAAGGAAAATAGTCAGGTTTATGCCGAGATTGGTGAAGGAAATCTCAACTGGGGTTCTATTCTAGAAGCATGTAAGGATACTGGTGTTAAATGGTACTGTGTTGAGCAGGATGTATGCCTCCGTGATCCATTTGAAAGTCTGGCAATAAGTCTTCAAAATATGAAGAAAATGTGACATATGCCTGTGTATTTTAATATAAAAGGAGGCTGTTTCCATGAGCAAATTTATTATTAGTGCTTTTGCAGATGAAATTGATACTAATTTAACAACACAAATGAATGTACTTGAACAGCATGGGATCAAATACATCGAGATGAGAGGTGTAAACGGTAAAAGTGTTGTTAAGTACACTACTGAAGAAATGAAAGAAATAAAGAAGCAGCTCGATGATAGTGGATTTAAAATATCAGCTGTTGGCTCACCCATAGGGAAAATAAACATTAAGGATTTATTTGAACCGCATTTGGATCTTTTTAAACATACATTGGAATTGGCAAAAATATTGGAAACCAAATATATCAGGATGTTTAGTTTTTTTATTCCCGAAGGAGAAAACCCGATAAAATACAGGGATGAAGTAATGGAAAGATGGCAGAAATTTATCAAAGCAGCTGATGGGTATGAGCTTGTACTTTTGCATGAAAATGAAAAGGATATATATGGCGATACCCCCGAAAGATGTCTTGATCTTTTTAAGAGTATGAATTGCAATTATTTGAAAGCCATATTTGACCCGGCCAATTTCGTCCAGTGTGATGTTGAAACTTTCCCCCATGCATATATGATACTAAAAGACTATATAGAGTATTTACATATTAAGGATGCGTTATCAAGCAATCACAGTGTAGTACCTTCAGGATATGGAGATGGCAGAGTTAAAGATATTCTTATAGATTTATTTAATAGTGGTTACGAAGGCTTCCTATCTTTAGAACCCCATCTAGGTTCTTTCAAGGGCTTTTCGGAGCTTGAACCCAACTCAAATATCAATGATATGCCTGAAGGAGGTCCAAAGCAATTTGCCATTGCTGCTAATGCATTAAAGAAAATAATTGATGCAGTAATAAAATAATATAAAGGTGGAGAAATGTATGGAAAAGGTAAGAATAGGTATAATTGGTTTAGGCCATATGGGAACAGGCCATGCCAGGTATATATTTAATGGTCAGATACCTCAAGGTGTCCTTACAGCAGTGTGTGACACAGATACATCACGACTTGAATTTGCAAAAAGAGAATTCGGGGATAATGTGCAACGGTTTGATAATCCGGATTTATTTTTTACAAATGCACCTGTTGATGCAGTTATAATTGCTACAGTACATTACTCGCATCCGGAACTTGCAATTAAAGCGTTTAAACATAATCTGCATGTACTTGTTGAGAAACCAGCAGGTGTTTATACAAAACAGGTACGTCCTATGAATGAAGCTGCAAATAGCAGTGGGAAAGTTTTCGGTATAATGTATAACAACAGAACCAATCCTGTATACCAAAAAGTAAGGGATTTGATTACAGCAGGTGAGTTAGGAGAAATTAAAAGAACGAACTGGGTTATTACTACATGGTACCGAACACAAAAATATTATAACTCAGGAGGTTGGAGAGGTACATGGTCAGGTGAGGGAGGTGGCGTGCTCCTAAATCAGTCCCCTCATCAGTTGGATCTTTGGCAGTGGGTATGTGGTATGCCCAAAAAGGTGAGAGGTTTTTGCCACTATGGGAAATATCATGATATTGAAGTTGAAGATGATGTTACTGCCTATGTTGAATATGAAAATGGAGCTACAGGTACCTTTATAACATCAACAGGTGAAACTCCTGGAACAGACCGTCTTGAAATTGCTGGAGACAGGGGGAAAATTGTTGTTGAAAACAACACTATTACATTCTGGCGTTTAAGGGAATCAGAAAGGGAATTTATTAGAGATTTAACTAAAACCGTAGGTTCGCCTGAATGTTGGAAATGTGAAATACCGTTCAGCGGGTCCACTACAGGACATGCAGGTATTACCGCAAATTGGGTTGAAGCAATTACCAGAGGAACACCTTTACTAGCACCAGGTATTGAGGGTATAAGGGGCCTTGAAATATCAAATGCAATTTATCTGTCTTCCTGGATTGACAATTGGGTTGAAATTCCGGTAGATGAAGACCTTTTTTATGCTAAACTTCAGGAAAGGATAAGAGAGTCAAGCCAAAAATAAATTGTATGTACCTCCTATTAATTGGTGCATTTATCAAATCTGAAGAAATATTTACCAGTGGCTATCGTTACGGTGCTTAGAGCCTTTAAATTCAGCTGCGGGCAAAATCAAACTCATAAAATAATCTGAACAAAAGAATTGTAATTATTTTGTTCAAACACTGATTTTGCTAATCCTTCGCTCGGATTAAAAGGCTCTACAGCACCTACACTTATGCCCTTTACCAATACTTTCTTCAGATAAATTAAATGCACCTTCTATTAATCCTTCAAAACATATGCTATTATTAACATATGATGCTTTATATATTAATAATATAGTTTTCCTTCATTAAGAAAATTAAGGATGCATTGAAAGGGGTTTTCACTATGAGAGAATTTCAGGTTTTATTGTATACTGTAAATGGAGATATATTCGGCACTTATGCAGATGAAGTAGTTGAAATTATAGATAGTAAAGGTTTAGCTGACGGCTTCATTACTGTAAGAGATGTAAGAGTCCCGGTTATCAAACTTGGCACATTTTTAGGTAAAGGTGACACAACTGTTTCAACTGATTCGAAAGTAATTCTTGTAAACCAGAATGGCCATTATGTAGGATTTCTTGTTGACAGTGTAACAGAACTTATAAGACTTCAGGAAAACTCCGTACACAATGCACCAGAAATACTAAAAACTCCTGAAAACAGGTTTATAGTAAAATTTGGTATTGCTGGGGAACAGCCGTTTCCAATAATCAAGCTTTCATATATTGATGTTGAGCGCGTTTATTGAATAAAAAGAAATATATATCAGGGGCTGTCGTTATTTCCTTAGATTTATTAGGGACATACCTCAACGTAAAACGGATATTACCTGCTAGAGAGAGGTACGTCCCCTAACCTTACTCAAATTTTCCGCTAATGAAGTAATCCATTAATTTGCAGCCAGTTCCTACGAATAGTCCGCTTTTTTTAGCTTCAAATTCGTCATAGCAGGAGACAGCAGAATATGAAGGTTCACATGATTCATTATTAATGCCTTCACCATACATTACAAATGGTACAGGATCTGATGCGTGAGTTCTTATAGCCAGTGGAGTGGGGTGATCCGGGAGCAAAAGCATTCTGTAATCTCCAATATTTTTGAGGCCTGCAAGAAGCCGTCCAATTACTTGCTCATCAATTAATTCGATAGATTTTACCTTGTTGTCAATTTCATATCTATGTCCACATTCATCAGGAGCTTCAATGTGAATATATACAAAATCTTGACCGGCTTCAAGTTCATTTAATGCAGCATCAGCTTTACCGGCAAAATTAGTATTCAAATTACCTGTTGCCCCTTGTACATTTATAGAACTAAGCCCCATGCATATACCAAGTCCTTTTACTAAATCAACAGCAGATATAACTGAACCCTTTATACCATACTTTTCGTAAAATCCCGGTACCGAAGGTTTTTTGCCTTCTCCCCATAACCATATGGAATTAGCTGGGTTTAAACCGCGTTTTAATCTTTCTATATTGATTTTATGTCCCTTCAATATATTATAGCTGTCCTCCATCATTTTGAACAAAATAGAGGAATTTTTACCTTCAGGAATGAATGAAGCAATATTTTTACCCGAAATATCATGCGGAGGAGTAAGCTTGAAGCCATCTGGTGCATTTTCCCAAACCATACAATGCCTGTAACTTACTCCGGGATAGAATGAAATTTCAGATGATTGGAAATAATTGTTGATTTCCTTTATCAATTCTGCTCCTTCTTTAGAAGATATTTCGTCTGAACTGTAGTCCACCATGGTTTTATCCATATAATTATCTCCATCAGAAAGTGTTACCAGATTACATCTGAAAGCCTTATCGTTATCACCAAGTTTTATGCCCATACTTACTGCCTCAAGGGGAGATCTTCCTGTGTAATACTTTTCAGGGTCATAGCCCATTACAGAAAGGTTGGCTACATCACTGCCGGGAGCCATGCCATCAGGAATTGTTTTTACCATACCTGAGATGCCCTTTGATGCAATATAATCCATATTGGGCTTAACTGCACATTGTAAAGGGGTTTTACCACCAAGTTGCGGTACGGGATAATCAGCCATACCATCACCAAGTATAACTATATATTTCATATTTTTATTTTCCTTTTCAAAATATTTTATATTAATATATTACCATTTTGATTAACAAGCTTATAACTTATATATTATAGCAGAAACTTGCATCTGAGGCAAAGAAAAATTGCAAAATAAAAACAAATTACGTATAATATATAAAAGAATATTTTGCAAGCTTGGGAGTATGTTGTTATGAAGAAAATTACTGGTTTATTTGAACAAAAATTAAGATTAAAGGGATATAGGGTTACAGGTCAACGGCAAGCTGTGCTTGATGTTATTGTAAATAATGAGGGTAGACATCTATGCAGCGAGGAAATTTACGAACTTGTAAAAGCGGATTTTCCTGAAATTGGTTTAGCAACGGTTTATAGAACACTTTTTCTCTTAGAAAACATGGGGATTATTTACAAAATAGACCTGGATGACGGTAAAGGAAGATATGAGCTGAATAAAGGCGGGGAGGATCATCTTCATCATCACTTAATATGTACTGAATGCGGCTCCATTTCTGAAGTTAATTATGATCTCCTGGAATTTTTGGAGGAGCAGATTTATAATAAAAACGATTTTTTAGTGAAAAACCATAGTGTTAAATTTTATGGTATTTGTGGAAAGTGTTTAAAAACTTTGCCGTAGAAAAAAGACAGCCATACTGGATATAAAGATAGTAACAAAGGGGTTCATGGAAGAACCCCTTTGTTACCTGAAACAATAATATAATTATAACCAGGACAATAATATAGTATATTTAATTTATTAACCCAGTACTTTCAGAAGAATACCTGCAGCAACAGCTGACCCGATAACCCCTGCAACATTTGGTCCCATGGCGTGCATAAGAAGAAAGTTGCTTGGATTTTCCTGCTGACCAACCTTCTGTGAAACACGTGCTGCCATAGGTACTGCAGATACACCGGCAGAACCAATCAAAGGGTTTACCTTGCCGCCTGTAGCCCAATACATGATTTTACCAAACAATACCCCACCGGCAGTTCCAAGTGAAAAAGCAAAGAGTCCCAGTAAGATTATACCAAGGGTTTCAGGATTAAGAAATCTATCTGCTGTAGCAGTAGCTCCTACTGATACCCCAAGGAATATTGTAATTATGTTAATCAACTCATTTTCAGCTGTTTTACTAATTCTTTCCACAACGCCGCTTTCCCTCATAAGATTACCCAACATCAGCATTCCAATTAATGGTGTAGCGTCTGGCAAAAACAATGAAACAACCAATGTCACCATTATGGGGAAAACAACCTTTTCAACTTTTGATACCGGCCGCAGTTGCTCCATTACAACGCTGCGTTCTTTTTTCGTTGTCAGAAGCTTCATTATAGGTGGTTGAATTATAGGTACAAGGGCCATGTATGAATATGCTGCAATAGCTATAGGACCAAGCAGCTCAGGGGCGAGCCTGGTTGTAACATAAATGGCAGTAGGACCGTCGGCACCGCCGATAATGCCTATAGCTCCGGCTTTAGCTGGAGTATAACCTAAAAGTATTGCACCGATAAAAGTAGTAAATATCCCCAATTGGGCAGCTGCACCAAGAAGAAGACTTTTTGGGTTGGCAATTAACGGACCGAAATCTGTCATTGCACCAATACCCATAAATATAAGTGGAGGGTATATTCCCATTTTAACCCCCTGGTAAAGATAGTATATAAGGCCGCCTTCATCATATGAACTCATGTTTGCTATTGGTATATTTGCAAGCAACATGCCAAAAGATATAGGTAAGAGAAGAAGAGGTTCGTACTTTTTAGCAATTGCAAGATATAAGAGCACACATGCAATAAAAAGCATTAAATATTGTTTCCAATCTCCCTGTGCGAATCCTGAAGCTTGTATTAGTCCTAATATAGTATTTGTAAATTCGGAAAACATAATCCTAGATCCATCCTTCTAAATACGAAATTTTTTAATTAAAATTATTAAAAACCTGCCTGTAGCTTGGCATCCAACTGTTCCCTTTTGCCTGCAACATTCCATGCTGGTGAATTATCCTGTACCCTTCTAAAGGATTTGACCCTGATTTTAAAATCGGGGCTTTGCTTCATGTAAGCAAGGATTGCTGCAGTAAGTACAGGTATCAGTTCTTCATCCTGAGTTTTTAAATTAATGTTTGTCCCGCTGCTATTGGGTGTATTCACGGGATTATTTGCTATACTATTCTTCTCAGCATTACTTACCGCTGGGGTTTTTTTTAAAGCAAAAACTTTACTGAAAAGAGATATTAGCATTGCCAGTATAGCTAATGCAGAAAATACTACTGTAATCCCGACTAAAGTTAACATCAAACCCAGATCCAAATTTTCAATACCCATATTTCCACCTCCTTAAAATAATAAAAACACAAATTAACCCATTATGATAAAACTATCACAATGAAGATTTTAAGTCAATATGCTAAATTTCTATAAAATATTGTTAAATAGGATAGTTTATAGTATTATTTAACTTAAATCCCTAATTCTGCAGTAAAAATTTAACAAATCATTAATCAAACCCTTGATACAAGGGCTTTTTTTATGTCAATATTTATACAAAAATCTATTGC
>OFEK01001391.1_pt1 | contig 16496 bp, 11 predicted proteins | sample 1521131 | NCBI WGS metagenome assembly OFEK01 (sample SAMN05720209, study PRJEB24109) | activated sludge metagenome | isolation source: Anaerobic digester | place: China | collected 2015-12-16
GGTAAATAGGCATTGTTTATTATCGGAAACAAATCTATTGTCTGTTTGACGGACATTCTTCCTTAAAAGCAATAAAAATTGACAAAACTTCAATTGCTGCAAAAAATGCAACAGTTCAAAAAGAAGGAGATAGATCTGTTTTTCGTAGCATCGATTATTATAATCTTGATGTGATTATTTCTGTTAGCTATCGTGTTAATTCTAAGATAGCAACTAAATTCAGAAAATGGGCAACAAAAACTCTTAAAGATCATATTGTTAAAGGTTATACAATAAAAAAAGAAATTCTCAAAATCTAATCAAAGTACTCATTCTGTGTATAGTTAAGGCATAAAGTAATACTAATTGTATTACTACATGGAAAATAAATACACAACATTAATACAAAGAAACTTAAATTTAAAAGATCAAATTTTAAAGAAGCTCTTCAGAAGTTTAATAATCCCTTAATATCTCTAATATATTATCTGAAAGCTTTTCAAATTCTTCTTTAGATTTTTTTAAATTGTCCTGTGTCCCTTTTTGAACTGTTGGTATGAGTTCTTGTGGTAATTCAAAGATAGAGTAACCGTTTTCTTGGCACTTTGCTGGTATTGTTCCATAGTCCTGCACTTTATGTAGAGGCGTTTTCCAACTCTTTTCAACCAATCCATTTCTACAATGTTTTTCTGAGAGATAAGTTTTAACTTTTTGAGGAATTTCATTCATCCATAAACGATGATCTTTTATAGGTTTTTTTCCATACACATTATATGAATTTATTATGTATCCGATAAAGAGTCCTTCTCCTGAGAGTACAAATTTACTTTCAATATCGTGAGAAAGAGAAAGAGCTTTTCCCGTTATTTTCCAATTTTGTTTCCATTTTTCAAATATTGTTCCCAAATTTTCAATTCCTTGAAGACTAAAAGCGTCTGGCATCATGGGTACTACAAAATAATCAGAACCAAGAAAGATTATTCTGTTTAAAAGTGAAAGACTAGGGGAAGTGTCAATGACAAAAATATCTATTTCTTCGTTAAGTCCTTTATTTTGTAAAAATCTATCGATTGCACTCGTTTGAAAATATCCTAAACGAAGACCTGAGCTTGCGGCTCCATATGCATCGATTAATATATTTTCATAGTTTGAGAGATTGACACTTCCTTTTAATAGAGAAAGGTTTTCTCTAATTTTGATAAAAGGAATGTTTAAATCAATGTCAGAGCCTCCCTCAACGACTCCCTTGAGTACGTCGTAAACATTCTTATCTCCTTGTGAGAACAAGGATTTAGAGTATTCTTTATCTCCTAGTGATAAACGAGAAAGATTACATTGAGGGTCAAGATCAATCAAAGCGGTTTTATAGCCTTTTTCTGCAAAAGAAATTCCTAAATTAAAAGCAAGCGTAGTTTTTCCCACACCCCCCTTATTATTTGCAAATAATAGCTTTTTTGATCTAGCAAATTTCATTTATTGTATATTTTACACTAAAGTATGCTTATAGTCAACGTAAAAAATTATAAGTGCTTGAATTACAATATTAAAAATATTAGATAATGTATACAAAGTACTAGCTAAGAAAGTGCAATAAAAAACAACAACTAAAAGTTGTTTTTTTAATTTCAATTATTGTTAACGAAGGGGGAATCTAAACAAAACTATAATCGTGGCTTAAAAGAGTGTTTAAAGGCTAAATAGACATCGTTTATTATTGGAACAGATATTAAATTTTGTAGGAAATTCGGTTAGCTCTATTTTGGACACACTGTTTTATGTCGGTTTTGTATTAGACAAATCTGGAGGTTGACAAACTTAAATAATTTAATATTATAAAAATACAAAGTCGCCTGTGCCTGCCTTAAGGGAGTGTGCAGGTTTTTTAATAACTAAAAGCTATGTCCGTCAGACGGACATAGTTTCAAAAACACGGTAAAATTTGACAAAAATTACCGTGTGTATCATAATATAAAAATAAAACAATCTTATGAACCTTGATCCAAAAAAACCAAATAATGATTTAGAATTACTTCCAGTTAAAAAAAATATTGAAACAAAAAAAATTCTAAAAAAAGCTATTGATGCAAGCTCGGCTTTATCTTCTTTTAGGGAATGTAGTAAAAGATTGCCTAATCAAAATCTTTTTTTAAATACGCTATCTTTACAAGAGGCTAAATTAAGTTCTGAAGTTGAAAATATTGTAACAACAAATGATGATCTATATAAAGCCATGACAGAAAACGTAAAAAACGTAAAAGATCCTTATATGAAAGAAGTTTTTCACTATCAGGATGCATTATGGAAGGGGTATGAACTTGTTAAGGAAAGGCAAGTACTGACTACAAATATTTTCATAGAGTTAGTAAAAATAATTAAAGAAAATTCTGAAGGAATAAGAAAAGGACATGGTACAGTTATTGGTAATCCCATAACAAAAGAAGTAATTTATACACCACCGCAGGGAGAAGAAGCTATTAGGGAAAAACTATTTAATTTAGAAGAATATATCAATAAAGACGACGATGTCAACGATCTAATTAAGTTGGCAGTAATTCACTATCAATTTGAAGCGATTCATCCATTTTCTGATGGTAACGGAAGGGTGGGAAGAATAATAAATATTCTTTATTTAGTATTAAAGAATTATTTAGATATACCTATTTTGTTTTTGAGTAAATATATATTAGAAAACAAGAATGATTATTATGTTAAATTAAGGAATGTTACTATTAACAATGAATGGGAAGAATGGATATTATTTATGCTTGAAGCAATTAGACAAACATCTATTAGCTCTCAACAAAAGATTGAGAAAATATTAAATTTGATGGATGAAACAAAAAAGAAAATAAAAGAGAAAGCACCTAATGTGTATTCAAAAGAGTTTTTAGATGTTTTATTTTCTCAACCATATGTAAGAGCAAAAAATATAAGTGCTGCTGAGATTGTAACTGAAAAAACCGCAAGAACTTATTTAAAAAAATTAGAAAGCATTCAAATTTTAAAAAGTGTGAAGTGTAAAAATTCTACCCTATACCTTAACTTGCCATTATTAAATCTCTTAACAAATGAAGAGTGATTTAAAAATTATGTCCGTCAGACGGACATAGTTTCAAAAACACGGTAAAATTTGACTAAAATTACCGTGTGTGGTGTAATAAAAAACATAAATAACGAAAGCAGTATGCAAAAAAAATGCATATTGCTAAGTTATTGTGCTTCAAAAGAACACTTTTACTTGAAAACCGCTCTGTAAGTAGAAAAGAAATCCTTATTCTTAAAGGCAAAATGAGTCTTTTACTTATAGCCGCTCGTTTTTTTACTAAAAAAACTAATTTAATAAACCGTAAATTGTGACTCGGAATTAACTATGTCCGTCAGACGGACATAGTTTCAAAAACACGGTAAAATTTGACTAAAATTACCGTATCTGCTGCAATATAGTAGAAATGTATCGCTACGTTTATATATTGATTATAGGGGATTGTAGCGGTCATCATAATGCTTCCAACCATTCTTCCTCCAATTCTTTTATATGTTTTTTATAAAACTTTTTTATTTCTAATAAGTTTTCAGAAACAGTATTTTTTCTTGAAGTGTTTTTATACAATTCTTCGAACCTTTCTTTTCCGTACTTTTCTATAATATACTTTGAAAACGATCCAGCTTGAGGATAAATAATGATGGGGTCAACTGTATTCCAATTCTTATTATCAAAAAGAAACTCTATTGGATAAAGCTTTTTCTCTTTTAGTAACTTTTTACTTACAATATGCAACTCTTTTCCCATGAGTTTATTTTCCATATACTGGGCCAACCCTTCACAAAATAAATAGATGGATAATCCCCATGGTAAAGATAATAAATGAGTATCTTCATGTTCATTTATAAACTTACATTTTTCATTATAAATAACATGTATTTCAAAACTTTTAGGAATACTATTCTTTAACTCTTTCCAAATAACATTACCTGGACTATTGTCTCCCATTAAAGCTAATTTTTCTTTTATAGAAGGATATAGATAATAATCTATTTTCCTATTATTATTTACATTCAACCAATCAACTATTTTTGAGTATTGATTCTCTTTTTTATTAATTATATTTTTAAAATCTTTTTCGGCTAAAGAATCTTTTTTTAAATAAAAAGAATAATGAGAAGATTCTTTTCTAATAAAATCGTAACTTAAATAATTGTCTTTATACCAAAGTATATCCTGTACATATTTCATATTTTAAATATAACATAATAATTAAAAAAATCATCCTTCGTGTTGTTTTTATGTAGAAAGTAACATACAAAAACTGCACCTTGCAATTCATTGTGTTTTTTGATCTCATTGACAAAAAACCTACTTACGATTATACTTATCTAAAGTAGGTAAAATAATATTATGCAATTTATAAATCGTGAAACAGAATTAAAAGATTTAAACGAGAGATGGAAAAAAGAAACTTCGGAATTTTTTGTGATCTACGGTAGAAGAAGAGTCGGTAAAACAGAACTAATCAAACAGTTTATTAAAGACAAACCTTCTGTTTATTTTATGGCTGATAAAAGATCTCAAAAAGAACAATTGTTAGAGTTGGGAAGACTTTTAGGAAGTTTTTTTAAAGATGATCTTCTTGTAAAGAATGGATTTAATGAGTGGCTTGAAGTTTTTCAATATTTAAAAAGAAATATTAAAGAAAGATTTGTTTTTGTTGTTGATGAATATCCTTATCTTGTTGAAGGGGATAATTCTATTTCTTCAATATTTCAAAAAGGGTGGGATGAGTACTTGAAAAATAGTGATGTTTTTCTTATTCTTTCTGGTTCAAGCATTTCTATGATGGAATCAGAAGCTCTTTCCTATAAATCACCTTTATTTGGAAGAAGAACAGGACAGTCTCTTATAAAATCATTAAATTTTAAACAAGCACATCAATTTTTTAAGCAAAAGAGCTTCGAAGATTTTTTAAGTATTTATGCTATTTTAGGAGGAATGCCAGCATATCTTTTAGGATTTAATAAAGATTATTCTTTAGAAGAAAATGTAAAAAAGAACATTTTTTCAAGAACATCTTTTTTATACAACGAAACAGAATTTATTCTAAAAGAAGAATTTAGAGAGCCTAAGAACTATTTATCTATTTTAAAAGCATTATCATTTAGTAAAACAAAATTTGGAGAGATTGGTGAGTATGCAGGACTTAGTAAAAATATGTTAACTAAATATATTGACACTCTTATTAATTTAAAATTAATAGAAAAAGAAGTTGCTATTACCTATGATAATATACAAAAGTCTAAAAAAGGTATTTACAAGATTTCTGATAATTTTTTAAGATTTTGGTTTAGATACGTTTTCCCTTATAAAAGTGATTTTGAAATAGAACATTACAATGAAGCTTTAAGAAAGTTTAAAGACACCTTCAAGGAGGTGGAGAGTTTAGTTTATGAAGGGGTTTGCACGGAGTTACTATCTGATTTTAGAGATAAAATATTTAATTTTGAGCGTATAGGAAGATGGTGGGACAGTGGTGAGGAGATCGACATTGTAGGGTTGAATAATGATAGCAAACAGATTATCTTTGGAGAATGTAAATGGTCTAAAAATCCTGTTGATGCTGATGTATATTATGATTTAAAAAGAAAGTCTTTAAAAGTTAAATGGAATAATGAAGAAAGAGAGAATTACTTTATATTATTTAGTAAAAATGGCTTTACAAAAAAAATGGTAGAGCTTGCAAAGTCAGAGGGGGTCTTTTTAGTTCAAAAAGGTGATCCTGTTAATTTTTAATTTGGAGAAAATAGGAATTTTTGCAGACAAAACAGCAGAAATACTGTCATTTATTTCTAAAAAAGGACAAAAATGTCCCTTTATAGAAATAAAACAAACTATATATTATGTTACAATACTTATTTTGTAACAAAAAACTAAATCAAGCGTTATATAATTAGATACTCAAACAAAGTATTGCTTAATGCAAACACTTTGTGTTAATATGTAAATAATGATGAATAAAATATTAAAATTCGGTTTTTTGTGTGCAATCTTTTTTTGCTTCGCAAACAATGCTTTTGCAGAAACTTTAAACGAAAGAGTTTTTTATGTTGACCCTGTTTTTTCACAAAATTCATCCAGTTACACACTTAAAGCAAAGCAAGTTTTGCAAAAAAATGGATTGGAAATATATATAGATAATAATTATTGGAATATAAAGACAGCTGATGAACAAGAACAAATTAAAAATGATTTAATCAGCGCTTCAGAAAGATTTAAAGAGAATCAAAGCAAGGTTATATCATTATTTGGAAGAGAAGCTTATCCAGGCATTGATAATAATACTAATCTAATCGTTTTATTGCATCCATTAAAAAATGATGCAAAAGGATATATTAGAATGATTGATAAATATGAAAGAATAGTGGCTCCATTATCTAATGAAGCAGAAATGATTTATCTTGATGTTCAAAAAATAGATAGTCCATTTTTTGATTCATTTATAATGCATGAATATACTCATTTGATATTTATAAATCAGAAAAAAACAAGCGAGGCATTTTCAGAAGAAAATACTTGGTTAGCTGAACTTTACTCAGAATATGCTGCTACAATGATACAAGACAGTAAAGTTTATGGATACTTTGATCAAAGAATAAAGGATTTCTTTAAAAATCCTTCTAATTCCTTAATTGATTGGAATGGCGATATCTATGATTATGCTTCAGTCCTTTTATTTGCTCATTATATCGCTGATAATTATGGAAAAGAAGTTTTATCTGAATCAATGAGAGCTAGCACTGCAGGCATAGAAAGTATGAATACAGCCTTAAAAAGAAGAGGGTATTCTGAAAATATGGAAGATGTTTTTAAAAACTTTGTGATCGCACTTGCAATTAATGATTGTTCGTCAAATGATAAGTATTATTTTAAAAATGAAAAGCTAAAGAATTTTACAATTCTTCCTTTTTCTAATTTTCTTCCTTATTCAGGAAATGCTATTATTGCAATAGGTCAGAATATGTATAATTGGTCTGCACAATGGCAAAAGTTTACAGGAGGACTAGGTGAACTCAATATCACATTTAATGGGGAAGATGAAACAAATATTGAAGCCAAATACATAGCAAAAACTAAAACAGGAAAATATGTGGTTGGTGATTTAGAATTAAATGAAAACAGAGAGGGGATGGTTCTTATCCCTGACATGGACACTGAGTATGATTTTATTGTGATCGTGCCTATAGTGGCTGATAGTACATATGCAGCCAATTCTAACAAAAAGTGGAGCTATGAAATAAAGGCACAAATTATTAGCAAGGAAGAGGAGCCTGTTATTAAGGATAGGACATTTGAAGATATATTTAGTTTAAATAAGCCGTTGTCAGAAATGACAAAAAGAGAATTATTAATAATTTTAATCAAAGTCATATTATATAAACAAGGTTATGCTTTATAATCCGCAAATAATTGCGGATTTTTAATAATAAAATTTAATAAATAAAGATATGAATAACGCCACAAGAGTAACATTAATCGTAGTATTATCATTTTTGTTAGTATTTTTTTGCTACAAACTCTATTTAAACTTAACGCTTGTTGAAAAACCTGGTTTCTATGATTTTGAAAAATCTAATATACAAGAAAAGATTGTTGGTAATAAAAAAGTTTTAACAGAGAAAAACCTTGGAATAACAATGCAGATTCCTAATGATTGGGAGTATGAATATAAATCAATTACTAATGGTTTTGTGGCAAATGATCCTGCCATAAATGTAGAATTTCCTCTAAGGGATTTTAGAGATTGGACAAAAGGATGTTCGATTGGGCTTGGAGTGGAAAATGATGGAATTTTTAGTGAGAATATTTCCATTTTCGAAAACGAGGTTAATAAAATAAATTATTTCGAAGAAGGAGATCAAGATTTTTGTGATTATCAACATTGTGAAATTATTGATATAAAAGGAAGAAAAGCATTAAAGGGTATTAGAGAATTTAAAGAAACAGACTTTGATGGTGATATTCAACATGTTTTTATAACAATTTTAGATAATACAAAAAGAAGAATTTATAAAATAGACAGTTTACTTTCAACACAAGTACCAGAGTGCCAAGAGCATCTAAATGATTTTATTAATGATTTAGAAATTAAGTAATTTTTGGCTTATGTTTAAAAAAGCTTTATTTTTATTGTTATTCTTAACAATATTTTCGAGTAGTAATTGCATTTTTGCTTCTGAAATAGATGATTTGGAGCAAAATATAGAAAGTTTAGAACAACATTTAACATTAAAAAGCAAGGTATCAGAAAATGTGATTAAAAGCGTTCCTAAGATTTTTTATGAAGAATGGGAAAATTATTTAATTGCTGATTTAAAAAAAGATGGAGATGCTTTGATAGTTATTACAATGCTTACGATGCAAAAAACAATAAAGTTTTTAACAGTGGATTATCCATTAGATGTTGCATACAATATTAGTAAAGAAATATTTCGTTTATCAAGTATTTTAATGTTAGGAGATATCTCTGGTTTAATTGGAAAAATTGAACAAATTACGGTGGATAAAGCCATAGAATATGCAATGAATGAATTATCTAAGCACGAAATCAGAGTTGGTTCTGGTACCATGGAGACAGATTATACTACAAACAAAGGAACAAAATCTAATATTAAAATAAATTATATAATTACTCACAAACAAATTAATAATGAAGGTCAAACAGAAGAATACGAAACTGCTATTAAATTTTATTCTCCTGAGGTCATAGAAGTACCTACTAATAAATTTTTTGGAAATTCTATGATGGTATATGAAAATCAGGATAAAATAAATCCATTTATCATAACCATGAAGGGAAAGATGAGATATAAAAATCTGAATTATAGCTGGATAGGCACTCCCGAAATTACTGTAGAATATCCTGAAGTTGTACCTGATTTTGGATTCAAACCAACATCTTTTTGGGAAGAAAAGATAATGAAACCAATCAAAAACTCATTAAAAGATTTTAAAAAGTTATTTAGTTTTTTTGGAGCAAGTGTATTTGATGCTTTTAAGGTAAAAGATTTAGAAAAGATAGAAGGTAATGAAGAATTAAAAAAATTATCAGAAGACATTAAGGAAATTGAAGACGAAATAGATGACGAAATACAGAGAATTGAGGGTAACGATCAAACGGACGAAGAATTTGCGCAAAGAGTGGCTCAATTAAATTTAGAGAATCAATCAACGAATTCAAATAACGAAGAAGAACCATCTGATTCAGAAAACGATATGAGCGAAGAAGAACTGAGAACTCTTTTAATTAAAATATATAATGAACTTGTGAAGAGAAAGCTTGTTTTGAGTGATTTGGCAAATGAAAGTGAAGAAAAAAAGAAAGAAGAACCTAAAAAAGAAGAAAAAAAGGAAAAAGAAAAAAAAGAAGAAAAAAAGAAAGAAGAAAAAGAAATAGTTTCTTATTGTAACTATCAAGGGCAAACTCCATCAAGAAACGATTTAATTATTAATGAAGTTGCGTGGATGGGAACAGACAAGAATGCTGCAGATGAGTGGATAGAGCTTAAAAATATTGGAAATAAAGTATTAGATTTAAAAGGCTATCAACTATTAGATAAAGATAACCAAATTAAAATAATCTTTGAGGAATTAAAGATTAATCCAGGAGAACATGCCTTACTTGAAAGAACTGATGATAATACCGTACCTAACATCAAAGCCGATGTAATTTATAAAGGTAATTTAAATAATAATAATGAATCTCTTTATTTATTTAACAGTGCTTGCTTATTAGAAGATATTGTAGAAGCTAATCCTAATTGGCCAGCAGGAGATAGTTTAAACAGAAAATCAATGGAAAGAAAATCGGATTTAGGTTGGCAAACATATTCTGGTGATTTATATGGAACTCCTAAGGCTAAAAACTCAGAAGGAAAAGCTGTTATTGTTTTACCGGGGGGAGGAGGTGGTGGTAGTAGTTCCCCAAAATATTGTGCGCAAACTGGTTTAAATGAAGCTTTAAGGTCACCAGTGATTATAAATGAGGTTTCTTGGATGGGAACAAGCAACAGCTCATCTGATGAATGGATAGAGCTTAAAAACATTACAGATCAAGATGTTTCCCTTAAAGAATATCAACTATTAGATAAAGATAATCAAATTAAAGTTATTTTTGGAAATGAGGATTTAATACCCGCTAATGGTTTTTATCTATTAGAAAGAACAAATGATGATACTGTTCCAGGAATTAAAGCAGATAAAATTTATGCAGGAGCATTATCCGACACAAATGAAAGTTTAAGATTGTTTAATCAAAATTGTAAATTAGTAGATGGGGTTTTGGCTAATCCTAATTGGCCAGCAGGGGATAGTTTGAATAAAAAATCAATGGAAAGAAAATCAGATCTAAGTTGGCGAACATATTCTGGTGATTCTTTTGGAACTCCTAAGGCTCAGAATTCAGAAGAGGAAAGTTTAAGTCCATCATCAGTGTTTTGTAAAGAAAATGGAGGAGACATAATTACAAGAATGGGATTTAACGGAGACTATAACGTTTGTGTATTTAGTAGCGGAAATGAATGCGAAGAAGAAGCAATGTATAGTGAGTTATGTCCATTAGGGGGAATAGACGTTTCTTCTTACACAGAAGAAGCAAAATATTGTGCCATAAAAGGAGGACAAGTAGTAGAAAATACGTGTGTTTTACAAAATAGCAAAGTCTGTAATTTAACTGATTATTATAATGGATCTTGCGCAGATAATATGTATGGGAAAGGATTAATTATTACTGATATCGATGATGGCTATCAAAATGATGAACGAGAATATGTAAGAATCTTTAATCAATCAGAAGAAGTCATTGAATTGTGTTCTTCTACCGAATGTAAATATTTAGCATATTTTAGTAGGGATGGTAATGGCAATCTTCCAAAATGGAATGAACCTAATTTAAATATTACATTACCGCAAGTAACACTAAATGCTAATTCTCATTTTCAAATAGATTTTAATAAAAATAATAGAGGTGATTTCAAAGTTCCTTTACCTGATTTAGAAAATGATGGATATTTTTATCCTAATAATGCATCGGTTTGTTTATTTGATAAAGACGTAACACTTTTAACAGAGGAAGAGGCCAAGAAAGCTAAGATAGATTGTGCGGGCTGGCTTTTTCCAAAATTTGAAACAGATCCTAATAATATTAAAGAAGGTTCGGAGGTAGTTAGGAGTGGTGAACCATATATTAATGATGATAGAGAAAAAATGATTTCAAGAAAAATAGATTCTAATCTATATATTGATAGAGATAATAATTCTATTGATTTTGAACATAAAAAACCTTTAATTTATACAGTTCCTGCTGTTTTGAACTTTGATTTTACTGAATTGGAAGATAAAACAAAACTTAAACTTTCTTGGGATTTTGATGAATCCTTGGATATGGAAAAAATAAGCTACAAAATTTATTACACAAAAAACAGTGCTTTTGATGAAGACAATTTAACCGAAATAACGCAAGAAAATACAATTTCTAATGGAAAACATGTTGAAACAACTGTTTATCCTATTGAAGAGGGAATCGATTATAGATTTATAGTTAAAATATTTGAGCAAGGTGGAAATGAATCTATTATTAAAGATCCTCTATTTTACACTTATTCTTCTTCTTTTAATGATCATATGTATGGCTTGCTTAGATATGATTCAAATAAAACAAATAAAACTGATTATATTGGTCCGCAAAAAGAAGTAGTTATGAGAGATTTAATTATTGGAGAATCTGATACAAGTTTTACAATTACTCCACTTATAGATAAATACGGTAATTTATATGTTATACATCCTTTAAATATTCCTTATTTTAATACAAGTATTGCTAGCTATGACAAAAATGGATTGTTTAGATGGAAATTTAATATGTTTGATCACTATGGGCAAGGAGAATTAATTTTAGCAGATAGTATTTACTATTTAACAGGTGATGGGCTTATTAAGTTTTCTCTTACAGGAGAAAAATTATGGCAAAATTATTTTAATGCCTTACAACACAATTTCTTATATAATAACAACAATCTCTATTTTAAATGTAATACATTAGATAAAATAGGAATGTGTAAAACAAGTATTCAAGAAAATGTAGAAGTAGAATTAATTTATACTATGTTAGAGGATAAACAAATATCTAATTTGCTTATAGATGACTTTAGCAATATTTTCTTTATTTATGATCTTAAATTAATTAAGGTAGCGCCTGATAAAAGTTTTGAAGAACTTTCTTTGGAAGGCATCGATGATGGCACTCGTATAAATATACTTAGGAATAAAATATTAATATCTTCTTATAGTAAAGAAATTTTAGTTGATAAAGATAGTATGATAAAGCTTTTAGATGAGGCTAGAGACCCTTTACATAGTGTCGCTGTAGCCTCAGACGGTTTTTATATATTTGAAGTTGTAGGATATGATGATGCACTCATCTTTTTGGACATAAATGACAACAGTATGAAACACCTTTCTTTTGTTAAAAGAACAAATATGAATGGTTATCCTTGCGTTGTTGATATAAATAACAATATTTATTATATGAGTTCAGAGAATAACCTTGTGGGATATAAAAGAGACGGAGATACAATCACTCAACTATTTGATCAAAATACTGCTAAAGATAATATGGGTTTTGATATTATTTTAATTAATGGAAAAATATATTATCCTGCTTGGGATAAATTAGTCGAAGCTTCCTTTGAATAAAATTGTATTTCTGTTATAATAAAAAAGTTAAAAATAAGTTAATTTAAATAATGATATTATGAATATAAGCTTTACTAAAATTGGCAGGTTTTTATTTTACATTTTTACATTTCTATTACCATTGTTTTATATTTCAAATTCAGCAGTTTCAATTGAGTTAAATAAAACAATGTTTTTATTACCTTTTTTAAGTATAATTGCAATTTTTGCAATCATAGGAATTATAAAAGAAGGCAAGTTTAGATTAAGAAACAAGTTTGCATCCTTTGGTATTACATTGTTTCTTTTATTTACTATTATTTCTACTATTTTTTTATCTTTAAATCCCTTAAATAGCTTTTTTGGAGAAAGTGGCAGTTCAGACTCCCTTATATCATTTTTAATATACGGAGGATTGTTTTTTTTACCAATTATATTGATGGAAAAAAAAGAACAAATAAAGAACATTGGTATTTCATTAATTTCTAGTGTTTCCATTTTAAATATTGGATTTTTAGGAAAATTTGCATTAGGTGGTGAAATTTACCTTGCTTTAGGTAGTATAAATATTCTTGCTATATTTAATGTTATAGGATTAATTATGCTTTTTTTCTTATTTAAAGAAGAAAAAAATCCTTCAATTAAAGGACTTCTTGGCTTATCGTTTTTTATACTATTAGCAGGTCTTATTTTAATTAACTTTGATATTGCTTGGTTTATTTTAGCAGTTGCTTCTTTTTTGGCTTTTTGGACACTACTTCTTTCTCAAAACTTTAAGAAGCATAATTTTGCATTATTATTAATTACCATTATTTCCGTTATTCTATTTTTAGTAAATCCAACTTTTCCTTTTGAAAAAAAGGAAAGTGTTCATACATTAGGATTCCAGGAAAGTTTTGAAATTGCTAAGAATTCATCTGTTTTAGGTTCAGGTATAGCTAGTTTTGATGAAAACTTTATAAAGTATAATCCTACAATGTTACAGGATACTATTCATTATGAATCTTTTTCAGTTATATTTCATATATTAAATGATTTTGGAATAATAGGATTACTTTTATTTTTAATACCATCTTTTTATCTAATATTAAAAGGTTTTGTACGTTTTTTAAAAAAGAAACAGGGTGTTTATGAAAAAATGAGCTTTATTTCATATTTATCTCTTTTTATTCTTTTGTTTTTCTACAGTCTTGATGTAGTCCTTATGTCTTTGTTTTTCTTCTTCATGTCTTTATTTGTAATTTGTTCAGAAAAAGGCAAAGAAGTTTGTTTTAAGAATAAAACCCCAGGCATTATATTCTTAAATGTAGCCGGATGCTCCTTGATTTTAATGTCAATAATTGTTTTAAACTATTTCTATATTCTAAATTATCTTTCTGAAAATTATTATGGTTTAGCTATTGAAAATCATAAAGAAGATAGGGTTAAGGCTATAGAGTACCTTGAAAAAAGTAATTCTTTTGTAGAAAAAGAAAAGACTTTAATAGGATTATCTCAATTATATCTTTTAAATGCTAGCGATCTATATAATGAAAGCAGGCTTTTGGAAACTAAAGAAGAGGATAGAGAAATTAAAAAAGAAGAATGTGAAGAATTTATGCAATTGTCAGAACAAAAAGCCATAAAAGCAACAGAGGTAAGTTCTCAAGATTATTCAACTTGGATTAACTTAGGAAATATTTATAACAATAGAAGATATTTAAGAGATGAAGAGCTTGCAGATAAGGCTATAGAGGCTTACAAAAAGGCCGCTGAGTTAGCACCTTTTACAAAAGATCCTTATGTAGCATTAATTCAGGTGTATAGTGAGCTTGGAAATGTGGAAAAAAGAGAAGAATACGTTGAAAAAATAAGAGTGATTGATCCCAATTATCTATAATGAAAATATATTTAAGAGCTTTAAGCACTATTAAACATCAAAAAAGCTTAGCAATATCCCTTGGTATTGCTTGCTTTATTTTATCATGCCTTACAATTGCCGAACCTTTCTTTTTTAAAGAAATTATAAACAGTCTTGTTTCTTTTAATGGACAAGGTAGTTTTTTAGATAATATTATTAATATTTTTTTAATTTGGACCTGTATTGTTTTGTTAAACATTTCCATGCAAATGTTTATATCGTACGGTTCTACTAATTTAGCTATTAAGGTATTTTCTATTTTATGGAAAAAAACATTTAAACATGTTTTAAATTTATCAATTAATTTTTTTCAAAGTGACAAATTGGGAAGCATTGTAAGAAACTTTGAAAGAGGGCTGGATAATAATTACATGCTTCAAATAGGATTTTTTAGACATGTTTTAATAAATGTTTTTACGCTTTTAATTTTGATTCCAATTATATTTTATTTAAACGCTAAAATGGCTTTGCTTATTGTATCGACTTTTCCTTTTTTAATATTTTTTATTGTTTTTGGAGTTAAAAAAGTAAAGGGCGGTCAAGCTATCACAGATAAGAAATGGTCAGAATTGTCAGGTATTGCCTATGATGCTGTAAATAATATATTTCTTGTACAAAGTTTTACCTTAAATCACAAATTATTAAAAATGGTAAACAATTTAGAGGGTATTGCTTACAAAGAACAAGTTAAAACCAATAAATGGTGGGGAGCTATTATTGGTATTTCTAGATGCTTGGGATATATTTTAAATATATTAGTCTTTTTTGTTGGAAGCTATCTATTTATTAAAAATGAGATATCGCTAGGAGATATTATAATGTTCATCGGTTTTACAAACATTATTATAAATGTTTTTAATTCATTTTTTTGGAGTGTGCTGGATTATTCTCATCAAAGAGAAAAAATTGATGCCTTTTTTAATGTTTATGACGCAGAAGTAGAAATCAAAAGTAAGGAAAATGCTTTGAAACTAGATAAAGTAAAGGGTGATATAGAGTTTAAAAATGTTTCTTTTTCGTATAAAGACGGTGTGAATGCACTTAAAAAAATTTCTTTTAAAATAAAGCCAGGAGAAGTTGTTGCTTTTGTTGGACACACAGGGTCAGGTAAATCTACGACCGCTAATCTCATTTCAAGATTTTACGATATAACAGAAGGTCAAATCTTAATAGATGGACATGATATAAAAGACATTGATCTTGATTTTTTAAGAAAAAATATAGCCATTGTTTTTCAAGAAAATACATTTTTTAATACTAGTTTTCTAGATAATTTAAGAATTGATAATAATAAAATTAGCATAAAAGATATTGAAGATGCTTGCAGAAAAGCCTATGCATTTGATGTTATTAAAAAAAACAAGAAAGGATTAAATCAAATTATAGGGGAAAGAGGAACTAAATTATCTGGAGGTGAAAAACAAAGATTAAGTATTGCTAGAGCTATTTTGAAAGACGCACCTATTCTTGTTTTAGATGAAGCAACTTCTGCGCTTGATGCTAAAACAGAACATAAGATCCAATCAGCAATATCTAATGTAATCAAGGGTAGAACTACTATTATTATTGCTCACAGACTATCAACCATTAAAAAAGCAGATAAAATTTTTGTTTTTAAGGATGGCCATATTGTTGAGCAAGGCAATTTTGAAACTCTTATGAAAAAGCAAGGAAAATTTTACGAACTTGTAAATTATCAATTGACTATTTAATTAAAATATCTAGACGTTGCTTAACGTATATATAAATGGCTTATTTGTGATGGGGGGTGAGTCAAAGTGGAGGCAAGGTTTACTCTTGGAGTATACGGCTTTATATTTGATGAGTTTGAAGGGAAATTACTTTTATGCGGAACAAGTAATGTTTTTCTTGCCATTTGGAATCTTCCTGGTAAAA
>OFEK01001394.1_pt1 | contig 16480 bp, 11 predicted proteins | sample 1521131 | NCBI WGS metagenome assembly OFEK01 (sample SAMN05720209, study PRJEB24109) | activated sludge metagenome | isolation source: Anaerobic digester | place: China | collected 2015-12-16
GCGCGTGAGGCCGAGTGCTCGGCGCTGTCGGCGACTGGCCGAAGGCCGCCGCCGCCCCACACGGAGCCGCGAAGCGGCGAGGGGGTGTGGGGGATACGTCCCCCACGCTTTTAGAGTATCATTTTGAACGCAATTATCCATGCCCCCTGCGACACCCGCGAAGCATGAAAACAGGCTCACCCGGGAGTCTATCTTCTACTCAGCTCAGTATGCGACGGGTATACCGGCCGGGGTCGACATTCATGGATGCCGGAAACTGCGAGGCGAGCAAGCGCGGGGATCGCGCGAGGGGGCGCCGAATCCTGTTGCGGCGCATCCCTTCAGTTCCCCGAGAAATCCGGAGGACGAGCAGAGCCGGGAATTCCTGAAACCGGGCGGTCAGCGCTTTGCCGCGGCGATTTCACGGCCCAGCTTCTCGACAACCTTCTCCCTGAGCGCCTCCTTTTCCCCGGCCCAATCGCTGTCCGCATCGAGGTTGGGCACGACGGCCGACCCCGAAACTTTGCACGCATCCAACAACAGCATCTTGACGTGATCGATGCGATCCCGGGTCACGGACGCAAGGGTGGCGGCGTACTCGTCCAGGACGGACTCGATTCCGCCTGTGTCCACCGCGCAGACTTCGGACAGGAGCGCGAGCAATTGCCGGTTGTCCCGGTCGGGATCGAGGCGCCGGGCGATTTCATCGCACAGGATGTCGCCGTTCAGGGCAGGCACCGTCTCCCGCAGGATCTGCAGTTCTTTGCGGAAACCTTCAATGGGCAGCAAACCGTCCAGGTATCTTCCCGTCAATCCGGAGAAGCGTTGCCTGAATTCAGCCAGCGCCCGTTCGCGCTTCTCGTCTTCGGTCAGGGTCAGATTCCTGGTTCGTTCCATCACCAGGTCCAGAGTGCTCTTGATTTCAGCCATAGGGATTCCGATTCAATTTGTTCAATGTATTCAAAAAGTTGTCAGTGTGCTTGCAAGGTGGTCGAAGAAACGTGATGCAGTTCCGCTGTAACATGTCAGGCGAGGTTTTTCAAGCTCGCGGAAGGTGAAAGAACGCTTTCCCGGGCATGAATGGAAGGCCGCCGGACCGCCGCTCGACTGATCGACTGGAAATGCCGCTCCCGGAAGGCTTCCTTGACTTTCAAGCCCCAGATCTTAGATTTTTCACACTGTGGTTGAAACGAGAGGTCGCTTTGAAGGCGTGATCGCAACGCGGGTCCGCTCCAGGCTCGTCGGCGTTTTCGTGGATGGGGGAAAAAGATCGTCCCATTGCCGGGGCTTGGGTGTTTGGGCCCGAGGGGCCCGAAGTGCGCCCGTTCGGATATTGCTTTGAAGGATTTCAAGCGCAGATGATCCCTGAAGAAATGAGAAGCGCCCTGGCGCGGAAGGCGGCGTCGGCGGAAAGTCCCCGGGAACGGGCCATCGATGTCATGTTCGAATTGCAGGACCACTACGGGTACATGACCGATGAAGCCATGGAGGAGGCGGCCGGGATTCTCGGAATGACGACCCTGGAGCTCGAGGAACTGGCCACCTTCTATGACCATATTTACCGCAGCCCCGTGGGCAGGTACGTCATCCACGTCTGCGACAGCGCCGTCTGCTGGATGGAGGGGCACCAAAGGATCATCGATTACCTTTGCGAACGGCTTCAGCTCACCGTGGGCGGCACATCGCCCGACGGCCTCTTCACCCTGCTTCCCGTTTGCTGCATCGGGTATTGTGACAGGGCTCCCGCCATGATGATCAATCGGAATGTCTACGGTCGGTTGACTCGCGAAAAGATCGACAGGATACTCGACCGGCTGATCGAGCACTCCCAATTTCACGAAACGGAATAATCGACCCATGTATCCCCAGGTACTCTTTCGGAATCGCAAGCCCGATCGCATCGTCACTCTCGACGAATACCGGGCCGGGGGCGGTTACCGGGCATTGGGAGAAGTCCTGCGCAAGCGGAGCGCCGGGGAGGTCTGCCGGGTGGTGGACGAGGCCGGCCTGCGGGGGCGGGGAGGAGCGGGTTTCCCGGCGTCCAGGAAATGGGAGTCCGTTCCGGCGGACGGGGCCTACCCGCGCTACCTGGTCGCCAATTCGGATGAGATGGAACCCGGCACTTTCAAGGACCGGGTGCTGATTCATGCCGACCCTCACACCATCATCGAGGGAATGATCCTTGCCGGGTTCGCCATCGGAGCCTCCAAGGCGTTCTTGTTCGTGAGGCCCTCTTACGAGAGCAGTGCGGCGATCATGGAAAGAGAGCTGCGGATTGCGAGGGAGGCGGGCTATCTCGGCGGGAACATCCTCGGTACGGATTATTCCCTGGATATCGTCGTGCATCGCAGCGGCGGGCGCTACATCTGCGGCGAGGCCAGCGCCCTGTTGAATGCCGTCATGGGGAAACGGCCGAACCCCCAACGGCCGCCTCCGTATCCGACGGTCAAAGGGCTCTGGGAACGTCCCACGGTGGTGAACAACGTGGAAACCCTGGCCAACGTGCCCCATATACTGAGAAACGGCCCGGAATGGTTTCGCGGCCTGTCCCGGTCGAAGACTCCGGGAACCAAGCTGTTTTGCATCAGCGGCAAGGTGAGCCGGCCCGGGTGCGTGGAACTGCCCATGGGGACCCGGTTGAACGAAATCATCGAAGAACATGCGGGAGGCATGGCGCCCGGGTCCGAGTTCAAGGCCTGTCTTCCCGGAGGCGCTTCGACCTACTTCCTGACCGGGGACAACCTCCACGCGGAAATGGATTTCGACGGCATGGCCGCCGTGAAGAACCGGCTCGGCACGGGAGCCGTCATAGTCTTCGACCGGAAGACCTGCCTCGTGGGGGCCACTCTGAATCTGATGCGTTTCTTCGCCCGCGAATCCTGCGGGTGGTGCACGCCGTGCCGCGAAGGCCTGCCGTACATGCGGGACTTGCTGGAGCGTATCGAAGAAGGGGAGGGGCGGGAAGAATACATCCCGATGCTGCGGCTCATGTCCAGGCAGGTCTGGAATTCGTACTGCGCGCTCGCTCCCGGAGCGGCCTCGCCCGTGGAGAGCCTGCTCGATCACTTTGCCGACGAAGTGCACGAGCACATCAGTCAGAAGCGTTGCCCGTTCAAGGATTGAAGCCCCTCAGCGGGGGGAAGGGCGCGTGATGCCGTTCGGGTTCTCATCCCGCGTCGCGGCGTTCGAGGAAAACCATGCCAAGCTTGATCATAGACGACCTCGAAATCGAAGTCCCGCAAGGGACGAAGGTTATTGAAGCGGCCGAGCGACTGGGCATCATGATCCCTCGATTCTGCTACCACCACGCGCTGGGATCGGCGGGGGCCTGCAGGATGTGCGCGGTGAAATTCCTCCAGGGCCCCTTCAAGGGAGTCCAGATGAGCTGCATGATCGAGGCTCAGGACGGCATGGTGGTTTCCACGACGGACGAGGAGGCGGTTGGCTTCCGCAAACAGGTGATCGAATGGCTCATGCTGAATCACCCTCACGACTGTCCCGTCTGCGACGAAGGGGGGCAGTGTCTACTGCAGGATGAAACCGCATCGAGCGGTCACGGCATTCGCCGGTACGCGGGTCGGAAACGCACCTATCGCGATCAGTATCTCGGAGCGTTCATCGCGCATGAAATGAACCGCTGCATCCACTGCACCCGTTGCGTTCGTTTCTACCAGGACTACACGGGCTACCGGGATCTCGGAACGATGGGGATCGCCTCTCACGTATACTTCGGCCGCTACGGGGACGGGCCCCTGGAGAGCCCGTTTGCCGGTAACCTCGTGGAACTTTGCCCCACGGGGGTTTACACGGACAAGCCTTCCCGCCACAAGGTCCGACACTGGGACCTGGAACGGTCCCCTTCCGTTTGCATTCACTGCTCGCTGGGATGCAACACCGTTGCCGCCGCCAGGTACCGTGAGATCATGCGCGTCGAACCGCGTTTCAACGAAGCGGTCAACGGTTATTTCATCTGCGACCGCGGGCGCTATGGCCTGGCATATGCGAACCATGTGGAACGGCCGCGCGGGGCCGTGGTCGATGGTGTTGAAACCGACTGTGAAACCGCCGTTCGGGCCGCATCCGAGCGGTTGTCGGCGATCTGCGCGGAGGCCGGTTCCGATGCGGCGGCGGTGCTCGGGTCGGCACGGAACAGCCTGGAGACCCAGGTCCGGTTGGAACGCCTGGTGAAACGCAAAGGCTGGAGGGCGCCGCGCTACTTTGTCGATCCGGGTCTCGCTCACCGGGTGGAGCGGGCTGTTGCCGGTTTGAGTGAACGAACGGCGGTGTCGCTCCGCGAGATTGAAACCGCCGACGTCATCCTGGCGGTGGGCGTGGATCCGGTCAATGAGGCCCCCATGCTGGCACTCGCAATGCGGCAGGCACGGCGCAGGGAGGCTTCCGTCACGGTGGTCGATCCGCGTCCCGTGTCGCTGCCCTTTGCCTTCGAGCACATCGCGATGCATCCGGACGATATCGATGGGTTTCTGGACGCGCTGACAGGGCTGGTGCGGGATCCGGCACAAAAGCCCGTGAGCGGTGCGGGGGCTGCGGGCAAGGCGGATTCGATTGCGGTGCCGGCCGGAAAGCTTGCGGGTGCCGGTTTTCCCGTCATCGTCTGCGGCACGGCCGTCACCCGCGAGACGACCCCGGATCGTGCAGCCGGCCTTGCGGACGCAATCCTGGAACGGGGGAGCAGGGCCGGCCTGTTTTACGTCCTTCCCGGTGCGAACGCTTTCGGGGCCGCACTCTGGGCGCCGGCGCGGCAGAGGTCTTTTTCGCAAACGCTCGAAGGAATTGAAAACGGCGCGATCAAAGGGCTCCTGGCGATCGAGGCGGACCCGCTCCGGGAGTTTCCGGACCGGCCGCGCCTGGAACGGGCGCTGAAAAAGCTGGAACTGCTGGTCGCGGTGGACTGCCTGCCTTCTGAAACCCTTCGGTCGGCTCATATCGTCATCCCTACATCGACGCTGTTCGAATCGGGCGGCAGTTACGTCAACCAGGAAGGGCGGGTCCAGTACGCCGAGCCGGTTTACAGGGGAGGTGTTCCCATCGGTCAGGCGGGCGGCGGGAGTCATCCCCGGCGAGCTCATGGAGTGGGCGTCCCGGGGACGGATCCGCGGTCGGCGCCGCTGATCCTGGCCGCTCTTGAGGGGGACGCCGACGCATCGCCGGCGGATCGCTCCCGTCCCCACGTCCCGTTCCGGGAAATCGCGGACGAATGTCCCGCTCTTGCCGTAATCGGGCAATCCTATCCGGTGGACGGCATTCGCGTTCTGCCTGCCAGAGCACTGGCCGAAAACCCGACGGCGCAAGTCGCCCGGCACGAGACCGCCCGGCGAGACGACGTTCTCGAGCTCATACTCGCCGACACGACTTTCGGCAGCGAAGAGCTCTCGCATTACTCGCACATCACACAGCAGGTCGAACCTCGGCCTCATGCCGTCATGCACGCGGCGGATGCCGCCGCGGCAGGCCTCTCGGACGGTGACCGCATCCGACTGAACCTTGCCGGCGGTCCCGTTGAGATCAATCTCATGATTTCGACCGCCGTGGCTCAGGGAGTGCTGATCGTGCCCAGGCACAGGGATGTCGACTGGCGCGGGATCGGGAGCTTCCGGGCGACGATTCCCCTGAGCGCCGTCGAGAAGGCGTGAAACCGGATCGTGTGTGACGCGCGGAGCTTTACCTTCGAGGGGCTCTCGATCCTCCGACGCATCATGATATTCCGTTTCGGATCCGACTTTAATACTGTGAGCGCAATGCGGGCATTTCCGTCCGCCGTCTTTCGGTCGCGGCGTCCGCGGGCAAGCCGCGGAGCTTGTCGTTGCCGGTGCGCCGAAGCATTTCTCGCCGCGACCGCGCACAACGGAATGGGAGGTTATTCGGATGTCGTCGAAAAGGTATGCCGTCGGTGTGGATCTCGGCGGCACCAAGATCGCCGTGGCACTGGTGGACGATCGGGGAGAGGTGCTCAAGCACGCCCGATACCTGACGTTTGTGAGGGAGGGGCCGGAGGCCGTCAGGGACCAGATCATCGGTGCCGTGAAGGAAATACGCAAGGGAACGAAAACTCGCCCGGCGGGTATCGGCATCGGCGTGGCAGGGCAGATCGCCCGTGACGACGGGATGGTCAGGTTCGCGCCCAACCTGGGCTGGCGAAACGTTCCACTGGGCGAGCAGCTTCGCGCGATCACGCGGCTTCGCGTGGTGGTGGTCAACGATGTTCGAGCGGCTGCCGCGGGCGAGTGGACGTTCGGCGCCGGCAAGGATTGCGGGGATCTGATCTGCATGTTTGTCGGGACGGGCATCGGCGGCGGGATTGTGGCGCAGGGGCGGATGCTCCACGGATGCGGAAACTCGGCCGGGGAAATCGGCCATGTGGTGGTCGACATGAACGGTCCGCTGTGCCATTGCGGCAGGCGGGGATGCATGGAGGCGCTGGCCGGAGGCTGGGCGATCGCACAGAAGGCGCGGGATGCCATTCTTCTCGATCCCGCCCTGGGGACTCCGCTTCTCAGGCTGGCCAAAGGGCAGATCAACAATGTCACGACCGAGCTTGTGGCGACGGCCTTCCGCATGGGGGATCCCCTGGCACGGCAGCTCATCGACCGCGCCGCCGACGCGCTCAGCGTGGGGGCGGTCAGCCTGGTGAACGCCTTCAACCCGTGCCGGCTTATTCTTGGCGGCGGCGTCGTCAACGGTCTGCCGGAGCTGATCGAGCGCGTGAGGGAGGGAATCCGCCATCACGCGTTGGTCACGGCCGCCGAATCCGTAACGGTGGTTCCGGCAAGCCTCGGGGATGATGCGGGGGTTATCGGGGCGGCCGTTTTGGCCATGCAATCACCAGCCTGAACGATGCGTCCGGGAGAAAATTCCGTTGCTTCCGTTCAGGCGTGCCGGAAAACCGCGCGACCGGTTCCTTGAAACTGTGGCCCGGAGGGAATATGATGGGCGGGCCATGTCGGAGGTGCCGCCTCCATTGGGCTGTTCGGACGGGAACGACCGGGCGATGATTCTGTATGCTCCGTTGTCGGTCGGCGAAGGGCGGGTACGGTTCCACCGTGCCCACGACCGGGCCCGCGGCGCGGCGGGCGACGGTTTTTCGAGCTGCGTCGCGCGATGCCGGTCACGGTGATTTGCGCGCAGCCCGGTTGCGGATGCCGAGCGGCAGTGACGACGAAACGATGAGCGAGGAAACGATGACGAAGAAAGTGCCGGATCTCTACCCGGTGAATGCCTTTCTCGGCGGGCACGCGGCTGAAATCCAGGCGAGGATCGAGGTCCTGGAAAAGGATCGTTTTGCTTCCCGTTTCTGGCGCAAAGACCCCGATCTGTGGAAATCGGATCCCGACAACCGGAAGTCGATCGCGAATTCCATGGGCTGGATCGATCTTCCCGATAAAATAAGCCTTCATGCGCCGGCACTCGCCGAATTCGCGCGCGACCTGAGAATCTGTCGTTTCAAGCACGTGGTTCACATGGGCATGGGCGGCAGCAGTCTTGCCCCCCTCGCATTCCGGGAAATCTTCGAATCCGGCGCGGAGGGGCTGGCTCTGACCGTGCTGGATTCGACCTCCCCGTCGACCGTCCTGGAGATTGAACGTCGGCTGCCCATGGCGGAAACCTTTTTCATCGAGGCGAGCAAATCCGGCGGTACCGTGGAAAGCCGGTCGTTCGGCGAATACTTCTATGCCAGGATGAGAGCCGTGAAAGGGGAAGGCGCGGGGATACATTTCGCGGTCGTCACCGATCCCGGGTCCGTCCTGGTGAAGCTCGCGGAGGAAAGAAACTATCGCGGCACCTTTCTGAATTTCGGAGACATCGGCGGGCGCTACTCGGCCCTGTCCTTTTTCGGATTGGTGCCGGCGGCGCTGATGGGGCTGGATGTCGAGGAGATTCTCGCCCGCAGCCTGTCCATGATGGAAGCGTGCGGGCCGGACGTTCCCGTGAAGAAAAATCCCGGAATGACCCTGGGCGTGGTGATGGGAGAAATGGCCCTGCGCGGCCGCAACAAACTCACCCTGATCGCTCCCGAATCACTCTCGACCCTCGGCCTGTGGCTCGAGCAGTTGGTCGCCGAAAGCACCGGAAAGGAAGGCAAGGGCATTGTCCCAGTCGTCGGCGAACCGCTCGGCGATCCTGCGGTGTACGACGATGACCGGTTGTTCGTCGTCCTTTGCCTTGAAGGCGAGGTGGACGGGTTCCTCGAATCTCGAATCGACGCCTTGCGGAAGGCGGGCCACCCGGTGATCGTCGTCCCGATGGCCGACCGGCTGGATCTGGGCCGGGAGTTTTTCCGCTGGGAGATCGCGACCGCGACCGCCGGGGCGATCCTGGGGATCAACCCTTTCGATCAGCCCAACGTGCAGGAAAGCAAGGACATCACGAAGCGGTTCCTGGAGCAGGTGCGCGACGAGGGCTGCCTGGTCGAGGGCAAGATTGAATTGGGGGATGGTCCCCTGCAGTTTTACGGGACTGCGCCGGGCGCGGCTTCAGCGGGGCAGGCGTTGTCCCGGTTTCTGAAGGGAGCCCGAAGCGGCGATTACCTGGCCTTTCTCGCTTATCTGCCTGAAGCCTCCGGTGTCGAGCCCGGCCTGCGGAATCTGCGCGGCCTGGTGAGGGACCGGCTGAAGCTGGCCACAACCCTCGGCTTCGGCCCCAGGTATCTCCATTCCACGGGGCAGCTGCACAAGGGGGGGCCGAATACCGGGCTGTTCCTGCTGATCACCTGCGACGACCCGGAAGACGTCCCGGTTCCGGGGCAGCCATACACGTTCGGGGTATTGAAACGGGCCCAGGCGCTGGGCGATTTCGAAGCCCTGGCAAAGCACGGTCGGCGCGTGCTGCGGGTGCACATCGCCGGGAATCCGGTCAAGGGACTGGCGGCCCTCGAGAAAGCGTTCAGAGAGGCGCTTTGACGGTGATGTGGATGCACGGTGCGCGACCCGGCGGTGGGAAAAACGGGAGAAGCTGAGACGTGATGACGGAATTTCCGGAATCGGAGCACAAGAGAAAGGGCAAGCTTTCCGCGTCGATCCTGTCGGCGGATTTCGGGAACCTTGCGGAAGAAGTCAAGGCGGTGGAACGAGCGGGAACGGATTGGATTCACGTGGACGTTATGGACGGCCATTTCGTGCCCAACATCACCATCGGTCCCGATGTGGTGAAGGCCATCCGCGGAGTCACCGCCCTGCCGCTCGACGTTCACCTCATGATCGAAAAGCCGGAGCGGTACATCGAAGCTTTCATCCGGGCAGGGGCCGACTACCTGGGGGTTCACGCCGAAGTCTCCCCGCATCTGCATCGCACGGTTCAACGCATTCGCGAACTGGGGGCCAGGCCCGTGGTGACTCTCAACCCTTCGACCCCCCTTTGCGCCGTCGAACATGTCCTCGGCGACATCGACATGGTGCTTCTCATGACCGTCAACCCGGGGTTCGGAGGGCAGAAATTCATTCGGTCCATGCTTCCCAAGATACGCCGATGCCGGGAGATGATCGACGGGATGCGGCTCCCGGTGCTGCTCGAAGTGGACGGAGGAGTGAACCGGGACACGATCGACGACCTGGTGGATGCGGGAGTGGACGTCTTTGTGGCCGGTTCGGCGGTTTTTGCCGGGAACGATTACGCCCGGAACGTCAATGGTCTGGTGGAGCGCATACGCCAGGCGGGTGCGGCGGGCGGGCCGAAGGCAAGGGGCTGAGAGTCCACGGCTCAGCGCCACTCCGGGGCCACGGGGCTATGGGCTCCCGGCATGACGCCGCAACGGGTGGCGCGGCTCGTCGCGGGCTGCGGTCTCCATGCCGCGGGAAAGCCTCGATGGCGCTGCGGCTTTTTCCAGGTGATGACGCTCCAACAAGAATCCGCCTTCGGGAAAACCCCCGAAGGCGGTGGTCAACGACGGGCTGAAGATTACTGAGGCATTGGGCCTCTGCCCCTGCCTCTGCCCCTTGCCCCGGGGCCTGCACCCGAGCAGAATTCTTCTCTCGTCAGGGTGCCGTCCTTGTTGCCGTCCCTGTTTGCGAAGTTCTTTTCCGCATTCCCGCGCCGATGAGGTACCGCCATGAACTCGTCCTTGCTCACCATTCCATCGTGATTGGTATCCAGCTGGTCGAACCGTTCCGAACACCTCATCATGGGCCGCTGACCGGATTGTGGCTGGGTGCTCTGAGCCGCGGCCAAACCGGTCCATAACACGGTGAGTGCGATCAACAGCGCCAAACCCAGTACCGTCGGTCTTGATGCTTTCATGTTCCACTCCTTTGCTGACGTTCGAGCCTTCATCCCGAATGCGCCCGGCATGCGGGGCTCTCGCTTCGTGTCGGTGTTTGGTCCGGCCGGGTTGTCGGAGAAAACGTACGGACGGGAGCCCGCAACGCAGAACTGGGGTTCCGCTTCGGGATGGTCCACGGTCTGCCTCCAATCTAGACACTGCCCGTTCGATCTCAATCGGGGATACGACTGGTGCGGATCGGACCGGTTTCCCGCGTTCTCCCCCCGCTGACTCTCCGCTGTGAGGGCTCAGTCCGAAAGTCGGGGGCCTTCACCCGGTGGAAAACGGAGGAAATCCCGTCCGGCGCGACGCTTTTTGTGGATTCCGCCGCGCGCAAGGGCGAAAATGACGTAGCGGCTGAGTCCGCTCAAAGCCGCGGTACACGCGAGTCGGAAGTCTTGCCGCTCCATTCACCGACAGCGGACGTTCCACGGGAACGTCGAGGAAGGTGGCCAATGAAACTCATCGAGTCATGCTGCACTCACGGGGAACTCTGGGAGATCATTCTCTCTTCCATCAAGGAAGCGATCATCCTTTCGGACACGGCGGGACGCGTGCTGAGCGCAAGCCCCGCCGTGGAAAGGATTCTGGGGTATGAGCCCCACGAGCTCGAAGGCCGGGGCATCTCCCTTCTTTTCACCTCCGAAGACATTTCGTGCCTGTGTCCCAACATCCTTCACCTGGCCGTGAAGCATCGACGGTTCGACGGGGAGCTCATGCTGGTTCGCAAGGACGGGTCGCGGTTCGTCTGTTCGATGTCGGTCGAGTGCCACGTCGACCCAAAAGAAGGGAAACAAGTTCTGCTGTTCTGTGTCGAGGACGTGGAGAAGCGCAGGGAGTTGGAGCGGACCGCCGCCGGAAGCCACTACCAGGACCTGATCAAGATCGCGAACGGGATCGCTCACGAGATCAGGAACCCCCTGGTCAGCCTGGGAGGTTTTCTGAACCGGATCTACAAGACCCGTTCCGGGGATGATGAACTGATGAAATACCATGACATTTCCATGAGAAGTCTCAGGCGCATCGAAAACCTGATCGCCAAAGTCGAGCTCTTCGCCAGGCTCCCCACGCCTCAACTGGAGGAGACCGTCATTCGGGATTTGATCGAGGAGCTAACAAAATCCTACGAGGACGAGTTGAGAAAACGCAAGATCGCGCTGCATCTCACACTCGACGATGCAGTGCTGCTTGTCGACCGGAACCTGATCGCCAAGGCGCTTGCCATCATCGTCGAGAACGCGATCCAGGTGTTGCCCGGAGGCGGGCGGATAGAAATCCTGTCGAGGAGCATGTCCGATCAATACGAGTTGAGCGTCGCCGACAACGGCCCGGGAATATCCGCGGACGATCTGCCCTATGTTTTCAATCCTTTTTTCAGTACCAGACCCGACGGGGTGGGAATCGACCTGGCGGTGGTCCGGCGGGTTGCGGAAACCCACGGCGGATGCGTCGGGGTCATTTCGAGCCCGGGTGAGGGGGCGACCTTCTATCTGAGGCTGCCCGTCGAGAGGCGTCGATCCATCCGCACGATGCGCCTTTCCGAAGACGGCGCGGGGTCAAACCTACACTTTTCACTTTCTGCAAATCTCCATCAACCGGGGGCTCACAACGAAGAACCAAGATCTTCCGGGCCGAGGGTATTCTCACAGAAATCGTCATTCCCCGCAGGCACGCTTGAACAGTTCTCGGACACCTCAAGAAGCCCCTTGAGCGATATCATTCCCCGCGGCCACGGTTGAACGATGAGAAGCGGCCCCGCCGCTGCGTGCCCCAAAACCGCCCGATTCTATCTTCCATGTCATTTGCCGATTGTCCGGTCGATGAGTTCCGGAAGCCTCAGGGGCGGACCTGCGGGATCGAAGCATCACGCCTGCGCGGCCGAAGTGGCGGGTTTGGGGAAACGACGATTTCTCCGGCCTCCTTATGCCGCGCCTGGAAGCATACACCTGGATCCAAGATCCCAATCGATCCGAGATTCGGAGAAGACAGATAAATTAGATCCAAGCAAGTGCGTTAGCATCCAAGTTGTGTTATTTGATTGGAAGCAATCATGAAAATCAAGCCAAGGCAAACCATAATCTCACTCCTTTTCGTGATAATATATTGAACATTCAATGGACTCATATTCAATATCATCAAATGAGTAAATCACAAAGATTGTCCATTGTATCATAAGAAATGCATTAGAATTTTTTAATAAAAATCTTGTAAAAACGTGTTGACATTGTCGTGCTATTTTGTATCGTAGCCATCTAATGGCTTCTGAGTCATAGAGTGCCAGTCATAGAGTGCCAGTCATAGAGTGCCAGTCATAGAGTGCCAGTCATAGAGTGCCAGTCATAGAGTGCCAGTCTCAATCGAGTGTTTTCCGATCAGCAGCAAAGGGAGCGACCATGTTCAAGCCGGGACGATTCAACGGGACTCTTATTATTTTATCACTTGCGGTTTGTTTTTTCCTCGGAGCATTTTCGGAACTTGAAGCCGTGGCACAACCCTGCCCAGACGATGGCCGGACCTTCACGGTTCCCGGGGAGGTCAACAGGCCGGCAGGCGAGAATCCTGACATTGTTTCCCCGGAACAGCCGGTCAACAGGCCCGGTTGCTTCACATTCGGAGGAGTAGGCGGATGTCCCCCCTACAGATGGACGACGGAACCTAAACCTGGAGTTTCCGTTGACCCGGAGACGGGTACCTATTGCATTACGGAGGAGGCTTGTGGTTCGATTCCAGTCTCGGTAAAGGATTCATGCAATCGAACCATAACATATTATTATCGCATACTCAATGCACCGGGCAAATGGGTGATTTCTTTTGAAGGCTGCTGCGATCCGGAAGTATACCCGTGCTATGACTGGGGTGGGCCTCTTTGTGTTCTTGGGACCGGGCGAGCCGCGTCTGCCAAGAGTACCCTCGTAACCAGCTGCGAGGGCTGTGGAGATTTGGGTTGCCGGTGCCCCTATTGCAAGCCGTCAAAAGACAAGAAAAATTATTGTTGGAAAATTACCAAATGGGTCTGTCCCGATGAATAAGGCAAGAAGCCCATACCCCCTCCCCCTGGAGGCTCTCGGCAGGAAAGTCCAGCCAAATGGTATGCCGGCGTTTCGAAAAAAGCATACTCGGAAATGCATGGAGAGAAGAGGTCTTGCAAGCGCCATGAATCTCTTTCTCTCCAACAAACCGATTTGGATCCTTATTGGCATTCCTGCTCCCAGGTGTCCTTAATCTTCCGGACCTCAGAAAAGGAACGAGCACTCCCGCAGAAGGAGCCAACGATGGCAAATAACATGTTTCGCAGATCGGCACGGTATTTCCTGGTTGTGTTCGTTCTCTCATGCCCTCTCGTCTGGGCCGGTTTGCCCGTCGCGCCCGGCCTCAATTCTCCGGGAAACGACACTTGGGTCCCGTTAACGGAAACCGCTCGAATCGAAACCGCCTCGGCGGCGCGCTGTCTATTGGCCGCCCACGCCGGCGGCAAGGGCGCAACCGGGCTTTCCCCGAGCTCGGGGCACGGCGAAGCGCTGAGCGCCAAGCCTGCCAGGGAAGACCTCGACTACGGGGTGGACGCCGAAGCGTTCTTTCCCGGCGGAGACGTGCTGGGGGGCTCGGTGAGCATCCTCACCGGAAACGCCGTGGAGACGGCGACCGATCTGGTCTACCCCTCCGCCCACCGCTTGGGCCTGACCTTCGGGAGGACTTACAACAGCCGGGCCGAAACCTCGGGGATCCTCGGCACCGGGTGGACCCACACCTACGGGGCGACCCTGACGCCTCCCGTGTCCCCCGACCCCTATCTCAAGGTGGCGGACCCCACCGGCCGCGCGAGGTATTTCACCGAGGAGAGCGCCGGGGTCTACAAGGGCGCCTTCAACGATCACACCAGGGTGCTCGTTCTGGTAAACGGCAATTACGCCTGGTACCCGCTGGACGGCACGGTATTCATCTTCTCGCCTGCGGGCCTGCTGCTCCATATCCAGGACATCGCGGGAAACCGGCTGAGCCTCACCTACGACGCCCAGGACCGTCCGGCCGCGGTGAGCGATGCATCCACGGGCAGGGCGCTCACGTTCAACTACAACGGCTCGGGGCTGCTCGCAACCATCACCGGGCCTCTTCCCAACACGACCTCGACGGGGACCGTTGCGACCTTCACCTACGATGCAAATTCCAACCTCACTTCCGTGCTCTATGCGGACAACTCGGGATTCACTTACGAGTATGCCGACGCCAACGACGTGCACAACCTCACCCTCACGAAAAACAAAGCCAACCATACCCTGAGTGAGTGGACCTACGACGCCCAGGACCGGTGCGCCTGGCATCGAAGCCGGCGCGCGAAGGGGCTGTTTTCGGTGAGCTACGTGAGCGATACCCAGGTGGACGTAACGGATCCCTACAATTGGGTGCGCTCCTACGCCGTCGCAACGGTTGCGGGGAGAAAGCGCGTGACGGCGGTGGTGAATCCGGCCTACCCCGGCGACCCGGACAAGGCCGCCAACGCCCCGTATGCGGCAAACAACGCCCTTGCCTGGACCTACGATGCGACTACGGGAAACCTCACGGACGCGACCTTCCCCAGGGGAGTCGTCAACCAGTTTGGGAACTTCATCGTGCGGGGCTACCCGCAGACGGTGATCCTGGCGGCGGGGAGCGCGCAGCCCCGCACCATCGCCTACACCTGGCATCCGACCATGAACGTGGTGCTCACCCGGACCGAATCAAGCGTCCTGGGAGCGGGCAACAAGGAGACGATCTTCGATTTCGACGATCCGGCGGCCTCGGGCGACGACCCGGCCGTCTACAACGAGAGCCCGACGAAGTTGCTCTACCGCAAGATCGAGAAGGGCTACCGCAAGGTCCCGGAGGGCACCGCGGCGTCCTACGAATACGTCGCGGCCCTGACTTACGACGCCCGCGGCCGGGTGCTCGCCTACGACGGGCCGCGCGGGGGTGCGAGCGATACGACGACTTTTGCCTACGATGCGACGACGAACGATCTCTTGTCCGTTACCCGGCCGCTCGTCGGGGCCACGGTGTTTTCCAACTTCGACGCCGCGGGGAACCCGCGAAAGCTGACCGACGTCAACGCCCAGGAACAGACCTTCGTCTACGACAGCCGGGGAAGGATAAAAGAAATCCACAACGCGGCCGACTCGAGCGTGCGCACCGTGACGTACAACGTCGCGGGGCTTCCCGCGACGCGAACGGACGAGGACGGGGTCAACGAATCCTACACCTACGACAACACCTACGGGCAGCCCCGGCGGGTGACCGATCACGAGGGTAATTATGTAAAGACCATTTTCAACGCGGCGGGCAATCTCACGAGCGTGCAGCACCTCACGGCCGCCGATGAAATCACCAGGGAGAGGACCTGGAGCTATTCGGGCTCCGGCTCGGATTATCCGGGCCTTCTTTTCAAGGAATACGAAGCCGACGGCATCACCCACACCCGCACCCAGTACGACGCCTCGGGCAACGTGCGATCCGTCGTCGATCCCAACGGGAACCAGACCGACTACGCTTACGACGCCTTCAACCGGGTGATTTCCATCACCCGGCCCGGGAATGCCGTGACCCATTTTGAATATGACGTTCAGGGGAACCTCGCCAAGGTGGTCGATCCGGAGGGCGATCCGGCCAATCCCGCCCTTGGGCACACCACCACGTACACCTACGACGACATGGGGAACCTCATCGGGACGAGTTCCCCGGATTCCGGGACCACCACGTACGGGTACCGGGCGGAAGGGACCCTGGTGTGGAAGATCGATGCACGGGGCATCCGCACGGACTACGCCACCGACCTGCTCTATCGCCCGCTCCAGGCGAGCTACCCGGCGGTGGGAGAACTTGGCGCCTACACCGTGACGTACGCCTACGACCAGCGGACCAACGGCAAGGGGCATCTGACCACGGTTACGGATGCTTCGGGCAGCACCCTTTTGAACTACGACGCCCGGGGAAGGCTCAAGGAGAAGAAATCCACCATCCACGTGACCTACGGCGAAGGGCAATGGGATTGGCCGTTTACGCTCTCGCGCACGTTCTCCCCCGCGGGCAGAGTGAACCAGCTCACCTATCCGAGCGGCAGGACGGTGACTTACAGCCGCGCGGGTTGCGGGTGCAGGCTCACCGGAGTGAGCACGACCTACGGGGCCGAGTCGCCCACGACGATCCTTGCAAACGTGACCTACGAACCCTTCGGGGGAGCTACGGGAATGGGGTGGG
>OFEK01001398.1_pt1 | contig 16405 bp, 10 predicted proteins | sample 1521131 | NCBI WGS metagenome assembly OFEK01 (sample SAMN05720209, study PRJEB24109) | activated sludge metagenome | isolation source: Anaerobic digester | place: China | collected 2015-12-16
CTTCTCCTACGGCAGGCCCGGCAGTTCCAACGGGGACCACTCCAACACGCAGTACGGCGTGCTGGGCCTTCGCGACGCAGCCATCCGCGGCATCGAGATCGATCCCAAGTACTGGAAGGCCATCGAAGATCACATGATCCAGTTGCAGTACCCCAACGGCGGCTGGTCGTACGTGACTGCCATGGGCCTGAGCGACAGGGAACCGTACGAGAACATGACCGTATCGGGGCTGGCCAACCTGTACATCACGCTGGACCGCCTAAGCGCCGGCTACGAGGGGCGATTCAACGGCAAGTCGGCCAAGGGGTGTGGACATCGTCAACCGCCCCCGGCGATCGAGAAGGCCAAGGGCTGGCTCGATGCCCACATGGCGGAGTGCATGCAGACGTCGAACCTGTACTTCCTTTACGGGCTGGAACGCTGCGGCAGCGCCAGCGGGCGCAAGACCTTCGGCGGCCTCAATTGGTTCGAGGAGGGGGCCCTCTGGATCATCGCCAATCAGCAGCCGGATGGTTCGAACAAGCAGAAGTACGGCTTGGAGTGCGGCACCAGTTGGGCCCTGCTGTTTCTCTGCAAGGGGCGCGGCCCGGTGCTCTTCAACAAGCTCGACACCGGCGCCGACTGGCAGAACGATCCTCTCGACATTCCCAACCTCTCCGCCTGGATCGGCGAGGAACTCGAGCAACGCATCAACTGGCAGGTCGTCGACCTCAAGGATCCCGTTCACACCTGGCTCGACGCGCCTATCCTCTTCTTCAACGGACACGATCTCCCCAGGTTCACCGACGAACAGAAGAAGAAGCTTCGCCTTTACACGGATTCCGGCGGCACCCTCGTCGCCGAAGCCTGCTGCTCGGCCGAGAAGTTCACGCGAGGCTTCCGCGACCTGGCCAGGGAGGTCTGGCCCGAGTGGGAGCTCCAGCTCCTCGACCGCACGCACCCCGTCGTCGCGGAAGCCCACTTCGCCGTCAGGGAGAACCTTCCACGCATCTATCACCTAAACGACGGCTGCCGTTCCCGCGTCTTCCTGATTGCCGGCGACATGTCGTGTGCCTGGCAACAGAACATCAACACGGCCTACAAGCACTACTTCCAGTGTGGCCTGAACCTGGCCCGCTACGCCAGCGACAAGCGGATGATGCGCAACCGCCTGTTCTTCCAGCCGTGGGAACTCGATGAACTGCGCGCCAAGGGCAAGCCCGTGCCACAGGTGAAACCCGATCGCGGCAAAGCCCGTCTGGTCGACTGGCCGACCGACGGCCGCCGCTCGACCGACATCCGGGCGATGCGCCACCTGGCCGAATCGCTCGATGCCGACGTCAACGTGGCCCTGGAGGTTACCACGCTCAGCGATCAGAACCTGGGCGACCTCACAGGCATCACGGTGCTGCACATGAGCGGACACCACAGCTTTGCCGTGAGCGACGAGAATCTGGCCAAGGTGCGGAGGTTCCTCGACGACGGCGGGCTGCTGTGGGCCGATGCCCAGTGCGGACGCAAGGAGTTCGACGAGTCGTTCCGGACTTTCGCAGCCAGGTTGCTGCCGGGGCGGCTGTTGCAGGGCGTGTTGGCGACAGACCCCGTCATCACGGGCCAGGGCCTGGGCCGGGAGGGGTTCAACGTGTCGGAGGTCGTCTACAAGCGGGTGCTGCGATTCGAACTGCAGGCGCCGAAGCTGGAGGAAATCCGGGTGAACGGGCGCCGCGTGGTGCTGTATTCGCCCTTGGACCTGACGTGCGGTCTGGACGGCCACGATTGCTGGGCCTGTCGTGGTCCCGAGCGTAACGAATGTCTGAAGATGGGCGTTAACATCGTCCTGTCGGCCATGGGCGAGGCCGAGAGGCCACACGAGAATGTCGCTGGGAACTGAGACACGGAGTCCGTGGGTCAGGCTATCGCGGAGACGTGACAGGGCGGGGGAATACGGGGTGAGCACGATGCAGACGAGATCGATCAATCTTCGTGTTGATGAGTTGCTGGCCCGGATGACGCTCGAAGAGAAAGTCGGGCAGATGACTCAGGTCGGCGTATTGCAGGACGAGCACGTCGAGATGGTACGTTCCGGGGCGATCGGGTCGTCGATCGTCGCCAGCAGTGCCTGGGCCGGTCACGAGGACCAGCCGGATGTGGTGGTTGACCGGCTCAACGAATGGCAGCGGCTCGCTGTCCAGGAGTCGCGTCTGGGCATCCCGCTGCTGATGGCCCGGGACGTCATCCACGGATTCCGCACGATCTTTCCGATTCCACTCGGGCAAGCCGCCACGTGGTCGCCGGAACTGGTCGAACGCGGCGCAGCGGTCGCAGCCCGCGAGGCGGCGGGTGTTGGCATCCATTGGACCTTTGCGCCCATGGTGGACATAGCCCGCGACCCGCGCTGGGGCCGCATCGCCGAGGGCTATGGTGAGGATCCGGTGCTTGCATCGGCGATGGCGGCGGCCGCGGTCCGCGGATTCCAGGGCGGTGATCCCGCAGCGCCGGACCGCCTGATGGCCTGTGCCAAGCACTTTGCGGCCTACGGCGCCTCCGAGGGCGGCAGAGACTACGACACGGTGGATGTGTCCGAACGGACCTTGCGTGACGTGCATCTGCCGAGCTTCCGCGCGGCCGTTCGCGCCGGCGTCGGCACGCTGATGTCAGCGTTTCATGAGATCGGCGGCGTTCCCGTTACGGCCAATTCGCACCTGCTCACGGGCATTCTGCGCCGGGAGTGGGGTTTTGACGGCCTTGTCATCAGCGACTGGAATGCCGTGGCGGAGTTGATCGACCATGGTGTGGCCCGCGACCGCCGCGATGCCGCGCGACTGGCCGTCCTGGCCGGAGTCGATGTGGACATGTGCTCCGGGTGCTATCGCGATCATCTGGCCGAGCTCGTCCGATCCAATGATGTGCCCGCAGCGACGGTAGACGATAGCGTGCGCCGCATCCTGCGGACGAAGTTCCGTCTCGGCCTGTTCGAGCAGCCATTCACTGACAATCACAGATCCCGAACGATCCTGCACTGCGCCGAGCATGTGGCTGCCGCGCGAGAGACGGCCGCCGCCGGCATCGTCCTGCTGCGTAACGAAGGCGGACTGCTGCCGTTGGGCAAACGGTGCAGCCGTCTTGTGATTGCCGGGCCACTGGCCCAGGCCCGTCGGGAGCTCTTCGGAACCTGGACGCTGAACGGGGTCGAGAGCGACGTGGCAGCCATCGCCGTCTGACGCACGCAGTCGGCGCCTCGGGGGATGACTGTGACTGCCGTCGGGGGTCTGGTGGACGAGATCTGCTCCGCGGCGCGCAAGAGCGATATGGTGGTTCTGGTCGTCGGCGAGCATCCGAATCGTTCGGGCGAGGCCCACTCCGTCGACCAACTGGGTCTGCCTCCTGGACAGGGAGAACTGGTTCGGACGCTGGCCGCCCTCGGCAAGCCGCTGATCCTGGTGGTCGTCAGCGGCCGGCCGCTTGCTCTGACCTGGGAGGCCGAGCACGTTCCGGCGATCCTGTGGACCTTTCATCCCGGCGGGGAAGGCGGCCCAGCCGTGGCCGATGCACTGTTTGGACGGATTAACCCGAGCGGCCGTCTGCCTGTCACGATGCCACGAAGCGTCGGCCAGATTCCGCTCTACTACTCGCGGAAGAACACGGGCCGCCCTCCGGCGACCTGTCGGTTCCGGTCGCACTACATCGAGGGGAGCTATCGGCCGCTGTTCCCCTTTGGCTTCGGTCTCAGCTACACACGCTTCGAGTATTCCGACTTGGAGCTGTCGGCTGCGACCATGTCCGCCGACGGCCAAGTCTGCGTGGCGGCGCGAGTGACCAACGTCGGCGACCGGTCCGGTGACGAGGTCGTGCAGCTCTATGTCCGCGATCTGGTGGGCAGCGTCACACGCCCGGTGGCCGAGTTGAAGAGCTTCCGCCGCATTCGCCTGGAACCTGGCGAGGGCCGTCGCGTGGAGTTTGTCCTCCGCCCGGAGCATCTGGCCTTCTGGCGACTCGACGGCAGCTGGGGCGCCGAGGCCGGCGAGTTCACGGTTCGCATCGGTCCCAATGCCGTCGAGGGGCTTGAAGGCCGGTTCACACTGGACAACGCTGTGGCCCAGGCCGAGTGAGCCGCCACATGGCGGTATCCACCACCCGGTCGGGGCGAAGTCAGCAGTTCGCCCGATGGAAGGACAACCTGATGCCCCTGCACAGACCGCTGAACCAAAGCCTGTTCGCCCACCCGCCGGCGGATTGCCGCGGCGTTGTCCTCTGGATGCTTAACGATGAACTTGAGTTGCCTGAACTGCTGCGGCAACTGGAGGAAATCAAGTCGGCCGGCTGGGGAGCGGTCATCACCAGAACCTTCTTCGGGCTGCGCACGCGGTATTTAAGCGACGAGTGGATGGCGATGCTCGATGCGATCGTTGGCAAGGCTGAGGCCTTGGGGCTTGCAGTCTGGTTCCAGGCCGGCTACATGCCCGGCGGCATCCCCGACCTGGACCGTCGCATGGCCCTGATGGCGGTGGACCGGCGCCCTGCGGGCGAGCCGATTCCCGAAGGCCGTCGGGTGCTGCGGGAAGAAGACGGCTATCGCTACGTGGAGTACCCGATTGACCACGTTCTCGACCTGTTGAATCCGGCGGCCGTCGAGGAATATCTGGACAAGGCCTATCGTCAGCCTTGGCAGGGCCGTTTCGGTCGCCACTTCGGTCGCACCATCCAGGCGATCTGGGTGGACGAGCCTCATTTCCAGCCGCCGCTGCTCCCGTGGGGCGACCGTCTTCAGCGGAAATTCGCCCAGCGATGGGGCTACCCGTTGATGGATCATCTGCCCGAACTGTTCGCTCCGGTGGGGGACTATCAGAAGGTCCGACACCACTTCTGGCGCACCGTGCAGGAGGTCTTCCTGGCCGGGTACTTCGAACCTGTCAGCCGCTGGTGCCGAAAGCACCACGTACGGTTCAGCGGGCACCTGATGGGCGAGGACACGCTGAACAACCAGATCGCATGGACAGCGGCCTGCATGCCGTGCTACGAGTACATGGACACTCCCGGCATTGATCACCTGACGATGAGCCTCCGCTGGCCGACAGGGCACAAGAAGTTCATCCTGACGCCCAAGCAATGCACCAGCGCCGCCGCCCAGGCGGACAGGCCGCAGGTGCTCGCCGAGATCTATGGAGTCAGTTCCAGTCATCTCACGTTCGAGCGCCGGCGACAGATCGCCCAGTGGATGATGGGGCTGGGCATCAACCAGATCTGCTACCACGGAGCCTTCTACTCCATGCGCGGCCGGCGTAAGCGGCTCTTCGTCCCGCACATGTCGTACCAGCAGCCATGGTGGCCCGACAATCGCCTGGCGACCGATCACTGCGCACGGCTCTCCTACGCGCTTCAGCAGGGACGCCCCCTGGCCGACATCCTGCTGCTTCACCCCGTCGAGTCTGTGGCCGGGCTGTACGATGCCACAACCATGTCGCACCCACACAATGTTCGCACGGAGTCCGATGCGGTCCGCTCTCTTGACGACCGGTTCGTCCACCTGTGCGACGCCCTGCTTTCGATACAGCGGGATTTCCACTTCGGTGACGAGCACCTGTTATCTCGACATGCCCGTGTGAGCGACGGACGGCTCCTTGTCGGGCGGTCCCAGTACCGTCTGGTGATTCTGCCGGAGATGATTACGATTCGCGCCACCACGCTGCAACTCCTGAAGGAGTTCGCGGCCGCGGGTGGAAGCATCCTGGCCGCCGGGACTCTGCCGCAACGCGTCGATGGCGAACTGAATGCCCAAGCGGATGATCTGGCAGCGATCGTCCGGAGAGTTGACAGCACGCCGGGGTCGTTGCGGTCGGCGCTCGATCCAGTGCTGCCGCCAAGGCTCTCCATCTCTTCCACTGGCAACCCCGGCGCCGCAGACGCCCTCGCCCATGTTCGGCAGCTCGAAGGCGGCAGCCGACTGTTTTTTCTCGTCAATACCAGCGGCGAGACCCCCATCGAGGGGCAACTGTCGTTGGCCGGTCGTGGCGTGGTCGAGTCCTGGGATCCGCAGACGGGCCAGGTGTCACGCCCGCCCCAGTGGACCAGCGGCTGCTGCACCATCACTCCGCTGTCGCTCGCTCCGCTTGGGTCGGCCCTCTTGACGTTGGATTCCGATCAACCGTCGATCGACGTGGCCCCCCCGGAATGGCATACCGTGCGAACGATCACGGCCACTGGCCGAGGGCGACTCCGCCGACTCGCGCCCAATGCGCTCACGCTCGACGTGTGCCGCTACCGACAGGGCGACGGCCCTTGGAGCCAGCCTCTGCCGGTTGTTTATGTGCAGCGGCTTCTGAACGAAGCTCGGTACCGCGGTCCGGTCACCGTGCAATTCACGTTCCACGCCGACCGGGTCCCGCCGGTCGTTCAACTGGTCGTCGAGGACGCCGCGCAGTACCAGATCGCCGTCAACGGCCAGCCCGTGACATACCGTGGCCTGCCCTATTACCTCGACCGGTCATTCCATCCCATCGAGGTGACTGAGGTGGTGAGGCTGGGACGGAACACCGTGGAGCTCAGGACCGAATTCCAGCCGCTGACGATACCCCGGTTCCCGTTGGCGAGTCTCTTTGAGGTTCAGACGGGTACCGAACTCGAGGCGGTCTACCTTATTGGCGATTTCGCCGTCAAAGGCCAGAGGTCGCCCCACACGCCACCGTCCGGGTGCGTTCGCTATCTGCCCCGGTTCTCCCTCCACCCGGAGCACCAGGATACCGAGGGCGATCTGATCGCGGACGGCTACCCCTTTTACGCCGGGCGGCTCCTGCTCAGCGAGACCGTGCCCCTGACGGAGCCTGCGGAAGGACAGCGCGTGCTCCTGGAACTGGATTCCTTTAATGCCGCTCTGGTCAGAGTCCGCCTCAACGGTCATGCCGCTGGAGTCCTGGCCTGGGCACCCTATGAGCTCGACGTGACCGCATTCATACACGAGGGCGACAACGAACTCGAGCTGGAACTGGTCAGCACGCTCAGGAATCTTCTTGGGCCCCATCACCGTCCCAGCGGCGAGCCCGACAGTACCTGGGCGACGGCGTTCAATTACACGCCCCCGTCCAGAGCTTCGCATGGCGAGAAGAACGCTGATACGTGGTCGGACGACTATCTCTTCGTGCACTTTGGGCCACAACGTCCGGTCCGCCTGCACTATCAGGAGCTTCACCTGGTTCCGGGGCAGAGGAAGGACAGGGCAGGGGCTCAGGGGCATGAGGATCCGCATCCAGCGTAACGAGGACCCGGGCCAGGTACATGGCGAGGTCTGGGCCCATCACGCCTCCAGCCCCCACCGTCCGGCGTGCGGCGATGCAACAGAACCTGCCAACCAGGTCGAATCATGAAACGCCTTGCGCTCCAGTCGCAACACGTCGTTAGGCCTCGCTCTTCAGCGGCCAGCTAGACTTCTTTCTTGTCGGGAGGTGGAACCTGATCGTCGGAGATGTGTGCCGACGCTTCCAGATGGGCGGCTTTCCGCTTGCGGCGAAAGAGGGTCGCAATGAGCGTGGGCTGGTCGACAGTCTCTGATTGGACAGAGATGTCGTGCAGCAGAAAGTAGTTGAGGATGGTACGAATCGCGATGATTGCAGCCAACTGCCCAATGTCCGTCCATGTCGGGGCAAGCGTAGTCTTGAGAATGCTGGCACCAATGAGGAAGCCAAGCGCGAGGGAGAACGAGTGGCCGAGTTCCAGCCGACTCTCCCTTATTGCCGCAGCAGACCGGCCGGGAGTGAGCGCGTCCCGGAGGAAGATCCTGAGGGCTTTGGCAATGCCGATCGTGATGACGACCATCGCCAGAAACTGGCACACTGCGACAACGATGGTGTTCGCGAACCGCAAGACCTCCTGCACCTGCTCCATGTGGACGTCCCCCTGATTCCGTTCCGAAATGTGTCCGCCGGCCAATGACTAGGAGATGTCGGCAACCGAGTTCAACGTGCCAAAGCGGTTCGGAACTGACGACGAGTTCTCCTCGTCAATGGCTTGCTCCCCCTGACATCGCACGGCACCGCCGCCACGTGTCTCAGGTCTTTAGAAACACCTTGGCCGCCCAGTGCTCGACGTCGATCTCGACCGTTCCGCCCAACTCGGCCTCGTCGCCGGAGAAGAATTCGCGCCACTTCGCCTGGCGGGGCATCGGCACTGCCAGCCTGCGGTTCTCCGGCGAGAAGTTGGCGACGACAACGACCTCGTCCCCGGCGTCGTTCCAACGGTGATAGACAGCAGACTTCTGATCCGACATCACAGCGTCGATGGCGATGTTCGTCGACCGCAGGGCGTCTCGCTCGCGACGCAGTCCGGCAAGCCGCTTGTAGTGGTCACGCAGTCCGCTGCCGCCGGCGGTGCCAAGGCCCTCCCAGTCGATGAAGTTGTGGTCGATGTTTTTCGGCGTGTCCTGTCCCATCGTCTGGCCGTGATAGAGCATTGGCTCCCCGACGGCCGTGAAGAGGAGGGTCGCGCCCAGCGCACTCTTTCGTCGAGCCGCATCGTCATCGAAGCCGGCCTGCTTGACCTCCCAAACCACCCGCTCCTCGTCATGACTTTCCAGGTAGTTGACCATGCACGTCGGGCGTTCGCCGTATCCCTCCGTTGCCGGGTCCAACGCGCGAACACAGTGTTCGAAATCATTCCAGCGGTATCCTCCGACCTCCCGCTGGCACAGCAGGGCTTTCAGCGCGTAGCTGAACCGGATATGCCAGGCCCCATCCATGTTGGCCATGAGCATCAGGCCCGGATCCTCGGGAAGATGTTCGCCGATGACATAGGCATCAGGCCTGACCTGTCGCGCTGCCCAGGCCAAGGTCGGCACGCCGTAGCCGTCGGGCGTGACGCCAATGCTCTTGACGTAGTCGAAACGGAAGCCGTCGACATGATAGTCCTTCAACCAATACGCCAGCACATCCTGGACGAAGGCCCGGGTGGCCGGCTTCGAGTAGTCCAGTTGTGGCAAACCGTATTCGTTGCCGCCGCCCGGCGTCTGGCCATACCACGGGCTCTCGTCATAGGGGTACATCTGGTTGAAAGGGTGCTTCTGGCCCGTGTGGGCCAGGACCATGTCGAGGATGACCGCCAGTCCCTTGCCGTGGGCCTCGTCGATCAGCCAGCGCAACTCGTCGGGCGTCCCGTAGTCCTCGTTCGGGGCGAAAAGGAATGTGGGCGTGTATCCCCAGCCCTTGTTCTCATGAATGCCGAAGACCGGCATCAGCTCGATGGCGTTCATGCCCAGGTCGCTGACATAGCCGAGACGCTCCACGGCCTCACGGAAGTCGCGCTGTGGCGTGAAATCGGCAACGTGCAGCTCGTAGATCAGCAGGTCCTGGAAACGCGGCCGCGGCCACCCATCGTGCTGCCACTGGTACGGGTCCTGCTTCGGCTTGACGACGGCCTTTCGCGGGCGGTCACCAGGGTCCTCCTCCACGAACCGGGCATAGGGATCGCAAATGACCAGTTGGCCGTCGATCAGGAACTGGTAGGCGAAGGTTCCCCGGGGGAGGTTCTTGTCGATCGTCCAGAGACCGTCGTCGATTTGCTTCATTGGATCGGCGTCGTGTTGCCAGTCGTTGAAATCACCGATCAGGTGAACTGATTGCTTGTTCGGCGCATACAGCGTGAAGCCTACCACGCCGTTCACATCAATCGCGCCAGGGAATGGAAGTCGAGTCTGACCATTGGCAGCCATTGGCAGCTCCGCCTCGCCTGTAGTCCTTGCGATGCCAATTCTAACACCGGCTTCGTTCGCAACACAAGAGCGCCGCTGCCTGGCCCGCGAAGAGCCAGGCAATGGGTGAGGCAGCCCCTGGCAAGATAGTCACAACCCAAGGATGGTATGTTGCAGCATGGGGGCGCTAGGGTGGTTGCTGGACTTGGGAGCGTCGTTGCGATGACTGCGTGGAAACGGGGACTCTCAGTCATGAGAACGAACAGCAGACTCCCAAGGCGGCACCTGGACGAACTGGTCCGCTACGAGGCCGACACGACGGCCGACAGCAGCGATGCCTTGGCATCCAGTCCTTGCGGCCACGTCGTTCAGTACATCTCTTGTCTGCTGCGGCGTTGGCGCAAGTGCGGAGGACGCCTCGCCAAGACTCCCAGCCATACCCGACCCAAGATCCCACATGATCCGACGGGCACATTGGGCTTACTGCTGCGGCAAGGCCGTCCTCCGACGCCATCGAAGTTCAACGGGCACAAGGCGTGACGCCGAGTGCCCTTCTTCCCGCCCCACGGCGTCAAGATTAACCTTCACGGCGGCAGCGTGGGCGGTCTTCTCGTCGCGCAGCACCAGTCCATTGTCTACATCTACGGCTACGGCTTCAATTGCGACCCGGCAGGCGACGGCAGGAGCGAGTTGATGAAAAGAAAGACGACCCCGAACGTCTCGGACCTGGTGGTCAGGTCGGTTCAGGGTCGTCAACATTGGCTGGTCGGGGCGACTGGCAGAACTTCAAACCGGCTCTTGCTTCAGCCGCGGCACGTTTCTTACATGTCTTCATCACGGCTGGGGACGGGCGAGAGCTTTCGCCAGTCGAGCGTGCGCCTTGTGAGATTGAATTCTCCAGCGGCGCATCGCAGGAACGACTCCGGATCGGCGTCCGGGGAGGCAAAAGCCAGCCAGAGGATTGGGTGCCCACTGCTGGCCATCAAAGAGGATCGGACAGGGGTGCCAAAATCGATGAGCACTTTGCCAAAGCGGTCATCGCTGGTAACAGCAACAACCTGTTCAGCCAGTTCCAGGTCAACCTTCCTGAGCGGCCTTGGCTTCAGTGCGAGCCATCTGACGATCCGTTCCCCAAGCGAGGCTTCGTCGGACTCGAACACTCGCGCCTGTGCGCGGAACTGAGGCGGTCCGAACCGTCCCAATCCCTGAACGATCGCTTCGATGAGTTCACGCCAATCTTGGTCCCACGCCTCGTCTGAATCGTCGAATTCCGCGAATCCTGCCGCCAAGAAACAGGCATCGGCATCAATGGGAGACGGCCAAACCGCCGTCACGACGCCAAATTGTTCCAAGCCTGCGATACGCACGTCGGGCGTGACACAGCCCCAACAGACGCTCTGAATCCCATGTGCCATGGCGGCGTATTCTCAACATTGGTAGTGGATGCGACCTTTGCCGGTTCGGTAAGTCCATTCGCCTCCTCGGCGAGTTCGAACCGAGCCATTCTGACAGCGATTGTAAAATTCGTTTGCGCAAAAAGAAAGCCAGGGACATCCGGCGAAAAGTCCCCACAATGTCCCTGCAATGACCCGGGGTAATGTCCCTGCGCCGTTTTCGGGAACCAACTTTGCCTCCGGTGGTCCAACAGTCAGAAGATACCCTGATGAGGAGAAACCCATGGGCAAAACTCTAGCCGCATTGATGATGGCATCGCTGGCCGGGGGAGCCTTTGTGCTGCTTTCCCTCACTGCTGTCATGGCCCTGACACCGGCCAGCCAGCCAGCAACCCAAGAGCCGAGCCGACCGCGAGAGGTTACGCTGAAGGAGCTTTCCCACATTTTACTGCACCACGAATGCGATGCCACTGTGCGGGTAGAAGAGTTCTTACATGTGGGTGTGCCTGTTCCATCCAATGATCGCAAGGCCACCGGCTCGCTGTTCGTGATCTTTCCGTGGGCCGGGGACAAAGCGGGGATCGCCAAGGTCGAAGGTATTCTGGAGAACTGGAATCGCCCGATGGCCGTCGCGTGGTCCAATGATCACTGAGGCTGTGAAAGAATGAAGTCTGCGGAACCGTTCGTGTTTTCCGGCGTCTGCTGACCCGCCGGGCGAATGTGCTGGCATCGCAGCGGCGGTTGGGGAGTGGTTCTGGCTTTTCTGTCCGCTTGGGACTGAGACGGGATCGTCGGTGGCGGAGTTAGTGGCGCCGGCGGGGCAGTTTCATCGCGTTTTCCCCCCGTTTGGGCCTCATCCGGCGGCCAGAGCCAGCTGTCTGCGCAGACTGATCGACCGGGCCAGGTTGTGGGCCAACGCGAACCACAGCGCGACGGCTCTTATCTTCCGCAGTCCTCGCACAAGGAACTGCTGCAGTCCACGATTGCGGGCCAACGCATTGACGCATTCGGCTGTAGACGCTCGCTGTTTGTAGATGTCCTTGGCTTCAGGTGTCGCCATGCGCTCTCGCCACTGGGCCACCGCGTCGGTGTCGGCAGGCTGCCTGTCATAGCACGGCGTGCCGGTCTTGCGAGAGATTTGCACAGGAGCGTAGATCACTGTTGGTTCATCGGCAGTGCTGGCGGAGTCTATATCGTCGCGGCTGGCGAAGCCGCCGTCGGCAAGCATCTCGCCGGGCGGCCGGCCATAGCGGTCTTTGTGCTGATCGATCATCTGTCCCATCTGGCCCATGTCGCTGCCGATGTTGCCGACGTCGACGCCGGTGATGATCTGGCTTTCGGTGTCCGTGGCGAACTGGACGTTGTAGGCCGGCCTGACGCCGCCGTCGGACATCTTGATGAACCGGGCGTCTGGATCGGTTGTCGAAGCCCTGGCCTGATCCTTCTTGTCCCGCTTCCTTTGCTCAACGTCCGGCAGCACCTGCCTTGCCCTGGCTATGCGCTGCTGACGCCGGCTGGCCGCCGAAGCATCGCCCTGCAACTCCTGTCGCAACGCCTGGACCTGCTGGCGAGCTTCGGATTCAAGGCGCTCGAGAGTCTCGCCGCGTCTGAACGAGGATGTGCCGGCGCTGGCCCGAACTCGAATGCCGTCCTGGGCGACCCTGTTCATCTTCACCAGGCCCTCGTGCATCAGGCCGGCCACACTCTTGGTCAGCAGCTTGTCCAGAAGTTCGACGTTGTTGCTGCGAAAGTCCGACAGGCTGTGATAGTTGACGCTCACGCCGCCGCAAATCCACTGGTAGGCGACGTGATCCTTGCAGAGCCGGTCAAGCTCGCGAGCGGCCCCGACACCGTCCAGCGTGGCATAAAGCCACAATGCCATGTGAATGCGAGGGTCGGTGGCGTCTCGGCCGCAGCGGCCTTCAACGCATCGCATGCCTTCGTAAAGGCTGCTGAGATCCAGCCCCTCGACGTACTCCCAGACGATGCGGGCCTGATGGTCTTCAGGCAGCATCGAGTCCAGCGAAGCCGTCCGCATGCTCATCTGGCGACGATCCGGGCGACGCAAACGGGGAACACCGTTAGCCACCGGCTGCTCGTCCGTTGCAAGCTCCAGGCCCTTAAACAGCACGCCGCCCTGTCCGTCCTGTGAAGAAGATATGGCATCCTTGCTCATGCGTTCCATTTAACCATGGCCACTGCTAATGGCAATGTTTTTGGCGTCGGGTAAGAGAGAAATCAAAAATTCACAGGCTCACTGGGTAATGGTCGCCGACTCTCCGGTGCGTGGAGCCGACGAGCATCTGCTCGGGTTGACCGGTTGGATCATCGGAAGCCTTCGCGAGTACCGCCCCAAAGCTGACGGTGCGGTCGAGAACGAAGCGGTCACGCGCCCTGCAGCGTCGCAGCCCGAGGCCCAAAGCCCGAAATCACAGCCAGCACCTCGCGATCAAGAGGGGCTGCAAGCAGAACTCGTCTTTGAGCGGGAGAGCAGGAGATTCTCGCTTGACGATGATATCGCGCTGGAACTGCGGCTTGTAAACAAGACGCGAGTGAAGCAGAAGTATCGCGGCGGGTTCGGCATGACGAATGCGAAGTACAGGTGCGAGTTCCAAGTCGTGACCGCCGCAGGAGAGCGGTGGTCGTGCGCCGCGATGCCAGACACCAAGTGGCAGAACTACGATGATATCGTGCTTGAGCCAGGGCAGTCGTTGACCATAGGCAAGTGGAATCTGCTTGGCCAGCGGTGCTCCATGGGATACCCGGCGCGGACAGGCAAAGCCGCTCTGCTCAGGGACGCCCTGAAGAACGGCATTTACTACGTGCGATGGTGGGACGGCAATTTCCAAATCCGGACGCCGTTGTACTCGCCCTTCATGAAGCTCGAAATCACGGGGAGCGCGGCGGCCTCACAGTCTGTCGAGCCGGAATCCGTTCAAAGATGAACGCGGCCCTCGATCTTGTCTCCACTTTAGATTGCCCCTTAAATTCAGCAGGCCGCCTCACTTAAGGCGGCCTGCTGTCTTGCGGTACATCGGCTTTCTCAGGCTGACGTTGAACGGGTTCCGTTAGGGTTCTTGACATGGTTCTTCGACCCGTCTCTCCAACGCAATGCTATCGCGGAACTTATGGCCGCCTGGCTCGCAGGGACACTCGACGAAGGTCCCCGTGAAGCCTATGAATGACCGATGCGACCGGCCATTTCAGGGGTGCCAGACCGTCCGTTTGGGCCCTTTTCTCTCGCCCTGAACCGGCATTTCTCTGGCTACCTTCGTCTCCCGCGACCGATCGCTCCCCACCGCCGACGCGCCATCTCATGCCGGGACTTGGCAACTTGATGCGGTTCCTCGCGCCGGGACTGTGCCGGGACACGTCGTCAGTCCCGGCATCGCGCATTGTACCCGCCCACCATGGGTTAACACTGGATTGACGATGAAGAAGAACGTGGTCGTGCGTCAGAGGCAGACTATCCATGTTTCCAGCCGCAACGGCCCGGCTGATGTCGCACGGCTCACGTCGGCCTGACCTGCCAATCGTCGGCCGCGCCGGTGTCGGCGCATGCACGATTGGACGGGACGATGCGACAGCACGAACTGGTCGAGACGATCTTGGACGCCTTCGCCGAACTGGCCGCGCTTCATGCGGCGGCAGCGGCGACAGCCGAGCGGGCGTGGTCTCTGCTGGCGGAACACGATGAGGCCGACCTGCGGTGCCCCGCATGTCGGCACCAGACACCTCCCACCGGCCGCCCGGTGGTCAACGCGACAACCTTCAGTGTCGAATGGAGGGGCCGCCTCTGCGCCCTGGGGCCGACGATCCAGTTCAAGCTGATCCAGCGGTTGTCGCGCCGCACGGAGCGGTACTACCCCTACACCGACCTGATGGAGGACGTGTGGGATCGGCGCTGCTCCAACACGACCGTCCGGAGCGCCGTGAAGCGGCTGCGCCGGGCGTTGTGCGACGCGGGCATGGACGATCTGGCCGAGGCCATCAAGGGGCGTGGCGAGTGCTACGGGCTGTTCCTCAACGGCGATGGCTTCTGAAAATGCCACAGAAATGCCACAGCAATGCACCCTGATTTGCCACAGGCGTGGCGCATAGTGGGTGCGGTGTCACGGATGAACGCCCGCGTTCGGCAATCGGCCGGAGCACTGGGACGGATTCCCAAAGACCGTCCCATGCGAGGCCCGGACCATGGCGCAACAGGAACAGAGCAATCCACCGCCGGAGGATCACACCAAACCGGCCGCCCAGTACATCCGCATGTCCACGGAGCACCAGCAGTACTCCACGGAGAACCAGGGCGACGTGATCCGAGAGTACGCGCAGAAGCGAGGCTATCGGATCGTCAAGACCTACGCCGACGAGGGCAAGAGCGGCCTGCGGATCGAGGGCCGCGACGCCCTGCGGCAGATGATCAACGACGTGCAGGCTGACGATCCGGGCTATGAAGCGATCCTCGTGTATGACATCAGCCGCTGGGGACGGTTCCAGGATTCCGACGAGAGCGCCTACTACGAGTACATCTGCAAGCGAGCCGGCATCCAGGTGCTCTACTGTGCCGAGCAGTTCGAGAACGACGGCAGCCCGACCTCGACGATCATCAAGAGCGTCAAGCGGGCGATGGCGGGCGAGTACAGCCGCGAGCTGTCGTCCAAGGTCTTCAAGGGCCAGTGCAAGCTGATCGAGCTCGGATATCGCCAAGGGGGGCCGGCGGGGTTCGGACTGCGGCGGATGCTCATCGACATCGAGGGCAAGCCCAAGGGCGTCCTGAAACGCGGCGAGCAGAAGAGCCTGCAGACCGACCGGGTGATCCTGGTGCCGGGGCCGGATGACGAGGTCGGCCTCGTTCGGCACATTTACCAGTTGTTCATCAAGCACGGCAAGACCGAGGCCGAGATCGCCGAAGACCTGAACCGCCGAGGCGTGCTGACCGACGCGGGCCGGCAGTGGAACCGCACGACGGTACAGCAGGTGCTCACCAACGAGAAGTACATCGGCAACAACGTCTACAACCGCATCTCCTTCAAGCTCAAGAAGAAGCGGATCGTCAACCCGCCCGACATCTGGGTGCGGGCCGACGGCGTCTACGAGGCGATCATCGACCCGCCCTCGTTCTTCACGGCGCAGGGCATCATCCAGGAGCGGAACCGCCGCTTCTCGGACGAGGAACTGATCGCGATGCTGGCTCGCCTCATCGAGCAGCACTCGGACATCTCGGCGCACCTGATCGACCAGACGGAGGGCATCCCCTCCAGCGCGACATACCGATCCCGGTTCGGAACGCTGGTCCAGGCGTACCGGCTGGTAGATCGGAAGAGCGTCGTGTAGGGAAAGAGTGTTGGCATGTGTGTAGATC
>OFEK01001403.1_pt1 | contig 16381 bp, 20 predicted proteins | sample 1521131 | NCBI WGS metagenome assembly OFEK01 (sample SAMN05720209, study PRJEB24109) | activated sludge metagenome | isolation source: Anaerobic digester | place: China | collected 2015-12-16
TCGTGGGAGATCTCCATCACCATGAGCGGGACACTCCCGGTCACGATATATGGACCATTCCTGTTCACCCGGATCTTCATGGTATCATCCCCCCACGGTAGCTTTTCTGCATGTTAACCTGTGGGTGAAGGGGGCGGACCGGGGAGTCCTCACGCTAAAGGATGGAAACGATACGGCACAACCCGGAGGACTGCGACAGGCAGCTGCAAAGCAGCCTCCGTGGAAGATCTGATAAAAGAGTCGACCTTGCTTTAAAACGCTGAGGGGGAGATTTGAACTCCCGAGGGGCTCAACGCCCCACGGGCTTTCCAGGCCCGCGCCCTACCGGTCTAGACTACCTCAGCAATGTGCATCATTAGTTGGCGGGATATTCTATTAATAGTAGCTCCCGCATGGGCCGCCAACCTCTGTTTACGCCCCGGCGTGCGCCTTCCAGCCGCGGGGATAGGTGCCGGGCCGCATCAGGACGGTGGTTGGGGCGACGACGAACCCGGGTTCCCCGGGGTTCAGCGCCGACGAAGCGACGAGGGCCTTCCCGAGACCCACGAGTTCGCCGCGCTGTGTCACGATCGCGACCGCCTCGCCTTTTGCAAACCCGCCCACCTTCTCCGTGACCCCCACGCCTGCGAGCACCGCGCCGTGGCAGACGGCGTCGACTGCGGTGTCACGGATGACGACCTTCGGGATGCCGGCGACGGCGGCCTCCGGTGGAAGGATCATCCCCCGCAGGGGCTCAGTGTCGCCCTCCCGGGCGGCCGCGGCGGCATCGGCGAGCTCGTGGAGCGTGACGGCGACGGTCTCGTCGAACGATCCCGAGCGTAGCCTCCGGAGTTCTTCCATGTGGGCGCAGACCCCGAGGGCGTAGCCCAGATGGACACAGAGCGTCCGGATGTAGGTCCCGGCATCGCACCTGACCCGGAAGAGGACGAGCCGGCCGTCCATGTCCAGAATCTCGATCTCCTGGATCTTCCTTATCCGGAGACTCCTCTTTACCGCACTCTTTTTAGGCGGTCGCTGGTAGATCCGGCCGGTGAACTCCTTCGCCACCCGCTCCACGGCCTCCCGGGATGCGTCGCCGTGAAGACGCATCAGGCAGACATACTCCTTGTTGTGCGAAAGGAGGACGGGGGCGAGCCGGACGGCGCCGCCGAACATGACGATGAGCACCCCGGAGACCTGCGGGTCGAGCGTCCCGGCGTGGCCCACCCGGCGCCCGAGAATATCCCCGACCCAGGCGGTCACCTGGTGGCTGCTCGGCCCCCGGGGCTTGTCGACGACGACGATCCCGGATTCCGGGACGGAATAGTTCTGGCCGGTCAACTCTATCACCTGCCTTCCGCATAACGGTTCAGCGCCTCAAGAGTTCCTGCGAGCGACCCGTCCCCGACGACCGCCGGGGCGTGCCCACCGGCCCGCATGGCATCGGCGGTGATATCCCCGATGGCGATGAGGAGGAGATCGTCGCGGGGCCGCCACCGGGCCTCCCGGTAGGACATGGCGCTCGTGAAGAGGACGGCGTCGGCGGCGTCAAGCGCGAGTTCGATCCGTGTGGGGACAAGCGCGTAGACCCGCTCCTCCCGGACCGCTCCCCCCGCTGCGGCGATCGCCTCAAGGAGACCCGGGTTCGGGACATCTGCCCGCGGGATCCCGACCGTCCGCCCCCGGAGCCAGTCCCCGAGGTAGGGGACGAAGTCGCGGGAGTAGAACGAGGGGAGGACCTCCGCGTCGATCCCGGACTCCCGGAGAACTTCGGCGGTCTTCGGCCCGATCGCGATCACCCGGGGCCACCGCTCGAGTTTCGGCCCGACGATCGCGGCGGGGAGGGCGCTTGAGAAGAAGAGGCAGTCGAACTCCCCGCGGTGGACGACCTCGACGAACGTATCGACCCTGTCCGGCCGGAGCTCCGCCCGCAGCGGCGAGACCGTGTAGCAGTCGTGACCATACGTCGCGCAGAGGGCGTGGTCTCCCGCCGCCTTGTTTTCGAGCCGGGTGATGGCGATCTTCATCGCTACAACCTTCGTCCCGGTGGAATATGACTGTATCGTGGGAGACGATTCGGTTGATTTATCCCCGGTCGTTCCGACCGGTAGTTAACGTGCTCTCCGGTATCGTGCTCGGAGCCGCCGTCGGTATCGGCTGCGGCGTCGTGAGCGGCCTCGTTCCCGGCATCCATGCTAACACCATGGCAGGCGTCCTCCTCTCGCTCCAGGCGCTCCTGCTTGCCTGGTTCGACCCGGTGGTCGTCGCGTCGGCGATGTTCTCCACCCTCGTTACGCACACGTTTCTCGACAATGTCCCGGGCACCTTCCTCGGCATTCCCGACGCCGACACCTCCCTTGCGGTTCTTCCGGCGCACGCCCTCTGCCTCGAAGGGCGCGGGGAGGAGGCCGTCCGGATATCCGCCCTCGGGAGCGCCGCAGGCGTCGCCCTCTCCCTCCCGCTCGCGCTCGCCTTCGTCTTCTTCCTCCCCGCCCTCCAGCCGGCGATCGACTGGGGCATCGGCCTCGTCATCCTCGCGGTGGCGGGCTACCTCATCGTCGTCTCCGAGTCGCCGGGCTGGGCGCTCGGGGTCTTTTCGGTCTCGGGGATCCTCGGGCTCTTCTCCCTCGGCTACTCCTTCCTCGCCTGGCCGGCGGGCGGCGAGTCCGGAGTGCTGATGCCTCTCCTCTCCGGTCTCTTCGGGATAGCGGTCCTCCTCAAGGCGTCGCACGGGGTCATGCCGGAGCAGCACTTTTCGGGGATAGACCTTCCCGCGGGCGCTCTTTCCCGGGGCTCCCTGCTCGGTTCGGCCGCCGGCGCCCTTGTCGGCTGGCTCCCCGGTCTCTCGAGCGCCACGGCAAACGCACTTCTCACCTCGGTCGTCGGCTACGACTCCAATCCCCGGGAATACATCCTCGCGACCAGCGCCGCGAACACCGTGAACGCCTTCCTCGGGCTTGCGGCGTTCTATGCCATAGCCCGGACGCGGAGCGGTGTAATGGCGGCGATAGGGGCGCTCGAGGAGATACCGCCGGCCACCGCCGTCCTCCTTGCGGGCGCGATCGCCGCGGTCGGCGCCTACCTCCTGACCGTTCTCCTATCGTCGATGGCCGGATGGTTCGGAGGCGTGAACGTCACGAACCTCAACTACGGTGTCATCGCCTTCGTCGTCCTCCTCTCCCTCTTCCTCTGCGGTCCGTTCGGGGGGCTCGTCCTTCTCCTCGCAACGGCGGTCGGCTATGTGCCGACTCTCGTCAACATCCGCCGGGTCTACTGCATGGGCGCGATCATGGTCCCCGTGATGGCCTACTCCTTCGGGATCATATAAGCCCGAAGAGCAGGCCGATATACCCGGCGTACGCGAGGAGCATCGCGAGTCCCCATCCCCGTCGTACCCGTGCCCGGGAAGAGAAAAACGGCAGGATAGCAACGACAAACCCGAACATGACGAGGATGTCGGCGTATGAGCCCACCGTGATTGGCAGGACGATCGCCGCGCATCCCATCACGAAGAGGAGGTTGAAGGTGTTGCTGCCGACAACGTTCCCGACCGATATTCCGCCTGCACCCCGCACCGCAGCCACGAGGGATGTGGCGAGTTCCGGGAGCGACGTGCCTACGGCGACCATGGTGATGCCGATGACGAACGGGCTGATCCCGAAGGCGACGGCGAGCCGGGTTGCGGACTCGACCAGCAGCCGGGAGCCGAGGATGACCGCAATGAGCCCTCCGCCGGTGAGGAGGTAGTCACGGATACCCTGACTCTCAAACGTCTCCTCCGTAGATGCCCCCTGTCGCCACAGCACCGCCATGACAAGGGCAAAGGCCACGAGCATGGCAATGCCGGCGGGAAGGTCGAAGACTCCCCGAAGGGCGAGAAGCGAGAAGAAGGCGGCCGCCGCAAGCATCATGGCAACCTGCCCGAACGGCTTCGCCCCCTCCTCCCGGAGCGCTGCCGGGTTGACGACGGCCACGACGGCAAGGACGAGGGCGATGTTAGCGATGGTGCTCCCGACGATGTTCCCGAGCGCGAGGTCGGGTTCCGCGGCAGCGGCGGCCTGGAGGTTCACCACGAGTTCCGGGAGGGACGTCCCGAACGCGATGACGGTGAACCCGATCAGCGCCGGCGAGACCCGGTACCGGGTGGCAAGCCCGCTTCCTCCGCCGACGAAGAAGTCGGCGCCCTTGACGAGGAGGAGAATGCCGACGAAGAACTCCGGGAGGGAGGCGGCTACCTGCGAGAGCATGGTTGCAGGGTATGTGGCGGCTCCCGGATAGCGGTTACCATTCGGTTTACCCTTATATCGACCGGGCACCAATACCGTACCATGCTACAGCGCTACTGGTTCGGAGACGTCGACGAGGAGGGGTGCCGGGCCGCCGGCACCGATCCGGCCGCGCTCGCGGAGCGGGCGGCCGCGCTCCGCACCGGTATGGATTCCTTCGTCCCCATCGACTGGGAGGTTGCCCGGGACTGCGGGGTCGCCCGGACCCGTGAGGAGTACGTCGACCTGCTGCGCTCCGTCTGCACCGCCCTTGCCCGGAAAAAGATCGCCCAATCGTACCAGGGCCGGGACGTCGAGCTCCTCCAGATGGTCAGGATGCTCGACGAGCTCGACAACGTCATCAACCTCCTCTCGGAGCGTTCTGCGGAGTGGTACCAGGTCACGACGCCGTCGTTCTCGCGGAAGTACCGCAGCCTCCCGGCAAAGAAGATGCTCGACCTCGTCCGGCGGGGTGCCCGGGGCGGCCTTTCGGATGTCGCCGGCGATATCGAGCGGCTTGCCGGGACGAGGAGCCGCCTGATGCGGGAGGTCTCGGCCCGGGCCGACGAGGTGCTGCCGAACACGAGCGCCCTCATCGGCGGGCTGGTCGCGGCCCGTCTCCTCTCCCGGGCCGGGGGGCTTTCCGCGCTCGCGAGGATGCCGGGGAGCACCATCCAGGTCCTCGGGTCGGAGAGGGCGCTGTTTTCGCACCTCAGGGGCGGAACGCCGCCGCCGAAGCACGGGATCATCTTCCAGCACCGGCGGGTCCATAACGCCCCCCGCGAGGTGCGGGGAAGGGTGGCCCGGGTGCTCGCGGCGAAACTCGCCATCGCCGCCCGGCTCGACTACTACCGGGGAGAGGCGGTGCCGGAGTTCCTGAAAGATGCCCAGGCACGGATCGACGAGGTGGGGGTCGCGGCATGATTTGGCTTGGGAACGTTCTGGTCTCGCCCGGCGAGGGCGGCGTTTACGGGGAGCGGACGCTTGACGGCTACCGGGTCTGGGACCCCTACCGGAGCAAGCTTGCGGCGCTCTACACCCTCGGCGGCGGGGTGGAACTCACTCCCGAGATGCGGGTGCTCTATCTCGGTGCTGCGAACGGGACCACGGTCTCGCACGTTGCCGACTACGTGGAGACCGTCTACGCGGTGGAGTTTGCGCCGCGACCGATGCAGGACCTCCTGGAGGTGGCCCGCCGGAGGAGAAACATCGTCCCGATCATGGCCGATGCGGGAAGGCCGGAGGAGTATGCACCGTTCATGGAGGCCGTGGACCTGGTCTACCAGGACGTGGCGCAGCCCAACCAGGTCGAGATCGCGGAGCGAAACCTGGTCTTTCTCAAACCCGGAGGCCACCTCATCCTGATGCTCAAGACCCGGAGCGTTGATGTCCGGCGGGACCCGGCCGAGGTGCTCGCCGAGGCCCGGGCGGGTCTTGAGAAGCACCTCGACATCGCGGACGTCCGGTGGCTCGAGCCCTACCACCAGGACCACGCCGCGATCGTCTGCTCCCGTCGGTGAGAGCATATATTATAGATGGGTGAACACCTTCCGGCATGGACCGAGTCGTCTTCAACCCGTTCTCCCCTCTCGCCCTTCTCATCTTCTTCGGGCTGCTGATCCTCGTCGGGCTCGCCGTCATCGTCTTTCCGATCCTCTTTTTGACGGCGATCGGGGCGACGTTCACACGGCTCGGGTTCTCCTGGTGGCAGGCGCTCCTTATCCTCTTTCTGACGCTTATCGGGAGTTTCATCAACATCCCGGTGAAGACCCTTGAGTGCCGGCCGGCGGCACCTGCCTACGATCGCTACGCCGTGATATACGGGCGGCTCTACCGCATCCCGCAGCAGGTGCAGCGGACGGTCCTCGCGGTCAACGTCGGCGGCGCAGTGATCCCTGTCCTGATATCGCTCTATCTGCTCTACGACTCGGTCGTGATCAGCGAGGGCTACCTGCTCTTCGCACTCGCGCTCGCCGGGGTCGCGGTCGTGACCGTCGTAACGAAACTCGTCGCCCGCCCGGTGCCGGGGCTCGGTATCGCGACGCCGTTCTTCATCCCGCCGCTCGCGGCGCTCTTTGCGGCGCTGATCCTCTCACTCTTTGCGGGCGGCGTCCCGGCCGCGGCGGTGATCATCGCCTACGTGAGCGGGACGCTCGGCACCCTGATAGGGGCGGACCTCTTGAACCTCCACCATATCGTGGAACTGGGGGCGCCGACGGCGAGCATCGGCGGAGCGGGGACGTTTGACGGGATCTTTTTAACCGGGATCATCGCGGCGCTGCTGGCGTGAGGGCGGGTGCTGGCAGATACACACCACAACGGACCAAAAACTCCACAGGGATGATGCGCATATGGCTCGAAAAAATTGCATCAGGTCTCTGCCAGGAAGATGACGGCGCCCGCCGCTTTGAGAGATACACGATGGACCCGGCCGCTGTAATGCTCGGGGAGAACAGGAGGTGATCTGCGGAGCACGTCATCACAAAGGAACTTGTGACTGATCGGGAGGCCGCGCCGGAGTCGTATGATCAACCATTCGTCGATGACGCCGGCAAGGTTTCTCCTGCACTCCTCGAGCGTCCTGCCGGTAGCAAAGACCCCGGGAAGTTCCGGGATCTCTCCGTAATACGGTTCATCGTCCTCGATGATCTCGTAGCTGGCGTGTTCGAGTGCCGCGTTGATATATTCAAGGATCATTGCATACGTCGATAGGATTTTCCTGTGCATATAGGGTTTTTGCTTTCCCCGGTCGAGCGGGATCACGATCGCTGCTGTCGGGCCAATTCTTCAGGGCGGCCTCGATGTGCTACGGGTGCGATTCACTCCCCGGCATGGTTCCAGAGCCCGGCAAAGGCCCGCACCTGCCGGGCGTAGACGTCCGCGGAGTCCTGCTTGTACTCGAGCGTCGTCGGGACGCCGGGGTGCCGGCGGAGCCGGGAAAAGACCGCCGGGAGATCGAGGCCGCCGTCGGGGTGGTCGAGCGCGAGGTGCTCGTCGGTGATCGAGTCGTATCGTATGTTCGAGAGGTGGTGGTGGGCCACGTTGAGGCCTTCGAACCGTCTTAGCTCTTCTGCGAACGAGAGACGGCGGTAGTTTGCGGTGCAGGCGAGGTGGGGGAAGTCGAGGCAGAACCGGATGACTGTATTGCCTGCAAGCGCCGCGAGCTCTTCGGCGGTGTTCCCGAGGAGGGGGTAACCGGCGTAGACCGCGGGGAGGTTTTCGAGGGTGAACCGCGGATCGTTGTGGCGGTCGAGGAAGTTGGCGAATGTCTCGATGGCGGCTGAGTGACCGCCCGGCTCGTACCGGCCGGCGTGGAGGACGATCGTCTCCGCACCGAGGGCGTCGGCGGCCTCAAGGGTCTGGCTCATCGCCTCATCTATATATTCCTCGATCTCCTTCGCCGGACGATCGTCGTAGGCCGCCGGGGCGCAGGGGTTGACGCCGTGGCCGTGGTGGGGTGCGTGGACGATCGAAGGGATGCCGGCCGCGGCGACACTCGCGAGGTGTTTTTTGAAGAGGGGGCGGGGCAGAGGGATTGCCTGCACCTGGATATGACGGATTGCGCCATCTTCGTAGAGGTCTGCGAGCAGGGCGAGTGTTTCTACGTCGTCGAGCCGCACGGTGCAGCCGAGGTTGTAGTCAGGCAATGGTACATCTCCCTCTGATATGTGGGTTGCAGTCACCATCAGAATACCGGCAGGATGAAAGAATTCATGGTCCGGGGAATCCCGCGGACGTTCACGTTGCCGTGAAGGGTGATACGGGATTTCCGGGTATGGGATGACAAAAAGCAGGAGTAGCCCGGAGCAGATTCGAACTGCTGTCGTGAGATCCAGAGTCTCACATGATTGACCGCTACACTACCGGGCTATTGGGCTCTAAAATGTTATATTTGAACCCTAATTAACCTGACGGCTCCGGGTTACACCTGAGACGAGCGGGGGCACTTCCCGCAGATGCGGCAGACCTCGGCAACGGGCCGGATTGCAGTGCCTGATTTGCAAAACGGCTCTATGTCGTTCGCATCCCGGCGGTAGTAGACGTGGGGGACGAGCGCGATGTGCGTGTAGCGCCCGCAGGGCACGCCGAGCCGGTCCGCGATCGCCTTCTGGAGGTGGACGAGCGCATACATGTTCGCGCCGGCGGCGGAGAGGATGTCGTTGCTCCGGAAGACGACCTTCATCTGGAGTTTCCCGTCCCGGAGGAGGCACTGGACGAGCTGCAGGCAGGGGCAGTCGTCGAGGTTCTCGTCGACGACCGGGTTCCAGGTGACCGCGACGGCCCGCCGGGAGTTCGCGGCCTGCTCGAGTTTCCGGGCGATGTAGGCGATCTGGTCGACGTGGACGTCTCCGCCCCCGGCGCTGAGCCGTTCGCCCCAGTCGAAGAGCCGCCGGTGGTAGTCGTACTCGAACTTCGCGTCGGAGCCTTCGAGGAGGTTCTCGGCGTAGGCGTCCAGGAACCGCTTCTGGAACCGGGAGGCGGGGCTTACCATGGGAACGCTCTCCGGCGACTCCACCTCGAGCGCGAGCTCCTCGCACTCGATCGTCGCCTCGTCGTTCTCGGTCTCCAGCACCCATCCCTTCTCGAGGACGGTCCTGACCGCCAGTTCGTGTGCCCGTGCGAGCGTGGGGGCCCGAATGATCCGCATAGAGAGTAGTTGGCGGGCCGGGGTAGAAAAGGCTCCGCACCAGGGGAGGGTCTGGTATATAGATGCTCCGGCAGGTGGCGGCGCCCGGGGTGGTCACCCGGGTGGGGGAGGGGGGCAACCGCGGCGCCGGCTCCCGGAGAGGTTTCGGCCGGGTGCGGCGGCGCGGGGGCATAGGGTGGTTGCGGGGCGGAGAGGGGGCCATCGGGAGCGGGAGTTCTCGTATCAGCCATCGGTAAGATTTTTATCCTCACATACCTATGAATCCCGGTGATCCGGGAATGAAGCGTGATCCTGGCGCATTTGGGGCGTTTTCCCGCGGTGTGGTGCCTTTTCGGGACGCCAGATCCCCGGTCGACCACAAAGGATATATTAAGTGTTCCACAAATATTGTGACATATTCCGTGATTCGGAGTATAGAGCGTGGTGAACCCGTATTCGACGTCTGTCGAGTACCTCGCGTTCACATTCCCTCATGTCATCACAAATGGAGGTATAGTATGAAGAGTATGACAAAACTGATGGTGGTCGCCATGATCCTCGTGGCTGCGCTGGTCGTTGCACCGGTTGCGGCACGGGATCCTGCGGTTAATTCCACTATCTTTATCGGCGAAGAAAATCTCAACGTCGCTGCCTTTGCTCCCGGTGATACAAGGCTTGTTCACTACAGCAGCGTACAGGACCGAGCGGTTGATGATGAGATCGTAGTGACAGGCGGCATCATCACTGAAGCGAAGAAGGGCATCAAGACCGGGAACTACTATGTGGATGATGGACTTGCTAACAAGTACCTCAATGTCCGGTCGCCCGAAGCGACGCTTGATGTCAGACTGAACGCGACCAACCCGGTGGATTCCGTGGCCGGAAAATCCGTCACCCGGAACACCGAGCTGGTCTTCAGGCTGGCGAACAACCTGATCCCCCTTCCCTCCCCGAATGGCAACATGCGCATCGAGGTTACCCTGCCCGGCGGTGGTGTGGTTACTCAGGTCGGCAATGCTACGAACACTGTGAATGTGGGCAACATTGCAGCTAACGGTACAACCGCCATCACGGCTCCTTTCACACTGTCCTCGGCGGGAACCTACACCGCTCAGGCGAAGTGGCCCCGCGGAACCGACTTCTTCGGCGAGGGCTTTGACTCCAACACCGTGACCTTCGAGGTTGCCACCAAGGCGCTCGCCATCACGTCCAACAAGGACAGCGTCGTCCGCGGCAACAGTTTCTCCGTGACGATCACCGGCGAGTCGAGGGTGCAGTATCGGGTGTGGATCACTCCGACTGGTTCCGCAAGCCCGTCGATGCCTGACAGTCAGACGGCGTTTAGTGCTATTCAACCCGCGGGTTCCGACTCGCAGAACAGGACTGTTACGACCAACGCCGGCGGCACTGCGACTGTCCAGTTCAACACCAACACGAGCACCGAGGCCCGGTCATACACCGTCAATGTCGAGAAAGTCGGTGATATAGGAACCAATGATGACGTCAGGGTGAGGGTTGAGGAGGGTGCGGTCACTGTCACCGCGTCCGGTACTGGTGTCTATTACATCGGTGAGGAGGTCACACTCTCCGGCACCTGCACCGACAACGAGTCGACGGTCCACCTCTTCCTGACCGGTCCGAACCTTAATGATGCCGGGGTCAGGCTTGACAACGTTGCAAGTGCTGTAGTGCTCAATGACACTAGTTCGTTCTTTACGGCAAACGTTGAGGCTGACGATACCTGGTCCAAGAAGTGGGACACCAACGCCATCGCGGGCTCTCTTGATGCTGGCGGCTACACGATCTACGCCGCCTCGAAGCCTGTGACTAAGAACGACCTTTCCAAGGCCAAGTACGCCACTGTCTCCGTCCAGCTTCGGTCCGGGTTCGTCACCGCGACCACGAGCGGCGCCACCGTCGCGAAGGGTGACGATCTGACGCTCACTGGAACAGCACAGGGCAACCCGGATGATGGATTACAGGTCTGGATCTTCGGCAAGAACTACTATGGCGCACGTGGCGCGGTGAATGTCATTCCTGTCACCCTTGAGACTGATGGCAGCTTTGAGGAAGACATCGACACCGATGGCCTTGCTTCCGGCCAGTACTTCGTCGTCGTCCAGCACCCGATGACCGGTGGATTCGGTGTCCAGCATGGTGTAATGGCGGGTCAGAATCCTAACGCCATCTACAGGCTCGGTGCAACCCCCGCTGCTGGGACGACTGAGTTCGTAGCAAACCTCGTGGGTCTGCAGGCATCCGAAGCAGCCAACGCGCTGATCACTGCCCTTGACTCCCCGTATGTCGACGACACCTACGTGAAGCTCACCTTCGTCGTCGAAGAGCCTCAGATCTTCATCGACCCGATCGGTGACAAGGCTGCGGGCAGCAAGTTCACGATCACGGGCACCACCAACCTCGCTGTCGGTGATGCGCTGAACATCGAGGTCACCTCCGCTGCGTTCCAGCCGACCACCAAGGACACGGCCAGCGGCTTCGCGAGCGTTGCCGGCACTACGGAAATCCAGCAGGGTGACGGCGCGAACACCTGGTCCTTCGAGGTCGACGGGGCGAGCTTCAAGCCCGACCAGTACATCGTCCGTGTTGAGTCCATCGACACCGGCACGACTTCGACCGCGAACTTCAACGTAGTCGAGGCAGTCGCGACGACTCAGCCTGCCCAGACCACGACCGCGACCGGCACGGCTACAACCACGACCACCACGACGACCACCACGGCTATCCCGACCACGACCCCCGGATTCGGAGCACTCCTTGCTCTGGCCGGCCTTGGTGCGGTTGCCTTCCTGGTCCTTCGTCGGGACTAAACCTTAACTAACCCTATTTTTTCTTTCAGCCGGTTTTGTTGAGCGCTGTTTCTGATACGGGACGGCGCCGTGTGCCCGGGGATCGACGGCAGCGGACCATTGCAGCTGCAGTTCGCAGCACCTTCGCGTCAACGCGAGAGACTCTATCATCTCCCTCCACTGCCGACTCCCGCGAAGTCGCGAAGAGGCGTGGGAATCACGGGATGAAACGGTCGATATTCCGGAGTTCTGTCCCCATCGAGCGGACGCCCCGGAGAGACCCTGTCCGGTCCCGGGCCGGACGGTGGAGGGGGTTGATGCGGCGGAGCCTGAGGTTTCGCCGACAACGACGCCCGCACCTCCGGGTAGCCTGCATCGGCGGATGTTCTGGGCGGCGATAGAGAGGCGCAGAGGGAGTTTGCCCCCGGTTCAAGAGAAACCTATTTGAGGTATCCACGGTCATATATCGTATCTAGAGGTGCGTGACGATGGCAAAACCAATCGAACTTGGGCTTACCCTTGAGGGCGAAGATGCCCGGCGCTTTCACGAGTATATGGAGAGGCCCACCTATACCGACGACGCACGGAAACTGATCCGGCTCGCAGCACAGGACGCGCAAAACCGGCGCCTGTGAACACAACATGCCCCCATGATGCTCCATTTTTTACCCATTTCCCGGGACTCTGATGTATCAACCTTCAGCTGCGGTCATGCTGATCTGGACGAATTTCTGATCGAGGATTCGATGGAGTATCAGCAGGAGCGGCTGTCCGTAACCCGCCTTGCATATATCTACTCAGAAATTGCAGGATTTTTCACCCTTGTAACCGACTGCATCGACGCGAAACAGGTAGCCTCGGAGGATGGGAGGCGAGGGTATCCCTACAGGAAGTATCCTGCAATCAAAATCGCCCGGCTGGCAACATCAAAAGCGCATCAGAGAAACGGCATTGGTTCTCTGATGCTCCGCGAGGTCCTGGCGCTCACAATAATGATATCCGAGTATGTCGGATGCAGGATTATCACCGTGGATGCAAAACCCGGCTCCGTGGGCTTCTACGAGAGGTTCGGGTTCAAACGGGCAAAGAGCAGACGTTCCGATCCTGTCCCGATGTACATGGACTATCACCGACTGCTGGAGGAGGAGCCCCGACCAGTGCATCGTGCCCCCTAATGCAGGCGCCGGGGGTGATCGTGGGGAGTGCGGACTGACGGCGGCCGTCGGAGAGGAGGAGAGGGCTGATGCGGTGGAACTGGAGGGGGAACATGGCCGGGGAGGAGTGGGATGGAACACAGTCTGCCGGGCGAAGAGCGGGCCGAAAGAAACTATTTGTGTTCCGCTATTCATATTGAACGTTAATGAAACGATTTTCTGCCGTTGCAGCGGGACGGGTGCAGAGGGCCGGATTTCGGGAGCATGTCTACAAAGAGACATTTGAAAAAGATATCTCCGGTTACGTAAAGTATCTCGACACCGGGGAGGTCGAGATCGTTGCAGAGGGAAGCGAGCAGGAGCTCCTGGATTTCATAAGCAAAATCAATATTGTACGAAGGCCCATTGCCGTCAAATCGTTCACCGTTCAATGGGGGGAGGCAACAGGAGAGTATGCCACCTTTGAGATCGTCCGTGGGGATCTCCAGGAGGAGACGTTCGAACGGATGGATTACGCTGGAAAGGTGTTGTACAGTATGGATATGAAGCTGGATCAGAGCCTCCAGTTACAGCATGCAATGCTCGACAAGCAGGATCAGATGCTGGAGAAACAAGATAGGATGCTCGACAAACAGGACCAGATGCTTGATAAACAGGATCAGAGTCTCCAGTTGCAGCACATGATGCTGGAGAAGCAGGATCAGAGCCTCCAGATCGGGATTGAAACAAAAGAAAAGATTACAGGGCTACGAAAAGATACCGGGAAGTACCTTGACGACTAATTCAAAGAGATCAAAAAGGAGCTCGCTTCCATCAAGGGCGCCCTTGCCTGGGCCGGTATCCAGGTATAGACCCCCATATTTTTTGGCTCTGGTAACTGCCTCTTCTCTTGTCTGGGGCTCATGCTCCGGCTCGAAGACGCTTCGCGTCTTCTCAAGCTCCAGACGCTGTTCGTCGCACCCTCCGGCCCATCGCACTCCGCACCTTCGGTGCTCGAGCTCCGGCCCTTCGGCCTTCTCGAACTCCTGTCGGAACGACAGTCGTCACTCGCACCTGGCGGTGCTCGTGCTCCCTCCCCCTGCGGGGAGCTCGCACTTCGCGTGAGTTGGCGGGATGCCGCGTTGGAACAGGAGAAGAAATAGTCCACCCGGGAGAATCCTTATACCCCCTGCTCCATAAGATCGATGCAAGAGAGATTGAATGAGCCTGTGTGCGGAACTGCTCGAACGAAATCTGGCGTCTCCTCGACTCTTGATGCCACCGAGAGGACCTCCACACTGTATGGTGCCCATAGATGGGAGTTGACCAACATAAGCCCTATATAGTGTCGTGGCCAACGTTCCACAGGAGGGATCGGTTGTCAAACACTCGTCTCCGCTACACAGTCCTTATGGAACCGAATGAGGAAGGAGGTTACACCGTGACGGTGCCCTCCCTTCCAGGATGCATCAGCGAGGGATCTACCTGGGAAGAGGCGCTGGCACACATTGAGGAGGCGATCTCGGGGTATATCGAAGTAGCCAGAAGACTGGGGAAACCTATTCCGGTTGAGGTCTCCGTACTCCTGAACAAAAGTAACGCGGGGACATGAAACTGCCGAGAACCACCGGGGAGAAGGTGGTCAGAGCTTTGAAGAAAGCCGGTTTTGAGACGGTCGGCATCCGGGGCAGCCACCATTACCTTCATCACGCCCGGCGTGACGTCATCGTCACCGTGCCCGTGCATTCCGGAAAGACGCTTGCGCCAAAAACGCTCCAGGCAATTCTTTTTCAGGCCGGGATCTCGCCCGACGAATTCCGGGACCTCCTGTAAGCCGGGTTGCCCACTTCTTTTCATCCTCACCATCCGGAACCCGTCATCGTATCAGCCCCAGGGGCACCGGGATGGAGATCGGTATCCAGTGTACTCCCCTCACTGCCTCCAAACTCCTCAAGATACTGAAATGGCCGACCACGCTTGCCGGCGTTCATCCGGGCAAGGAGTTCATCCCAATGGCCGATGAACTCGAATGGGAGGGAGAACTCGCCACGCTTGACCGGGCGTTCATTATACACCCCGGTCACGAGGGTCAGGGTATGGGCGTCCCCAGCGTTTGTTTCCTGGCATGAAGGGGCGGAAGGGATGTCCGGCATCCTCGCTGTTTGGGTCGAAGAACCAGATTTATGCAACGCACCCGGGAGAATCCTTATACCCCCCTGCTCCATAAGATCGGCGCAAGAGAGATTGAATGAGCCTGTGTGCGAAACTGCTCGAAAGATGGGATGAGATCCTCGTGATCGCAGCCAGACACGGTGCCCGCACGGTCAGGGTCTTCGGATCGGTGGTTCGGGGTGAGGAGACCGCGGAAAGCGACCTCGACCTCCTCGTCGAGTTCGAGCAGGGAAGGAGTCTTCTTAACCACATAGCCCTTGCTCAGGACCTGGAAGACCTGCTCGGCCGCGAGGTCGATGTGGTAACCGAGAAGGGGTTGCACTGGTACATCAGGGACCACTTCTCTCCGGGAGGCCGTGCCGCTGTGAGCGACTTTCTGGGAGAGATTTGGGAAACATTAATGCACGTGCGCCCCTATCTAGAACAAAAAGGGACTTCCGAATCTGCCCGGGAGAGGTGAGGGCGAGTGAATCGTTTTGTCCAGCACGCGCTTGAGCGACTCAAAACCGTCGAAGGGTTCGAAAAAGTCCGCTTCGTCATCTTCTACGGCTCCATCGCCGAAGGGCGGGCGAGAGAGGGGTCCGACATCGACCTCTGCGTTTACTACGACGGAGGCCATGAAGAGGCCGCCCGGTTCCGGTTTGCGGCGCTCTCGGAACTCGCCGATGACCGCTACGACATCCAGATCTTCTCCCACCTGCCGCTCTATGTCCGCGTGGAAGCTCTGCGTGGGTGCATTCTCTACTGCACCGATGAGCGGTTCGTCTACGACGTCGCGTATCGAACCATCCGTGACTTCGATGATTTCAAGCACCGGTTGTATGATTACATCGGCAGGGAGGCGATGGCGTGACGGATGAGGTTCGGGACACCGCAATCCGCATCAAACTGGAGGAGATGACGGAGAGTGTCAACATGGTCAAAGAACACCTCCCCGATTCGGCCGATTCGTTCAGGCAGCTCGGCATCGTGAAGGATGGCATCTACAAGCGCATCGAGTATGCCGTCGAGAACGCCTTTGATATATGTGCAATCCTGAATGCAGATCTCCATCTCGGGGTCCCTGGAACCGATGAGGATATCCTTGAGAACCTCGTCCAACATGGAGTGCTGGAACCTGGAACTCGGCAGAACGTGAAAGCGATGAAGGGATTTCGAAACATCGTTGTGCATCGTTACGGTGCAATTGATGATGCGCTCGCTTTTGCTATTCTAAAAGAACACATCGGCGATTTCTTTCTGTTCCGGAAGGAGGTTGAGCGCTTTCTGCAATCTGCCCGTGGGAGGTGATGAGGCCCGCATGCTGGCTAACCGAAATTTCCGAATGGAAGCCTCTCCGTCGTCTGCTCACGCCACGCCTTCGGAGACCCGGACCCTGCCGATGATCAGGTCTTCCTC
>OFEK01001407.1_pt1 | contig 16338 bp, 13 predicted proteins | sample 1521131 | NCBI WGS metagenome assembly OFEK01 (sample SAMN05720209, study PRJEB24109) | activated sludge metagenome | isolation source: Anaerobic digester | place: China | collected 2015-12-16
TATCTTTTTATCTATGAAATAATAAGTATTACTTTGCAGTAACAATAGGTTTTATTTAAAGATTACTGCATTTTTCAAGAATAAAATGTATCGCTATCTTCGGAGTTAAACTCCTCGTCAATATACGCGATAATTATTGCAGGCTTTTTAGACTCATTCTTAAAGGTATGAATAACATTTGGCTTAACCTCAACAACTTGATGAAGATTTTCAGATAAATTAATCTCTTCTTCGTTTCCGTTCTCTTTTAGGATAAGTAGACATTCTCCAGAAATAACAGAAAACCATTCCTTTTTTCTTTTATGAAAATGATTGCCTCTAACTGCCCCAGGATTAATAGAAAACGCATAAATCTGCCCTTTGATAGAATTATTGCAATCTTTTGCGTGTAAAATCTCCCAAAGTTCCCCTCTTTCATCCCTTTTGATTTCTGGATTAATTACCATTTTTAATACCCCTCCTGCTTATGAAACTCTATAACCTTTGATATTCCTTCCTTAAAAAAATGTTTAGGTTGCCAACCAAACTTTTTGTTAGCAAGAGAAGAATCAGTAAGGATTGTCTTTTTATCAGAGCTTTTTTTGATATTTATTTCCAAACTACTAAATTCTTGCTTTAAAATATCCAAAAAATCTTTCATACTTACAATCTGTGGGTTTGAAACATTAAAAATTCCTTTTTGAGGGCTTCTTATTGCGTCTATTATAACACTTGAGGCGTCTTTGACATGCAAAAAGCTAATCCTTTTATCAAGTGAGCAATTAACTGATATTGGTTTTTCATTTATTGCATTATGTATAAATGTTGCAACAACAGAATTATAATTGGGCCTTGCATTCTCTCCATAGATGTTTGTGAACCTAAAGATAGTGTGATTAATCCCTAAATACTCTATTAGTTTCTCTCCAAACCTCTTGGAAATCCCGTAAATGGAAGCGGGCTTTGGCAAGTTTTTTTCAGTATATACTTTTTTAGAAGATGGTCTATAAACCTGAACTGAAGATGAAAATATTAGCTGTGCACTCTTATTCCATTCTTTAATAGCGCTTGCAAGATTATATGTACCAATTGCGTTAATATCCAAAAATTCCTTTTCTTCTCCTCTATTAATCCCTGCGAGATGAATAACAACATCACACCCTTCAACAAAATCCTTTAAAGAGTTTTTATCCAAAAGATTATACCTTGCCATATCAAATAAAGAAAGTTCTGTCCCTAAAAACTCTTCCTTGATCTTTTTTAGAAGATGGCTTCCAAAAAAGCCATCATGCCCAGTTATTCCAATCTTTAAATTAGCCATTTTTCCTTATTTGAAAGCCTTTTTATGCTCTCTTTATTTAGCATATCGGTAACAGGATCAAAGACCTTAGACTCTAAAAAATTATTAGAGAGCAATACATCTAAGATATCGCTATCATTTAAGATATTTGTATTTTCTGATGTATAATCCTTAAATCCTACCTTATTTAGTTTTTCATATTTTTTAAACGCTTTTTCAATAGGTACGTATGGAAGGATTATGTAGTAATTTCCAAATTCAACTGTTCTTGAGCATTCATACTCTGAAACCAAAACCTCATGAAGTTTCTCTCCTGGCCTAATTCCAATATACTCAATCTTTGTTGATCTATTTCCGATTCTTTGAATCATAACTTTTGCAAGGTTAGTTATTTTGATTCCAGGCATTTTAGTTACAAAAATCTCACCACCAATTGACATCTCTGTAGCTTTTAGTAAAAGGGTAACTGCCTGTCCTAAAGACATAATAAACCTAGTCATTTGCTTATCGGTAATTGTTACAATGTTACTTATTTCAATCTGCTTTTTAAATAATGGGATAACGCTTCCACTTGAGCCCAAAACATTTCCTGCTCTAATACATGCAAATACTGTATTAGTGTTTTTCATATTTGCATTGACAATTAATCTTTCGCTTGCAGCCTTTGCGACCCCATAGATATTGATTGGGCTTACCGCCTTATCCGTAGAGACATATACCACTTTTTTGACATTATTTTGAATGGCACACTCAATAATATTTTCAGTTCCTAAGATATTAATTGTAAGAGACTCATAGGCATTCTCCTCACAAACTGGCACATGCTTAAGTGCTGCTAGATGAAATATGACATCAATATCTTTAGTAATTGCCATAAGCCTTTCTTTATTTCTTACATCCCCTATCACAAAGTTAAGTTTTTTATTATTAAACCTCCTTTTCATCTCTACCTGCTTAATCTCTCCTCTAGAATATATGATAATCTCTTGAGGGTTAAATTTAGAAAGAATCTGGGTTGTAAGCTCATTTCCCCAAGAACCAGTGCCTCCTGTAATTAAAATCCTTTTATCATCAAGAAATCCTTTTTTTTTATTTACCATTTTAATCATCTTTGATATCAATCTAAATCACTTCTTAGGATCAAAGGGTTTTCCCTTAAATATTTATTCTTTTTGAAAAATTGGCTGTTTTGATAGCAAACCTAAAAATTAAAAGTTTTTTAGGCATAAAGAGCTAATTTATCTTAATGGCTGTTGAGAGAATTAGTATCTAGATTTGTATTTTATTTCTGATGTCAAAAGATAAAAATGAACGAAATGATAAAAGGTTTTGCGAAATGAAAGTATACAATGTAACATATTTATAAAATATACCCAAGGCTATATTGTAGATAACGGATTCACGAAATCAAAATATTTTTAAAGAAATACCCTTTCCCTGATATTAACTAATAAAACCAATAGGTGTTTTTATGACAAAGATAATCCATAAATCAAGATCTCTACGAAGGGTCTTTAAGAAATTACCCGGAAACAAAGTAACGATACACTACGAGCCAAGGGCTCCTTCAAAGCCAAAATGTGCTGTATGTGGAAAGCCTTTAGCAGGAGTTGCTAGAGTTAGACCATACAAGGCTCAGACTATGGCAAAAACCCAAAAGAGACCTGAGAGACCTTATGGTGGAAACCTTTGCTCCGCTTGTGCAAGAGAGAAGATAAAAAGAGAAAAGCTGGGTATATAAGATCATTATGTGTTTTTATTTTTTTATACTCCAAAATTTTATAGTTCAATAATTAAGTTGAGCTATGCGATTTAATCATGTTGTTTTTTAGGTCTTGGCAGGGAATGGTAACTCCTGTCATCTAAAAGATCAAAAAGGTGAAAAAAAATGTTTGATATTGGAAGAATATGTCTAAAAACTGCAGGAAGAGATGCTGGAAGATTTTGTATGGTAGTAGAAAAGCTTGAATTGCCATATGTAATCGTAGATGGTTATACCCGAAGGAAAAAAGTTAATATAAGGCATCTTGAGCCAACGGATAAGATTGTTGAGATCCCAAAAGAGGCATCCCGAGAGAAGGTAATAATCGCCCTTGAAAAAGAAGGCTACAAGGTAAAACTAAAGAAAGGTCCAAAATATCAAAAATCTGAAGGAAAAGAGGATAAGCCAAAAGAAAAGCCTGCAAAAAGGGTTAAAAAGGGCAGTTTAAAAGAAGATTCAAAAACAAAGCCTAAAAAGGCAAGTTCTAAATAGATCCCGATAAACTTGATTTGATGAAATCCAGCTCATTTGCATACTCTGCTTTTTCAAGCCTAAAGTTTGAATAGGTGGATTCATGCAAGGATTAACCTCGAATATTCTCGAGATGTCTCGGCATTTATACCAAGGTTTTTCATTGATAGAAAAGGATACCTCGTGTTTTAACATGAGGATTTTGTACTCTTTTTTTAATAAACAAGCTCGTTGAATTTAGCGTATGCTTTTATATTACCAACATACCTTGCCCTTTAAGGCGAGGTTGTTAATTTATCAAATCTTTAATATCCTTTTAATTATTGAAAATCTCACAATGTGAGATTTGTTCGGGGTTTAATACCCCTCACTTTAGTGTGAGATTTTCAATTTTAAAATTTAATCTTTAACCTAACTTGTAGTTTTATCTTAATGGTTTTATTATAATGCGTTTTTTCTAATTGGTCAATAATCTGCTGTTTTAAAGAATGTCTATACAAAGCTGGTATTTGGTGTTATTTGTTTTAATAAGATGATTTGTTTTAATAAAATTTAATAACTAGGTTTAATTCTCCTGCCAAGAGGCATATGGCTATGAATATAAAAAATAAATTTTTAAGAGGGGCTTTGAATAAATATCTCAAGGGATATTCAAAAAAACTTCAGTTTATTATAGCCTTCTCATCTCTTTTGATAATACTTATAGTAACCCTGCTTTTTAGCAGTAATTCTAATGCTTTAGAGTATTCAATTCCGTTGATGGCAGTATCTGATACCTCTTCAAATGAACAGATTGGAAGTATACCTATGCTAAGTTTGGAATTAAAAAAAGGTACAGGCAGAATTTTTATTGATTCATTTCCTTTCAATAGAATAGATGTGCAGGTATCAATTAGGTATGCTAGGGATATGGCTTGCAAACTTTCTGGGCATGATTGCTCTCAAATTGATTTTTTCTATATAATACACTCCGATGCTTCAGTGATAGGAGGACCAAGCGCAGGCTCTTCAATTGCATTTTTAACATTTGCAGCGCTAAATAATTTGGATTACAAAAAAGATATAGCCCTTTCAGGCACAATCAACTCAGGATATCTGATAGGTCCGGTGGGAGGACTTAAAGAAAAAATAATGGGTGCAAGCCAATCAAAAATAAAAAAGGTGCTAATACCTGCAGGAGAAAGGTATTATATTGAAAATAATGAAACTATAGACCTTTTTGATTACGCAAAGCCCTTAGGGATAGAGCTTGTTGAAGTAAATAATCTATACGATGTGATATTTCATTATACCGGTAAAAAATATCTAAATGAGTTTAATGTAACAATAGATTCAACTGATTTTAAAAAAGAGATGCAAAAGATTACAAATTCCCTTTGTGAGCAGGCAAAAAAGGTAAAAGACCAGATTGGTGTTTTCTCTGAAGTTTCAAATCAATACAATGGACTTGATAGCGTATTTAACACTTCTTCAGAGAATATAGAAAAGGCAAAAAATCAATCTTTGCGTGAAAACTATTACTCCGCAGCAAGTCTTTGCTTTAACTCATTAAATGGATTTTTATATGTGAACTTGGTGAGTTCAAATATAACAGATAAGAGGCTTTTTGAGCTCGAGAATGCAATGATTGAAAAAACAAAAGACCTAAGGTCTAAACTTGATTTAGAGCTAAAAAGTTTAGGAGACCTTCAGGTATATGCAGGGGTAATTGAGAGGGTTTTAGAATCAGAGCAAAATCTTGAGAATTTCAAAAAGACTTTAAACAAATCAAAAAATATAAACCTTGAAGATGATGAAATAAAAGAGTTATTAACCCTTCTAAATATATCAAATGAATCTCAACAATTAAAGGAAGAGGTGCTTTTAGAATACCTAAGAAACAATGCAATTTTAGAGCTATCAAAAGGTATAAATCGGCTATATAGTGCTGAACTTTGGGTTAATTTTATTGGATTTGACAAAAAATATTACAACCTTTCCGAAGAGTCCTTAGAGATTGCTTGTGTTTCAAAGCTATCTGAAACGAAAGGATATATTGAATATTTTAGTCTATTATATCCTAGGTATTTAGATGATGCAAAAAAACTTTTAACAAGGGCTCAACAAAGTTATAAATCTAAAGATTTTGCACTTTGCATTTATCAGGGTTCTGAGGCAAAGGCATTTTTGAATAATGTAATGTCATCTTTATATATCACACTTGAACAATATAATCAGACAATCAAAAGAAAAATAGATGAAAGCGAAAAACAGATTGGACTACTTCAAGAGCAAATGGCATTTCCAATAATAGGATATAGTTATTACGAATATGCGACAAGTTTACTTGAGTTAGGAGATGTTTATTCTGCAAGCCTTTATTCTGAGTATGCTTTAGAGCTTTCAAATATGGATATATATTTTAGAAAACAAGGAAAGAGTTATGAATTTAAAGATGATAATGAGAAACCAATTCTTTTGCTATTTTTTTATGGATCTTTGTTTGGCTTTGCAATATCAATGCTTATAGTATTGTTTATGAGGCTAAAAAAATGATATTATCTTTTAGTATGGCTCTCAAAAGTCTTTATCTCTAAATAGTTGATTTGATGAAATCCAACATAATTTCGCATACTTAGGTTTTTTAAGCAGAAAATTTGAATAGACTTATTCATGAAATCAAAAAGATTTGTGGGCAACTAAATTTTTTCCATAATTAAAACGTTTTCAATATGGGTTGTATTTGGGAAAATGTCAAATGCAAACTGTCTTTTGATTAGATAACCTTTGATTCTTTTAATATCCTCACTTTGGCTTTTAGGGTTACAAGATATATAAACTATCACGTAAGGTTTTTCAAGATTGATTTTATCAATAAGCCTGTTTCCAATCCCTGACCTAGGAGGATCTAATATCAAAACTTTTTTTGATATATCAATTTTTGAGAGATTTTCATTTTTTAACAGGTCTGTTGCTATAAATTTCACATTTTTAATATTATTTGAATATGCATTTTCAATTGCAAGTTCAACTGAATCTCTTTCTAATTCATAGCCTTTAATTTCTTGAAATATTTCGGCAAGTGATAGTGTAATCGTTCCAACACCGCAAAAAAGATCAATTGCTTGCATTTGATTTAGATCTTTATAACAAGCTAACAATTCGGTTTTAGTCTTTATTAAAAGCTCTTCAAAACCAGATGTGTTCACCTGAAAGAAGCTGGTATTAGGAATTTTAAGTGAGTTTTCAAAAACCTTTTCCAAGAAATAGTTTTTCCCAAAGAGCGGGATATACTCTTCAGATACACTTACATCAGATAGCGAATCAGTAAGCATTACATAAGAGTTTTTTATTTCTTCTTTAACGCAAAATTCTTTAAACTCTTCTATTGCCAAATTGGTTTGATTATTTTTGGATAAAAGCAGTCCTATGCTAAAATCTTTTGTATTCTCTGCTGACCTTATCACAAAAAATCTCATTGTGCCTTCCTTTTTTTTAATATCATAAGCTGTTGATTTTGACTCTATCAAAAAATGGTTTAACTTTTTAATTATTGTATTGATAGAATCAAGTGCAATTGTGCACTTTTCAATTGGAACTGTTTTCCAATATACTCTTTTTTGCCTGAAAGAAAGTTTTTTAATAGGGTTTTTTATGTTATTATCTTCAAGAAAACCTTCAGATGAAATGGTTAAATCAACTCGGTTTCTATAACCTAATATTTTTTTTGAAGGGCTTATCTCAAGATATGCTTTTTTAATGCCTTCACAATTTTTAGGAGCATCTTTTGGAGAGTTAGAATAGTCTTTTGAAAGGGTTTTAGATTTATTTAAATTATCAATGTTAGAATTAATATCCGAAAAAAGTTTTTCAAGCAGTTCTTTTTTAAGCTCAAGTTGTTTTTCATAGTTCATATGCTGAAGAAAACAGCCTCCACACAATCCAAAATAAGAACAAACTGGCTCTACTCGGTTTTTGTTTATATTAGATATTTCTTTAGGTGTCTCACATATCGCTACATTTCTTTTTTTCAATTTAATAGTTGTTAAAACTATCTCCTCTTCAAGTGCATAAGGTATTAAGAGTTTGTATTTTTGCTTTGTTTTATTAATTTTATTTGAGGATTGGTTTTTGTTTTTTTCATCTGAATCTTCATTTAGATCTTGTTTTTTTATCCTTGAAATTCCATACCCTTCGTAATTGATATTAGAAATTTTAGCTTTGAAATATTCACTTGCGTCTTTTTTTAAACATTCTTCAGAATTTTCCTTTTTTTTCTCCTCAAGGGATGATTTTTGAATCTTGATTTTATCCATTTTTTATTCATTAATCTAAATTTATGCTTTTTTTTGTTTTTTATCTGTTTTTTTAGTTATTAATCCATAAATTAGTCATTATAACCTTTTTGGGCAATCATTTCTAATAAATAAATTATAAAAATAACTTCTAACAAACCTGAAGCCTTGAAAAGCTTTAAATATTTATTGCTCATTTATCGATATTAATGAGTGTTATTGTGGCGAGTGAGATAATCGTTTTTTTTAGGTTTTTATAAAAAATGTGGAAAAATCTCTTTAAAAATCCCTTTAAGAAAAAAAGATTTTCAAAAAAAAGATTTGTATTATCTGTTTTTTTAATAGTGTTTTTAAGTGATTTTTTAAGTGAATTATAGTATGTAGGGTTAAAAAAATGGAAAAGGTAGTAATGCTTTCACTTGATGATGAGAAGTCAAAAGATATAAGTAAGGTTCTTTCAAGTGATACTGCAAGACAGATTCTTTCATATCTTGCAAGTGTTGATGAAGCGAGTGAATCAGAAATCTCTGAGAAGCTGAAAATTCCTATATCTACTGTTCATTATAATATTACTAATCTTCTTAATTCAGGGTTTGTTGTATCCGAAAATTTTCATTATTCACAGAAAGGAAAAACTGTTGAACACTACAAGGTTGCAGAAAAATTAATAATGATTGTTCCTTCAAAAAAACAAAAGTTCTCAGACATATTAAAATCTCTTATCCCTGCATTTATATCCTTTGCAATCGTTAGTGTTGGCTCAATAATTATGAATCTGTTTTCAAAAGCAAATGATGCTTTGATGCTTTCAAGAGCAGTTCCTGAGATGAAGGATTCTTTTGGGTTGATGAGTACTTCATCATTAGAAGAAAATTTAGTGGTGCAATCTGTTGAGGTTTTAGGTGCGGGCGGTGCTCCTGTTGCATTTGAAGGGTTGGCATATTGGCAATGGATTATGATTGGAGCTTTTTTAGAGCTTTTAATAATCATAACAATCTTTTTAGTAGTTTATTTTGTATCAAAAAAGGGCAAGGTTTTCAAGAATAAAGAGTCAGAAAATGAAGAGTTAGAAAATCAAGAGTTAGAAAATCAAGAGTTAGAAAATCAAGAGTTAGAAAACGAAGTGTCTGAGAATGTTGAGTCCTAAATTTAAGAGTAGAAGACATTTCAAAAAACCAATAATCATCATTATTTTTTAAGATTTTTTTATAATAAATTTCTAATTGTCAAGAATTATTACCAAAAATCTTTAATTTTTCAGTTTTGTTTTTTTATCTTTTTCTTTTTATAATTGTTTTTTATCATAATGTTATGATAAGTAATACAATCAGCACTACAATCTAAAATAAAAAACCTTCAAATATATGCTAGAAGGCATCTTGCGAGATGCTAGTGTTTAATTCTTTCTTTAATTCTGTCTTTAATTCGTCTTTGTAAATTCGTCTCTTCCTATTAATAAGGATTAAACATAAAAGTTTGTAAAATTAGAAATTTAAGATATCAAAGTGTGAAAAATGATGAAAGGACTTTATCAAAATTTCATCAAAATTATTTTATCAACATATCAATAATCTATTTTGTAGGAGTAACACATTTTTTTAAATGATTGCTGTTCTAAGGAATAGTGAGTATGGAAGATAACGTTATTCTTAAGGCTAAAGAACTGAGTGTCGAGATTGATGGCGCGTTAATACTAGAAAAAATGAATCTTGATGTTTATTCAGGGGAGCTTTTAGGAATAATAGGGCTTTCAGGTTCTGGAAAAACTACTTTATTGTCAAGTCTAATAGGGGTTTTTGAGCCATTAACAGGCGATGTTTATTTTGCTCACACCACAAAAGATAATAGAAAGATCTTAAAGTCGGTAAATCGCCTAAAAGAAGCCTTTAGACAAAAAATAGGCTTTTCAAGTCAACTTCCTTCATTTTATTCAAACCTAACTGTTGTTGAAAATCTAAAATTCTTTGCATCGTTTTATAATCTTGACAAATATACAAGAGATGAAAGGATTAAAATCCTTTTAGACTTATTTGACTTATATCTTTTTAAAGATAAGATTGCTGATTCCTTATCAGGGGGAATGAAAAGAAGACTTGATATTGCGTGTGCAATGATAAATAATCCAAAGATACTCATCCTTGATGAGCCTACAGGGGACCTTGATCCAATTCTTAAAAAACAGCTTTGGTACCTAATAAAAAAAATTAATGAGAAAGGTACAACTGTGATTTTGGCATCCCATCTTGTTTCTGATTTGGAGCTTTTGTGTGATAGAATCGTAATCTTAGCAGATGGAAAAGTTCTAAAGATTGGAACACCCCTAGAGCTAAAATCCAGCGTTTTACAAGGAGAGAAAATAATTGTTGAATCAATCCCCGGAAATTATACATCCATTTCAAAAGAAATTGAATCAAACAAAGGAGTTTTAAATATTGTTACTGAAGGTCAAAGACTTGTAATATATTCAAAAACAGGAACCAATGTGCTAAAGGATATTTTACCAATACTTGAAAAACTAAAAGAAAGAGTTATTGAGATAAGCATGAGTAAGCCTTCACTTGATGAAATCTTTGAAAATATAGTAGGAAAGGGCTGATTTGAATTTGGGAAAGCTTTTAGAGATTATAAAAAAGGATATAAAGATGCTTTTGAGGTCTAAAACATCTTCTTTAATAGTCATACTTGGGCCATTGTTGATAATATTTTTAGTAGGGATTGCATTTGACAATACAGGATATCACAATATTAAAATCGCAGCATATTCTCCAATATACTCTGATTTAGCTGATAGCTATATCACAAGACTATCAAGTCAGTCTTATAGGGTTTTTAAAACAGAATCAGAGCTTGTATGCGTTGATGCAGTTAAAAAAGGGACATATCATGCCTGCATAGTCTTTTCATCAGACCTTGTGGTATCAAAGGATTTAGAATCAGAAATAAAGATTTATATTGATAATTCAAAACTAAATATTGCTTGGATTATCAAGGATACAGTATTTGAGAAAATTGATGATAAATCTAAAGAGATCTCCAAATCTTTATCTGATGTATTGTTGACAACCTTTGATGAAATCAAAAAAGAGGTTGATTTAAGAAAGAAATCCGTTGTAGATTTGACAACAAAAAATGATGTCTTGATTGGTCAAGTGGATAGTGTTTCTTCAAAAATTGAGAATATTAAAATGAGTTACAATGACTCAGTTCCAATTTCTCAAATCTCTTCAGGGGTAAGCTCTGCACTTTCAGGATTTAATTCGTATAAATCAAAAGTTGATGATTTGTTAAATGATTTGGAGTCAGAATTAGAGAAGATTGGAGGATATTTATCAGACCTTAATTGTTCTAGTAGCCTCACTACAATACAGTCGTCTATTGTTTCAGCAAAAGAAATTATCTCACAATCTTCAAATGATAGTGATTTTGACAAGGCAAAGGGATCAGTAGAAAGGCTTGATAGCTATATAGATTCAATCTCAAATGAAATCTCAAGCATTAAAACTCAGATTGTCGCTTTAGAAAACTCAAAAAAAGATGCAAAATCTGAATCCCAGTCAATGAAGCAAGGTCTTTTAGATCAGCTTGGAAAGATTGTTGAGGTTCAAAAGGGTTTAAATAATATTGAAACTAGGATTTCTAACATCCAGATAAAGGATTCAGATGTGATTTCTGATCCTATCAGAACCTCAGTAGTTCCTGTAGTTGTTGAATCAACCCATTTAACTTATCTATTTCCAACCCTTTTAGTTCTAATAATCATGTTTGTAAGTCTTTTGGTGTCATCTACCCTTGTCCAGATGGAAAAGACTTCAAACGCTCACTTCAGAAATTTAATATCCCCTACGAAAACTATTTTCTTTAATGCAGGAGCTTTTTTTGTAACACTACTTATTGTGATGATACAACTATTAATAATCCTTGTAATCACAGATCTTTCTTTTGATACAGCTATTCTTCATAATATCTTATTTATCCTTCTTGTTTCATTGGTGTCTTCAACATTTTTTGTTTTGCTAGGCATTTTACTTGGGAGTATATTTAACAGTGAAGAAACAAGCCTTTTAGGGACATTGGTTTTAGGACTTGCACTTTTAATGGTTTCAGGAACCATACTTCCACTAGAGTACATGCCTATCTCAGTAAGGGCAGTTGCAGATTTTAATCCGTTTGTTTTAACATATCAGATGCTAAGAGATATTATACTTTTTAGAGCAGGATTTGAAGTAATCTCAAGTGAGATGAGTTATATGCTTTTATATGTTTTAGTATTAGGGATTACAGTGTTTTTTATGCACAATGTATTTGAGAAGAGAAGTATGAAGCTACATCAAAGGATACATATCCCTTTTAAGGTTCTTGGTAAAAATATAAGCGATAAAAAACCAAAAAGGAGTGTTTTCATAAAACAATCCAAACAATATACTTACCTAAAGGAATTAGTGCTTGATGCAAAGAAAATGCTTGTCAAAGACAATGTGAACTCTGAGGATTTGAAAAAAGCAAAGAAGTTTTATCTAAAGATTATAGAAGTCTATGATATGCTTCCTGTAACCGATAGAAAAAAGATATTTTCAGAAATCGAGTTCATACATAAAGAAATATCAAAACACAAATAATCCTCAAACTTAAAACCCTTTGTTGAACTTCTATTCCTCAAAAGATATCAAAGGTAGCTTAACTGGTTTAATCTTTTTCTAATTTTTTGAAAGGTTTATTTATTGAAATGTTCTGTAGTTTTCTATCTCTTGGAGTTTCATTGGATAGAATAACAATTTGTTCTTGTTCTTTTTCATCTTGTGAAATTCTTTGATAGTTTTGCATACTATAATATCGTGAATTCGTAATTATACAAACGCTGATCTTTAAGGTTTTTTAGTAAGAAGAGACGGATTCAAAACAAGAAATTCAAGAAATGATTAACTGACACTATCTCGCAAGGTGCCTTTTAGCATATATCTTGAGGGTTCTTACTTTGTTTTTTATATAAAGCAAGTTTTATAAATCTTTTACTATTTCTTAATCTTTGTAATCAGGGTATTTGTTGGAATTAGAACAAATTTAATGGGGCAATGTATCAAAAACAAGGCATTAAAACAAGATATCAGAACAATATATCAGAATATATCAGAATATATCAGAAGAATATATCAGAAAAATATATCATAAACATTAAAATGAGGAATTAGAATAGCATATTAAAACAGCATATTAAAACAGCATATTGAAATAGAATATTGAAATAATCAATCAAAATATGAATTCAAAATAACGTATAAAACAATGTATGAATACAATTTATTTTAAAACAATACATTAAAACATGATATTAAAAATACTACATTCACTTAACACATTCACTTAATACATCATAATAACACATTCAAATAGCATATTAAAACAGCATATTAAAATAGCATATTAAAATAGCATATTGAAATAGAATATTGAAATAATCAATCAAAATATGAATTCAAAATAACGTATAAAACAATGTATGAATACAATTTATTTTAAAACAATACATTAAAACATGATATTAAAAATACTACATTCACTTAATACATTCACTTAATACATCATAATAACACATTCAAATAGCATATTAAAATAGAATATTAAAAATAATATATTAAAATAAATATATCATAAACATTTAAGCTGATTTTTATGGAATTAACAACATTACAAAAAAGACAGATTAAAAAAGTTATTTCGCAACTGGAAAAATATAAAGGAAGGCACACAGAACTTGTAAGTGTTTATATTCCAAAGGATTATGATTTAAACAAAATTATTAATCATCTCATGGAAGAGCAAGGCACAGCAAGCAACATAAAGTCAAAGAGTACGCAAAAAAATGTTATTTCTGCACTTGAAAGGATGATTCAGCATTTAAGGCTCTTTAAGAGAACACCTGATAATGGCCTTGCAGTTTTTGCAGGCAATGTTGCAGAAAGGGAAGGTCAGATTGATATTCAGGTATGGAGCATAGAACCACCAATACCTTTAAATCTGAGAATTTATAGGTGCGATAAGGATTTTGTTTTAGAACCTTTATCTCAAATGCTTGATTCTGATGATGTTTTTGGGCTTGTTGTAATGGATAAAAGGGAAGCTACAATTGCTATGCTTAAGGGAAAAACAATCATTCCAATTACTACTGCAACCTCGAATGTGCCTGGAAAAACAAGAGCTGGTGGACAATCTGCGCCTAGGTTTCAAAGGCTTAGAGAAGGGGCGGCTAAAGAATTTTATGTAAGGATTGCAGAATACATAAAAGAGGCTTATTTAGGCAAAAATATAAAAGGGATTATAGTTGGTGGTCCGGGGCATACTAAAAATGAGTTTTTGGATTACAATTATATTACTGATCAATTAAATAGAAAAATTATTGCTATAAAAGATCTAAGTTATACTGGAGAATTTGGGCTTCAGGAACTTTTGGATAAAAGTCAGGATGTGCTTTCTGAAGAAGAGATTTCCAAAGAGAAGAATATTATGGAGAAATTTTTTACTCTTTTAGCAAAAGACCCTGATAAGGTTGCTTATGGAAAAGATTTTGTTTATAAAGAACTTTGTGCAGGGGCAGTTGATAGTGTTTTACTCTCAGATAGTCTTGATGATGCTACAATCGAGAAATTTGAGGAGGCTGCAAAAGAATTTGGCACTTTGGTTGTGCTTATCTCAACTGATACAAGGGAAGGGGTTCAATTAAGGGACATGGGCAAGGTTGGAGCATTTTTAAGATATAGCCGTGATGTAAATTAAATATTTTTTTTAGAGTAGGTAGTTATAAAATGGTTTCTATTTATGAATTAGGCTCAGAAGTAGGAGTGGATTTAACCCCTTATGAGGTATGTGTAAAATACTCAGCAAAATTTAAAGGATATAACTCGAGGATAATTCTAAATAAGAGTATGAGCAAAATAGAGTTTCGTTTAAGCAAAAGTTTTAATGGTGTGGATGAGGATATATGCCTTGGTCTTTATCAAACACTAATTGCAAGGCTGTTTAAGAAAAAGGTTCTCACTTTAAGAATGGAGATCTTTGAGAGGTTTATAAAAAATATTCATTCAAATTATATTATTGAAAATAGTTTTTCTGATTTAAAGCTAAAGGATAGTTTTTCTAGGGTTAATGAGAGATTCTTTAATGGAAGTATGAGTATTAGAAGGGTATGTTTTGGAAAGCAATCTTATCAAACCTTGGGGAAATACGATTTTAATTCTGATGAGATTACAGTATCTGCTATATTGAAAAATGAAGAATGTGAGCTGATTGATTTTATAATGTATCATGAGATGCTTCACAAAAAGCATGGCTTTGGCAACTTTTTAAAGAGGTCTTATCATAATAGGCAATTTAGAGATGATGAAAAAAAGTTTCCTAACTATCGTTTGATAGATAAAAAACTTGGAGAACTATCAAGAAGAAAAAGAAGAGAACAAAAAAAGGGTCTGAAAAGATTTTTTGATTGAGAAATTAGTATTTAGCCCAAATGGATTTTCATTGATAGAAAAGGATACCTCGTGTTTAAACACGAGGACTTGGTACGCTTTTTTGTAATAAAAAACCTCGGCATAAATCCCGAGGTATCTCGCGAATAGTTGAGGTTAATCCTTGCATGAATCCGTCTATTCTTACTTTGGCTTGAAGGTTTGGCTTGAAAGTCCAAAGTAAGGGAATGAACTGGATTTCATGAAATCTACAGCCTCACTTTAATACGGCGCATGCTTTTATATTACCAGCATACCTCGCCCTTTAAGGGGAGGTTGTTGATTTTTCAAAATCCATCTTTTTCTACGCTTTTATATTTTTGATAAGAGACTTATATTAAGAGAATGAGTAAACAAAAAATATGCTAAAACTGGGTTTGATACAATACATAATTTGCGCTATTAAAAAGTTATTTAGTTAGCAAAACTTGGCTTTTTAATCATTATTGTTTAAAAGCCCACTTTCTGAAAGTATTTCAAGTGATTGCATCTCATCAATTACATTTAGTTTTCGAAGGTCTTGAATAACTAAATTTATATCATCACTACTTGCCTTTTTCTTTTCAAGAATTATTTTAAATATCTTTGAAATTTTTGTGCTGTCTTTAAAATCCAATTCTCTTAAAATATCAATTATATCTGTTCTAGTTAATTTCTTAGTTGAGGAAAGCTCTTGGTTTAGTATTATGTTAATAAGCTCTTTTGTAGGGTCTTCATCTTTTTGCTTGAAGTCACTATCATATAGCTCTTTTTCAAGTTCTTGTTTTGGGTCTTCTTTGTATTTGAGTTCAATATAACCTTTAGATTCATCCGAATCGTTTAATTCAACATAATCCTCATTTGTCTTTTTAACAAGAGTTTCTTTTTGACTTATTGATGAAGGTTTATTACTGAGATTATCTCTTGTTGAAAAATCATCAAATAAGATACTTGAATGCTTTTTTGGGATATAGGCTTTTTTTACTTGAGGGCTTCTTTGGATTGTCTGTAACGGGGCCTTAGGATTTTGTCTAATATTATTATTGCTAAAATTGATTTGCTCTTTTGATTCTAAAT
>OFEK01001408.1_pt1 | contig 16315 bp, 15 predicted proteins | sample 1521131 | NCBI WGS metagenome assembly OFEK01 (sample SAMN05720209, study PRJEB24109) | activated sludge metagenome | isolation source: Anaerobic digester | place: China | collected 2015-12-16
CCTACTGCATATATCCTCAGGTTTGAGCGGGAAGGGATGGACTTTGAGCCGGGTCAGCACATCCTGCTGGGTGAAGCGGGACGGTCGCAGATGCGCGAATATTCCATCTATAGCGGGAAAGAGGATCCTTACCTGGAAGTGCTGGTGCGTGAGGTGAAAGACGGTCTGGTAAGCCGCCGGCTGCGAAAGCTTAGGCCAGGCATGATGCTCAAAGTGGAGCCTCCCGTGGGGTTCTTCACACTGCCTTTTCAACGACTTCCGCACGACCGTTTCCTTTTCATCGCCAGTGGCACGGGCATCGCTCCTTTCCACAGTTTCCTGCGCTCCTACGATGACCTGGATTATACACTCGTGCATGGCATCCGCTATTCGAATGAGCGTTTTGGAGCGGAGAGCTATGATCCCGAGCGCTATATCACTTGTACCTCACGTGATGAGCAGGGCCATTATCAGGGTCGACTGACCTCCTGGCTGCAGCAGCAGGCGGTGGAAGATATTGCAATGGTGTATCTTTGCGGAAATTATGGCATGATCCTGGAAGCCATGGATATCCTGAGAACCAAAGGCATCCGTGAAAACCAGATGCATGCTGAAGTGTATTTTTGAAGCGCCTGATTTACTATGAAATACCATCTCATCACCCTCGGATGCCAGATGAATGTATCGGACAGCGAAAGGGTGAAAACCATACTGGAAGACAAGCTGGGTTACCAATGGACCGACGATGAGCAGGAAGCAGGCTTGCTGGGCATCCTCGCCTGTTCGGTGCGTCAAAAGGCCATTGATAAGGTCTACAGCCGCATCCATGCCTGGAATAAGCAGAAAAACAAGCGTCACCTGATCACCTTTGTGTCAGGATGCATCCTGGCGCAGGATAAGGAACGATTCCTGAAACTCTTTGACCTCGTCTTTTCGATGCGGGAACTTCCGCAACTTCCGGAAATGCTCAGTCAGTATGGGATTGCCAATCCCGCCGGCCTGCAAGCCATTGGTTACGGAGCTTCAGAAATGCCCGGAATGGGGCCGTTCTGGAATATCACACCTCATTATGAATCTCGTTTTGAGGCCTATATTCCAATTCAGAATGGATGTGATAAGTTCTGCACCTTCTGTGCCGTCCCTTATACCCGTGGAAGGGAGGTTTCCAGGCCTTCTGAGGAGATATTGGCCGAGGTACAAAGCCTGGTCGAACAAGGCTACCGCAGCATTACGCTGCTTGGCCAAAACGTCAACAGCTATGGACTGGACAAAAAAGGTGCCGAGCTACGGTTTCCTGAGCTGCTTCAGGCTATCGGGGAGATAGGGCGACAGAGCGGGCAGGATTTCTGGACATACTTCACTTCCCCACATCCCAGGGATATGGGGGATGATGTAATCGATGTGATCGCTGCCTATCCTGTGCTAGCCAAGCAATTACACCTTCCTATCCAGTCGGGAGATGATGAGGTGCTGGTCCGGATGAACCGCAAACACAATACCGAAAGGTACCGTCAGATTGTATCGAAAATCCGGTCAACCTTGCCGAACGCCACGCTGTTCACAGATATTATTGTCGGATTTACGGGCGAGACAGATGCACAATTTGCCAATACCATGAAGGCCATGGAGGAGTTCAGATACCATATGGCTTACATCGCCATGTACAGTCCGCGACCCGGCGCCGCCAGCTCCCGCTGGGCCGACGACATCCCCCATGATGTCAAGAAAGAGCGTTACCATGTCCTTTCCTCCCGGCTGGCAGAGATATCACATGATCACCTGCAGGAAATGATTGGCAAGACGTATAAAGTCCTGGTCAGGGGAAAAGACCGTAAGGCCGGTTATCTGTCCGGCATGACAGAAGGTCGCATTGTATTGAGATTTCCATCTGAGGATGAGCAACTTATTGGTCAGTTCGTTTACGTCACCATTGATAATGCTGCTGATTTCTCGGCCGAAGGCAAACTGGCAGAAACCCCGCAAGTGATAGAGCATGTCTAAGCGCGTCGCATTCAGAACCCTGGGATGCCGGCTAAATCTCTACGAAACGGATGCCCTGGCAGATACCTTCCATAAGGCCGGTTATGAGATCGCTGATTTCAACGAAGTAGCGGACATCTATATTATCAATACCTGTACGGTTACCAACCAGAGTGACCGTAAATCACGACAGGTGATCAACCAGGCCCTGAAGAGAACTGAGGGCGGCTTTGTAGTCGTGACAGGCTGCATGGTAAACAACCATAAGGAAAGCCTGCTTAAGGCCGGGAAAGCGCATCTTTTTATTGATAATGAGCACAAAAGCGCGCTGTTTTCCATTGTGGATGCACATACCCGCGGCGAGGTCATCAATCCTGACTCCCTGCCGGAAGATCTCTTCGGTTATGGCGCAGCCCGGCATACCTTCCATACCCGCAGCATCATCAAGGTTCAGGATGGTTGTGATAATTTCTGCACTTTCTGCATCATTCCATCCGTCAGGGGACGTGCGATCAGCCGTCCTTTTCAGGATATTCTGGATAATGTCAGACAGGTCGTTGACTACGGCTTTAAAGAGGTGGTGCTGACTGGTGTCAATATTGGACGGTATCAGGATGCCGGTCATGGTTTTGATGATCTCGTGGAAAAGATATTGGCCTTGCCGGGAGATTTCCGGGTGCGCATCTCTTCCATCGAACCAGATGGGTTTGGAGATAAGCTGATCAGTCTGTTTGCCCATCCCAAACTGGCTCCGCATATGCACCTTTGCCTGCAAAGCGGATCGGACCGCATCCTGCTACAGATGCGCAGGATGTACACCATTCAGCGGTTCAGGGAGATCGTCAGCAAGGTGAAAGCTGTGGTGCCTGATTTCAATTTCACAACCGATATCATCACCGGTTTTCCCGGTGAATCCCCGGCCGATTTCCAGGAGACCTGCACCATGGCGCGAGACATTGGGTTCAGCCATATCCATACCTTCAAATATTCCATCCGCGATGGCACCAGGGCCGCCCGGATGACCGACCAGGTAAGTGAAGAAACAAAAAGTGCACGCAGCGCCGTCATTCGCGAGATATCGCATAAAAACAAGCTGCGTTATTACGGTGATATGTTGGGTAAGACACAGCATGTCATCATTGAGACCATTGAAAACGGCATGGCACATGGTTTCGGGGAGCATTATATTCCGGTCGTCTTTCCTGTCCTGGATAAGCAACATAACGATTGGGCCCAAGTGATCCTGGAAGACGTGGAAGACCTGACTTCAGAAGTGAGGGTGCTGGCAAGGCAGATTCTGGCTTGATATTTGGAGCCTTATGCATCGTGATGTAACACAGAAAAACCGGGGTGGTTTTTCTGTGTTTGGTATGATTTTAAGGCGAATTGAACAAGAAAGGACTGACACATTGGCAGCCATCAGCAAAGATATTCTATCCTGGCACCGCAAGGTAAGCCGGATGGCCATTGATAAAGATATCTCAGGAGCCCTTGCCATGATCCGCGAAGGTGCCAGGGAGAGCGGACTGAGTTCCTACCTGCCTGCCGTGGAGGATATCCTCGAAAACTACCGGCTTATCCTGGAGTTTTTCGCGAGGGGAACCCGGGACGATCAGCGTAATGAATTGCATATCAGCGTAATACGCAAAGTATTGGAATTGTCTGACCGGCTCAGGGAAGAAGCCATGCTCAAGGCTTCCGGTGACCCTGTCACCCTTCATAAAAAAGCCTGGCTGCCCAACCGAAAACCCTATGGTGCGGAAGCGGTAAGCTGGGCGGAAGGTCTCACCCAGGGCAGTGAGTTGGATCAGATCCTGGATGATATCCAGTTGGAAAGCACGCTACTGGATCTGGAAAGACAAGTGTGGCTGGACCAGCTTTTCAACCTGGCCTGGCTACCCGACAAACTGCAGGACGAAGAAGCCCAGGCGTTGGGTAAGGTCATCTCAGATGAGCGGGTACCCACCTACGCCCGCGCACTCCTCACCAGTGGTTTATCACTCGGACTGGTGAGGAGTTTTGATAAATTTCGCTTTCAGACCCTGTTGCCGCTATGTAGCGACGCGGAGACAGAAACCAGGGTTAGGGCACTGAGTGGCTTGCTTTTCGGTCTATTCCTTCATCACAAACGGTTACCATATTATCCTGCATTACAACAAGCCATATCCACCGCGCTGGATATCAGCATTGTCCCACAAGAAGTAGAAGCAATCCTGTTGCAGTGGGTCCGGTCACAGGATACGGCAGCCATTGCCAAAACCCTCAGGGAAGAACTCCTGCCGGGGATGATGCGCATCACACCGAGGATTACGGAAAGGTTGAAGCTGGATGATATCCTTCCCGGGGAAGGATCATCTGACAAGAATCCGGACTGGGAGATGGTGTTCGGTGAGGACCCTGAGCTGCTTGATAAGCTCCAGCAGCTGACAGAACGACACCTGGCAGGGGATGATGTTTTCATGAGCGTCTTTGCGCAGCAGAAGCATTATCCATTCTTTCAGGAAGTAGCAAACTGGCTGATTCCTTTTCACCTTGAGGCTCCTGTTGTTCAGGAAATTATCCATAGGCACGAGAACGACGACGTGCTGGTAAGGCTGATTCGTGAGATGGAAAGCACCCATATGCTTTCGCATTCGGATAAGTATTCCTTTATCCTGAACCTCGGATTTCTCAATGACATGCAGAAAGAGCTCCTCAAAGCCACTTTCAGTGCTGAGATGGAAGAATACCGCAACCATATGGCGGAGTCGGAGAGTCTGGAACCCCTGAACCGGTTCAAAAATGCATTGAAGATGTATATGCAGGATCTTTACCGCTTCCACCAGCTTCACCCGCACCGCCGCTGGATCCCGGATGTCTTCAAACTGCCGCTGGAGGGTGTGGATATCGGCATGATGGGGCCCTATCTGCGCAGGCATAACATCGATTATGCCCTTGCACAGTTTCATTTTGACCGCGAACATTGGGCACAGGCTGCCTATGCCTTGTCGCGCCTTGCAGAGCAGGCCATCCCGACACATATCATCTTTGAAAAAGCGGGCTATGCCTTCCAGCAGGTACAGGAATATGAGCGCGCGCTGGATTATTACCGAAAGGCAGAGCTCTTCGACACAAACCGCGACTGGCTGCTGAAGCGCATGGCCTATTGTTACCGAAAGTCAGGCAGGCCGGAGCATGCACTTCGCATTTATGAGGAACACCTCAGGGACCACCCCGGGGACCTGCGCACCCTGGTGCAGGCCGCCAATGTATTGCTGGAAAGTAAAGACTATGCAGGCGCCCTTATCAAATATCAGGAGGCAGAGTTACTGGACAGTGACAATGTGCGTTTGCTCAGGCCATTGGCGTGGTGTTATCTTCAAACCCTGGAGGCAGGACGTGCATTGCAATGCCTTCAGCGGATCCCGGAAGAAGCGCGTGACTATCATGACTACATGAATGCCGGACATGCCAGTTGGATACTGGGGAATACGCCCGAAGCCAGCTCGTTTTACAGACGAGGTTATCAATTACATCCTGATACCGCCGAGGATTTTCTGAAGGGCTATCAGGAAGACCGCCCCTTGCTGCATCGGGCAGGTATTGCGTCGGCCGAGACGGCCATGATGGCAGACCTGCTGCGCGAATTGCCGGGAAGTGTGTAAATTCGCAGGGTGAAAAAGAACCTGATCCTGACGCTTTTTGTTGTTTTGCTGCTCGCATCCTGCAGGGAAAACCTTCCAGGGCCCTGTGAATGTGAGGAGCAGGTTGCCGGCTTATTGTGCCGCGAAGTTCGATATGACCAGGGTCATTATGCGGGCCATATCGACTACTTCTATAATGCTTTGGGTAAACCGGAAGCCAAAGAATATCATTCCAGCAAACAACTGGAAAAAACGCTGCGTTATACCTACACTTCCAGTGGTAAAATAAAGACAGAAACCATCGAATTATCCGGTCAAAGCGCAAGTCGCTACACAGAATACCTCTATAATGAAGCCGACAGCCTGGTTGCCCAGGTTTATTTTGAGGATGGTATTGTCGTATCCCGCATTGATTATCATTACAATACAAGTCAGAAACTAAGCACCAAAACCCTGTACCAGTCAGGGCAACTAAGCCAGGTTTTTCGTTTTATATACCATGACAACCGTCTTCTCTGGAAGGTACTTGAAGAGGATGCCGGTGGACAGGTGGTACGTGAAAGTCATTACGCCCATTATCAGAACGATGTTACGACCATCTCGTACTATAGCCGTGACGGGGCCTACCTTGGTTATGACCTGCTGCAATACAGGTCCGACGGGCAGTTACAGCTTGAGAAACACTACAATAGTCAGAAACTCCTGATGGAGTACACCCTCCATGAGTTTCATGACCAGACTTTATCCCGTTCGGCGCGTTACAACGGGCAAGGCAAGCTGCAACAGCAGACCCATTTCATCTACTTCTGATGGAATGAATCAGGGTCATGCCATGCTTCGTGGGTAACTCCGAAGCATCATTTACCTTGCGGTTTTCGGGGTTTACTATTGCCGGCGGCCAGTGCCCGCCAGCCCAGGATCAACATGCCGGTAAAGGCCAGGCCCATCACCAAACCATAGTAGCGCGACCCATCCTCCGGATCTTTGAGAATGGCGTCGATAATGCCGTACAACAAGGTAGTAAGTCCTAAAAACAGCAGGCTGGCGAAAAGGAAATGGTCCACCAAGCTGCGTCCTTGTTGCGACGGGGGCTCAGTGGGCTGTGCCTGAGCATGTTCAGGACTGGGCTGATGGCCGGGATTCCTGACGGAGGTGCCGTATTTGTAATAGTTTTTTCGTTGTTCAGCCGGGCTGGGACCATCCAAGGAGATGTCCAGTTTGCGGCGTTTATCAGGATCCGTAAGCACCTGATAGGCTGCGTTGATGGACTGAAACCGCATTTTGGCATCGGGCGACTGGTTCACATCCGGGTGCCACCTTTTTGCAAGCCGGTAATAGGCGCGGCGGATCTCCCAGGCGGATGCCTGTCGACCCACACCCAAAATGCGGTAGGGATCCTCCATCATGGTCCAAAGATACAGCATCCCGGAAGCAGATAAAAGAAATGCCACAATGGAGGCATTCATGTAGGCGAGCGGTGTGGCAGCTATCTCAGGACGCAGGGCTATTATTCATGCAGATGAGAATACCTCATGTAAGCGAACCGCTTCCCTTTACTTTTCGCTGGCGATTGGCTCATCATACCTTAACTTTGCCGCATGCAAATAGACATTATCACCTTGTTTCCGGAGATACTGGAAGGTCCCCTAACCCATAGTATTGTCAAAAGGGCCAGGGATAAAGGACTGGTGCACATCGGTCTACATCAGTTGCGGGATTATACAACAGACAAGCATCGTACGGTTGATGATTATCCTTACGGCGGCGGGGCAGGTATGGTGATGATGATAGAACCCGTGGTCCGTTGTATCGAAAACCTTCGGCAACAGCGAACCTACGATGAGGTCATTTACATGGCACCAGATGGTGAGCGGCTGACGCAACCATTGGTCAATTTTTTCTCGTTAAAGGGCAACCTGCTGATTCTGTGCGGGCATTACAAAGGCATAGATGAGCGTATCAGAACGCATTATATCACCAGGGAGATCAGCATCGGTGATTATGTCATTTCCGGAGGAGAGCTGGCGGCTGCGGTTTTCGTCGACAGCATCGTCCGTGTTTTGCCCGGAGTATTGGGAGATGAAACATCTGCTTTGACCGATTCTTTTCAGGATGGGCTGATTTCTCCGCCGGTCTATACCCGTCCTTACGACTTCAGGGGAATGCAGGTGCCGGATGTTCTTTTATCAGGGAATGACAAGGAAATCCGGCAATGGCGGCATGAGCAGTCGTTGTTGCGGACCAGGGAGCGAAGACCTGATGGTGAAGATAGAAGTACTTAAAGGTTTTTTTCAGGATTCATTCCCAGTAAAAGAATAAGTTCCTATCTTTGCACCCCATTTCGGTAGTTATTTTTGATTACAGAGCGAGATATCATGAACAAGCAGGACATCATAAACTTCGTTGAAGGGCAGATAGAGCGCAAGTCTCTTCCCAGTTTCAAAGCAGGTGACACCATCACCGTTCATTACAAAATCAAGGAAGGCGACAAGGAACGCATCCAGAGTTACCAGGGGGTGGTGCTGCAGCGCAGCGGCAAAGGTGTCAATGCCACTTTCACGGTACGCAAAGTTTCGGGCAATACAGCCGTCGAGAGGATTTTCCCTTCATCATCCCCTTTCATTGACGAGATTACGGTCAATAAGCGCGGGGTGGTTCGTCGTGCTCGCATCTTCTACCTCCGCAAACTGCGCGGAAAGAAGGCACGTATCAAGGAAAAACGCTTCTCAGCCAGAACGCAGGATTAAGCAACACACATATTACGCTGAAAGGCTGTGCCCCCGGGTGCAGCCTTTTTTTTATCTTAGCACTACATATGCAGCAGCCTGTCCCTTTTGTCTGCAGTGAGTGTAACAGTGCATTTAACTATTCTGATTAACACCCATGATATGAAACAGAAACACCTTATTATTTCATTGATTGCCGCTTTACTGATTGTGATCCTGGTCATCCAGAACACAGACGCCGTCAGTCTGAAGCTCTTTTTCTGGACTGTCAACAGGCCATTGATTCTGTTGATTGTCATCGTAGCCCTGATCTCAGCCCTGGCGAGTTGGTTTTTATCCCTGAGTGCGCTGAGTGAAAAGCGGGGAGAGCTTGCGGAGGCCCGTAAGCGTATAAAAGAACTGGAGAAAGAACTGGCATCACGGCCAGCCCCTTCTCCAGCATCTGCTACGGCACCTCCTGCCGGCAATGCGGGGCAGGAAGAAAAGCCTAAGTATTAGTCTCCCAGGGTAGCGACCATCACTGCTTTGATGGTATGCAGGCGATTTTCTGCCTGATCCCATACAATGGATGCTTCACTTTCGAAGACATCGTCGGTCACTTCCATGGCTTCAACGCCAAATTTCTGATAGATCTCCTCCCCCACTTTGGTTCCCCTGTTATGGAAAGAAGGCAGACAATGCAGGAATTTAACCCTGGGGTTGCCTGTTTTGGCCACCAGCTCTTTGTTGACCTGGTAGGGCAGCATTAATTTGATACGCTGGGTCCAGGCATCATCTGACTCACCCATGGAGACCCATACATCGGTATAGAGGAAATCCACGCCCTGGACGGCGGCCGCTGCATCCTCCGTGATCGTGATCTTAGCACCGGTCTGGCTGGCAATCTCACGGCAACGGGCCACGAGGGCAGGGTCGGGATGGGCTGAGGCCGGACCGGCTGCCCTGAAGTCCATCCCCATCTTGGCAGCACCCACCATCAATGAATTGCCCATATTGTTGCGGGCATCGCCCAGATAGGCAAAGCTCACCTGATGCAAAGGTTTGTCGCTATGCTCCATCATGGTCAGGAAATCGGCCAGAACCTGGGTTGGGTGAAACTCATCGGTCAGTCCGTTCCATACCGGAACCCCGGCAAATTCAGCCAGCTCTTCCACGATCTTTTGTCCATATCCCCGGTATTCAATCCCATCATACATGCGACCCAGCACGCGGGCAGTATCTTTCATGGTCTCTTTCTGACCAATCTGTGAGCCACTGGGACCCAAGTAAGTAACATGTGCACCCTGATCAAAAGCAGCGACTTCAAAAGCGCAACGGGTGCGGGTGGATGCCTTTTCAAAGATGAGGGCAATGTTCTTGCCCCTGAGTTTCTGCACCTCATAACCACCATACTTCGCCTTCTTCAGGTCAGCGGAAAGGTTGAGCAGAAAACGGATTTCCTCCGGGGTGAAATCCAGCAGTTTAAGAAAATGTCTGTTTCTGAGATTGTAAGCCATAAAGCCTCCCTTAATTTATGTTATTGATTGATAGTCATTTATTAAACAAGAACGATGCGGGTGCCACCGCCATCCACGCCCAGCATGTCGGAACTGGTGATAATGGTATCATTGCCTGTACGTTCCACAAACTGGATTGCAGCCCGTACTTTGGGGGCCATGCTGCCTTCAGCGAAATGACCTTCCTCGAGATAACGCTTGGCTTCGGCGATGGTCACGCGGTCGAGTGCACGCTCCTGGGGTGTGTGGAAGTTTAAGAAAACCTTAGGTATATCTGTCAGTATGAAGAGTTTATCTGCACGGATCTGACTGGCAAGCAATGAACTGGCCAGGTCTTTGTCGATAACGGCATCGATGCCCTGCAGCTTGTTCGGAGCCACATAGAATGATGGGATACCACCTCCACCCACGGCGATCACGATCTGTCCGCTGCGTGAAAGTTGCTCGATGGATTTGATATTACTGATAACCATTGGGTTAGGAGAAGCAACAACCTTGCGCCATCCCCTGCCCCTCGGATCTTCTGCAAAACGGGCACCAGTTTCCGCTGCATACTTATCAGCATCTTCTTTGGTATAATAAGGACCAACGGGTTTCGTCGGGTTCTGAAAGGCCGGATCATCTTTATCCACCAGCACCTGGGTGATGATGGTGATGATATCGCGCTCCATGTCATTGGCCCTTAATACATTCCGAAGCTGCTGTTCAATAACATACCCAATAAAACCCTGGGAATAGGCCACACTGATATCCAGGGGCATGTCCGGTAACCCATAGACTTTATGCCCTGCCTGGTTGGCAAGGACGATATTGCCGACCTGCGGACCGTTTCCATGTGTAATGACCAGGTTGTAGTTCCTGTTCAGAAGCGCCAGCAGGCGTTCAGATGTCACATACGCATTTTGTTCCTGTTCATCAATCGTGCCTTTCTGGTCTCCCCGCAAAAGCGCATTGCCTCCAAAAGCAACTACACCAAGTTTCTTCATATCGCTCTTTTTGTTTTGTTTCGGGCAAAAATAATACTTTAAGTGATGAAGAAAAAAATCGCTAATTTGCCTGCTTGCATTTACCTAACAGATGCATAAATATCGATATGTCAGATCATAAGGATTACTGTCCTAACCACCAGGCATGTAAAATCGTCGTGGATGCCGGATTCCCCTTGGAACAGGAAGAGCGGACCCATTATATCCATCATTTTTGTCAAAACGGCGAGGCGGCATGGAGCCGCTGCAAGCGATACATGGTCAAAGAAGCATGGCATCTTTGCCCTGATTTCGTATTACCCGACACACGGCTAAGTCCGGATGAAATCCTGGATATTTTTGAAAAGAAAATGATGAACTAATAAACAAACTACCTATGCCACAGCTAGAGATTGAAGGACATGTATTTGAGGTTGACGGGGATGGTTTTCTGGTCCATCCGGAAATCTGGGACAACCAGGTAGCTGAACTCATCGCCCGTTACGATGGAATAGAAGAAATGACAGAAGCACATTGGTCGGTGGTGAACATCATCCGCAAGAATTATGATGAAAAGGGCATGGCGCCCATGATCCGCACGATATGCACAGAGACAGGGCTGAAACTGCGAGAGATCTATGAGTTATTCCCGCTGGGCCCGGCCCGCGGGGCCTGCAGGGTAGCCGGCTTACCCAAACCTGACGGATGTGTTTGAGATGGAAGGCGGGATAGAGACATTATTGTGGATTTCACGGATCAGTCTGTTGTTTTGCCTGTTGTTCTGCCTGTACTACCTGCTTAGGATCATCAGAGCGGGAAGGCCAAGGGATTATGCCAAACCTTCCGGCAGTGCGACATCCGGGGTTCGCTACGCCTACACAGGTGCGATGCATCCAGGACGCAAGGAATCGGCTTATTTGCATCTTCCTACCTATATCGCCGGATTGGTATATCATGCCGGCACGCTCATGGCATTGCTCATATTTGCATGGTGGATATCCGGACTTGGTATCCCTGCTGCCGTGCAGCCGCTTATCGCCATCCTCCTTGCTATAACGGCCATCACTGGCTTGTCCTTATTAATCAAGCGTGCCGTCTCCGGGAAGCTGCGCAGCCTTTCCAATCCGGAAGATTATATGGCTAATTTCATAGTCAGCCTGTTCCAGCTTATCCTGGCGGTAGATCTCTGGCAGGGCAATATCTCTCCCATTCTTCTGATCACTGGGAGCATTCTCTTGATATACATACCTTTGGGGAAGCTGAGACATTGCGTCTTCTTCTTTGCAGCCCGTTACCATCTGGGCTATTTCTATGGTTCCCGGGGCGTATGGCCACCGGCAACGCAAAAATTATCGCAGCATGGATAAGCCGGTGAAGAAGCAGAAGGTGGTCAGTGGACCCTACCGCCTTAACGGCGATGATGGCAAGCTGTATGCGCACCTGAACAGCTGTGTACATTGCGGATTATGTGCAGAGACATGCGTCTACTATCTGGCAACCGGCGACGAGCGCCTGATGCCGGCCCGCAAAGTCGATCTGGTAGCCTCCGTTTACAAGCGCTACCATACCTTTCTGGGTCGTACCATGCCCGGACTTGTCGGTGCCAGGGATTTGGATGAAGCCATGGCGGATGAGATGGTGGACCTGTTGTTTGGCGCATGTACAATGTGCGGAAGATGCAGCATTCACTGCAGCATAGGGGTTGATATCAGCTACCTCGTTCGTACCGGCCGCAGCATGCTGGCGGAAATGGGGAAGGTTCCCAAGACGCTGCAAAGCAGTGTGGACCTGGCGCTGTCAACAGGCAACAATATGGGCATTACGGAAGAGGAACTAAGGGACACCCTGAACTGGCTGGAAGAAGAGCTCAGGGATGAAACCGGTGATCCGGAAGCCCGCATACCCATTGATGAGCCAGATGCCGAATACCTGTATACCCTGAATCCCCGTGAGCCTAAGTTCTTCCCACTCTCCATCACGGCCATGGCAAGGGTCTTTCATGCTGCCGGCGTCTCCTGGACCTTGTCCAGCAAGATGTATGATGTCACCAACTACGCTTATTATACCGGTGATGTAAGCCAGGCCGCAACCATTGCCCAACACATGGTAACGGAAATGGAACGGCTCCGGGCCGGGAAACTGGTTCTTGCTGAATGCGGACACGGTTCACGGGCCCTGCGCTGGGAAGCCCCCAACTACCTTGGGCACACCTTTCCCTTTGATGTCATCACCTCGGTCGAGCTTATGTCAGATTTCATCCGGGATGGGCGGATAAAAGTTGAAAAAAGGCAGACCAAGGGACCTGTGACACTCCATGACCCCTGCAACCTGGCACGCACAGGCGGCATCTGGAAGGAACAGCGTTATGTGCTGTCTCAGACGGTTGCAGATTTTGTTGAGATGCACCCGCATGGGATTGACAACCTCTGCTGTGGCGGTGGCGGTGGACAACTGGCCATGAGTGAATACAATGAAAGAAGAATGAAGATCGCGGAATGCAAGGCCGCCCAGATCCGGAACACCGGTGCACGCATCGTTGTCTCGCCCTGTCATAACTGCATCGACCAGCTCATGCAGATCAACGGCGCCTTCAGGATGGGGGTCCAGATCAAAACCCTGTCGGAGATTGTCGCAGATGCATTAGTATCAGAAAGTAATGATGTCACAACATAGAAAGTAGCACCTATGATTTACCTCGACAATTCAGCCACCAGTTTTCCAAAGCCAGACAGTGTATATGCCTTCATGAACGACTTTTACCGTCATCATGGGGTGAGCCCGGGACGGTCAGGATTTGATGCGGCCATTGCTGCCGAAGAAATGGTCTTCGAGACACGCAGACTGCTCACCCAGCTCTTCAACGGAACAGATCCTAATCGATTGACATTCAGCTATAACGCCAGTGATAGCCTGAATATGATTCTGCAAGGACTTGCGCAAAAAGGAGACCATGTGGTGACAACCATGCTGGAACATAACAGTGTACTGCGGCCCCTGCATCACCTGGCCCATGAAGGGATCATCGAGCTTACCTATGTGCCCTTTGACAAGGATGGCTATGTGGATCCTGATGATATTGCAGCGGCCATTAAACCCAATACACGCATGGTGGTTGTCAATCATTGCAGCAACGTCATCGGGACGATACAGCCTATCCATGAAATTGGTAAAATCTGCCGCGACAAAGGGGTATTTTTCATCGTGGATGCCAGTCAGAGTGCCGGCGCCATTCCTATTGATATTCAGGCTTCCCAGGTTGATGTGCTGGTCTTCACCGGCCATAAATGCCTGATGGGCCCTACAGGAATCGGCGGATCCTATGTCATGGACCACGTGCCTGTCAGGTATACCCGTTATGGCGGGACAGGAGTCCGTTCGGCCCAGGAAACGCATCTTGAAGAATTTCCCTACCGCCTGGAGTGCGGCACGATCAACCTCCTGGGTGTGGCCGGCCTCAATGCAGGCGTCAACTGGATCAATGAGAAAGGTGTCATGAACCTGCATCATCAGGAGATGGCTCTCTGGGAACGCCTGAGAGACGGACTCAGCCAGATTGAAGGAATCCATTTGTATGGCGCAGCCGGTGTAACCAACCACAACCCGGTACTAAGTCTAACGGTCGATGGTCTGGACACCGGCGATGTAGGCACCATGCTGGATGTGGACTACAACATCGCCTGCCGGACCGGATTACAGTGTGCCCCCAAGGTTCACCAGGGTTTGGGTACCGACAAGCTGCACGGCACAGTCCGTCTAAGCATCGGGGCTTTTAATACTGTAGAAGAAATTGAAACAGCCATTACAGCGATGCAGGAAATTGCGCAACTGGCAGCCATGCGTAAGGAAAAGCGCCCAGGTGATACCCTGAAGATCATGGCTTAATATTGCACCACAAGCTTAAGGCTACTGACATTGTCTTTGTCGTCAGTCACCGTGACAACCACTTCATTTTTGCCCTTTCTGAAATGGGCCGGATCTACAAAGTAGACCAGCAATTCATTTTTAGGATCGTATTCCAGCAGCACCCATTTGCCATTCACTTCCATGCGATAGGAACGCACGCCGCTGAGGTTATCAGCTGTCCGGAACCGCAGGCTGGACTGTTGTGTGATCACTTTGCCCTGGGTCACATTGAGTGCATGCAGCCGCGGTGGAACCGTATCTATCCCGATTGAATAATTTCCAAACTCCCTGATCCTGGTCTCGACCCAGCCATCCTTCCATTCCCCGTCGGCATCGCTACATTTACCCTGCTCATTGCATCGCACAATCAGGGCTTTCGACTGAAGGGGCACCGGCAGGTTTTCAGGCCTGATGCGCAGGGTACAGGAGGTATGCAGGGGAACTCCTTTATCGTGCAGTATATGCAAGGGACTGAATGTACCTGGAAGAGCTGGACGGCGGCTGTATTTGAAATGGAGTGAATCGTAAAGGGCATCTCCGGGTATAAATAAGGTCACGCCTTCGTCCGAGAACTGATTATCCTGTTTCCAGCTCATAAACTTGCCTGCAGGTGGTTTACGATGCAAACGCAGCAGCTCGCTATCTACCACAGACTCAACGATCAATGGAAACACAAGTCTGCTTTCGTTGGCGTGGTAGTCGCTGACGATGACCGTAATGATGTAAGTACCCGGCCTTGCCTCCAAGATTCCCCGGCCATGCCGGTCTGTATAAACACTCAGCCGGTTGTTGGGGGCAATCCGGGTCCGTATGTAACGACTACTATTCCGTTGATATTCAGCATAATCAATCATACTATTGATATAACGCGTCTCGTCGAATGAAAAACGCTTCATCTCAAATCCAAAAAAGGGAACGGTATCCCTGAGGACCTGCATACGATAGATACCATTCTTATGCGGTGCGTCGTTGGCGACATCATACACCCTGAAGCCAAAGGACACCTTGCCCCGGATCCGCAGTGTATCTTTGGTTTCAATGCGATGCTGTGACCCCCATCCTGCCACGGGCAGGCTCAGTACAGCGGATGAACCATTGACCAGGCTGCCTTCTCCCTCAGGATAGACACGGATACCTTTGATAGAAGGCTTTATCAGGTCCTTGACGCGAATTCCCAACTGCTGTGGCTCCAGCGGGTGTTGTGTTGCAGCGTCGCGCACCTCAAAATGAAGGTGAGGCCCCCCGGAGCTTCCTGAATTACCGGAGCGCCCGATCTTGTCTCCTTTCTTCACCAGAATCAGTCCTTTGTCAAGATAGAGATCTACATCGAAACGTTCCAGACGGTATTGCTCACCACGGGCATAACGGGCAATATCATCGCGAAAATCAAGCATATGCGCATACACCGAAGTATAACCATCGGGATGATCAATATAGACAGCCTTTCCAAAGCCTCCTGGAGAGATACGGATGCGGGATACCCAGCCATCGGCGATACTATAGACCGGTTTACCTTCTACACCGCCAGTCCGGATATCAATTCCAGAGTGGAAATGATTGGTTCTCAGCTCACCAAATGAACCGCTTAAATAAAGCGGGGGATCCATGGGTGGGTGAAAATCAGGACGTTTCTGGGCATTGAT
>OFEK01001422.1_pt1 | contig 16100 bp, 8 predicted proteins | sample 1521131 | NCBI WGS metagenome assembly OFEK01 (sample SAMN05720209, study PRJEB24109) | activated sludge metagenome | isolation source: Anaerobic digester | place: China | collected 2015-12-16
CTTTCCATCTGTGACAATGGGAAGGTTTTCACCTGTAAATTCCCTGTAAATCTCTCTGAACATGCCAAAGTGCTTGATTTCATCATCTCTTATGCCTTTTATTATGTTTTTGTCTTCTTCGCTGGGAGCAACACTTATTAAGTATTCATAAAACAATCTGTCTTCAGTTTCCCCTGAAACAGCTTCCTTAATAAGCTCAAGAGCTGTTTGCAATTCACCTGGTGATACTAAAGCAGGTGAACATATATCTGTTCCCAAATTAAGATTTGCAGGGGACATTGGCATACTGTTGATGGGCATTTGCATTGATACAGGCATAAAATTCTGATCCATGGGAATACCGCCTCCCCATGCAGCCCAGTTGTTATGATCCATTAGAAGATCCTGGGGATACATTCCGCCCAATATTGCTTCTGTATCAATCATAAGGGGCTGGGGGCCTGCGGCATATTGTCCCTGTCCCTGCTGCATCATCATACATGGGGGCATATTCAAGGGCATACCTTGCATCGGAAATGTAGTGTTTTGTTTGTTATTAAAATAGTTCATATTATTACCAACCTCATACAATACATAATATCTTCTATAGTTATACTATGAAGGGAAATAATAGATTGTTACAGGTTAATTTACTGCTTTTTATGTGTAGACTTAATTAATTCTCAAGGTCAAGTTGCTTCTATTACTGGTTTGCTCTTATTTCAGTGAAAGTCATTTCCTTAGCACAAATAATTGCGGCTCCTGCAGCAGTAGCATATTCTGCATGTTCGGGTATATGAAAATTTACACCAAAAATGACTCCCAACTGGTCGAATATGTTTCTTGTCTGAGGAACATTGGTCAGGTTGCCGGTCAAAACAACATCTTTTATGTTATCAATCCGTGTGGCAAAAACAGAAATCATGCCTATGGTTTGAAATACCAGATTAATGATTCCCAATGCAAGATCTGCTTTTGTAGCCAGGTCACTTATTTTTCCAAAGTTAGATGCTGTAGTTTCAGGCGGTAGTGAGCCAACCGCTGTTTCAGTTGATATATCTCCTATGGTAAGGTCAATATTTGCGAGATTACCTCCTTGAGCTGTTTCAATCAGATCATCAAAGCTCCTTACATTTAGCATCCTATTTGACAATCCAAGGAGTGTGCCTCCACCAACCCCGGTACCACCTATATGTCTTACGCCTGTATTATCTGCAGTAACCAGTGCTGTTCCGGTACCCATACTGACTATTATTGCTTTCTCCAGTTTGCTTATAAACAAGCCTCCCATACCTATAGCCCTAAACTCATCAACCTTGCCGGTAGGAATATTGAAAAGATTATCTGTAATAAAAGAGGACCCTACACCAGTGACCATAATCCTCTCAATATTGTCCAGCTTTAATTTGTTTATGCTTAAGAATTTGCCAAACGCTCCATATACAGAAGAAATAGGATCAGCTGCTTTTACTATCATTGGACTAAACATTTGTTTGTTATCAAAGCCTATTATTTTTGTGGTACTTCCACCTATATCTATTCCAATTATTTTTCCCAAAAAAATACTCCTTTTATATATTTATAATATAATAGCACCTGAAAAGGAAAATGTAAATACTAAAAATAGTAAATAAAATATATTTGTTTTATTCAATACAAGAATGGTATTATAATAATAGCCAAAATGGAGCATTTTTAGCATGAAGGAGAAGATAATGATGAACGATACGCCAAGAAGCGACCGACTTCATATAGCCTTGTTTGGAAGGAGAAATACCGGCAAGTCAAGCCTTATAAATGCTATTACAGGACAGGAAGCAGCAGTGGTTTCAAATGTTGCAGGTACTACTACGGATCCTGTATATAAAAGCATGGAAGTATTACCAATAGGACCTGTAGTGTTTATAGATACACCTGGTATAGATGATGCTGGAGAATTGGGAAGGCTGAGAACTGAGAAAACCAGAGAAGTTTTAAGAAAAACAGATGTGGCTCTTCTGGTAATTGGAGCCGATATGCTATGGGGCAAGTATGAGGTTGAGTTGGCTGAAGAATTTAGGAAACGGTCAATACCTTTTATAATTGTTGCAAATCAGGTAGATAAAAGTGCAAAACAGAGTGAAATAGAGCTTGAAAATTCCACTGTTACCACTATTGTTAAAACTTCTGCTTTAACAGGTGAAGGTATTGATAAATTAATAGAAGAATTAGTAAAAGTAAAAAAGGAAGATGACCAGCGGCTTCATTTGATTGATGATATTATAAAAGAAGGCGATCTTGCAATATTGGTAACACCTATTGATAAAGGGGCTCCAAAAGGAAGGCTTATATTGCCACAGCAGCAGGTATTGAGAGATATACTGGATAATAATGCTATGGCTTTTGTTGTACAGGATAACAGATTAGAAGAAGCAATTAACCGGTTGTCAAGTCCACCTGCGTTGGTAATAACTGATTCTCAGATATTTGGAAAGGTGGGAAATGTTGTACCAGAAGGGATTCCTCTTACCTCTTTTTCAATTATATATGCAAGACAAAAAGGTGATTTAAAGAAATTCTATGAAGCAGTAAAAGAAATTGAGAATTTAGAGGATGGAGACCTTATTTTAATAGCAGAAGGTTGTACCCATCACCGTAAAGATGATGATATAGGTACGGTTAAAATTCCGTCTTTACTTATGAAAAAGACAGGCAAGCATCTTAAATTTAATCATGTTTCCGGCGGGTTTTTTGAAGAAGATTTATCAAAATATAAAATGGTTATCCATTGCGGAGCATGCATGCTTAATAAAAAGGAAATGGAGTACAGACAGGAACACTCTCAAAGCAGTGGAGTACCTATGATTAACTATGGAATTATTCTTGCTTATTTAAATGGAATACTTGAAAGAGCATTGGAGCCTTTTAAGTGAGACATGGGGACGGCTCTCCTGTTTCCCTGTTCAGATAACAGACAGATAAGATTCTTCTGTCTCTAGTGTAGAAAGTTGCATAGTAAAAGTACTTTTTACATATTAACAATATTTTATATTACGCTATAATTAAAAGCATAGACATTATTATTTGTATGAGTGTTAATGATGGTAATTCTCTGGAATGTGTACACCAAAACATATTACAGGAGTGTATTCCTATGAGAAGTTTAAAGAGAAACACCAGTATATTGCATATGTATTTCACATCTTATATAGCGATATTTGCGATACCTTTAGTTATATTAGGGATTGTATTATATAGTCATGCCATAATAGAACTTCAGAATGAGGTAGAAAGGTACACTCAGGATAAAGTAATAAGAATGAAGAACACTCTGGATGCTAGATTGCTTGAAACCAAAAAAACCGCTCTAAAAATATCTTCTGATGAAAATATCAAACCACATATGGTAAATTTAAACGATTACCGCAGCAAAAATGCCATTGATCAATTAAATCGATATTGGGATAAAAACTTAATTGATAACCTTTTTGTTTGCTTTAGAAATGAAAAATATTTATATGGAGTAGCCGGGAAAACCTCCTTTGATACTTTTTTTGCAAATACTATCGGTATAGACTATAATACAAGCATAAGCTTCGCTAATGCACTTCAAAAAACTGATAAATCAATGTTTTTAGGTATAAGCGGAATACCTTCAGGTTCATCAAAAAATATAGACAACTTAATTTGCCTGTATCCTTTGCCATTAGGAGGAGTCAGCAGTTATGGTGTACTAGGAATAATAATAAACCAGGGTACTATTGAGAATCTTGCAGGTGATATACTTGGAAACTCAAAAGGATCTGTATTTATATATAATGAAGATATGCAAAGAATATTTACAATTGGAGACAAAGATTTTTTCCCGTCAGAAAGAGTTATTGAAATTACAGGAGGAAATTATTCAGCAGGAGTAAGCAAATCAAAATTCGAGGGTAGGAACTATTCAGTAATAAAAACAGTTTCTGAAGAATCCGGGTTTCATTTTATCGTAATAATGTCCCCTGAAAGCTATCTCAACAGAGTAATTATCATGAGAAAGCAGGTAATGGTTATAATATTCGGGGTAATTTTAACAGGGATACTACTTGCTTATGTTTTTTCCAGAAAAAATTACAAGCCTATAAAGGTATTGTTTGAAAAAATGAACAATTATACTTCACTAAGTGAACAAAAGGAAATTAATGAACCTTCTATTATTAACAAAAAGGTTAACGAAATAGAAGGTATCGAAAAAATGATTAAAAATATTGTAGACAAAAACTATGGACTAACTGAGCAGTTAAATCATCATCAGTCATTTGTAAGAGATCAGATTTTACTTATGCTGTTAAAAGGTCAGCTTAATGAGAAAGAAAATATAAAAGATTTATTAGCTTTATATAATATGAAATTCGACTATTTATATTCGTATGTATCAGTTATATCCATACAGAAAGTTAAGGAATATGAGACGACTGCAGCTGAGTTATCTCTTTATATTAAAGGGGTAATAGATAGTAAATTGAAAAACAAGCAATTCTATTGGATAGACACGGTTCAGGGTGATTTTGTTCTATTGGTTAACACAACCTATGAAAATTGCTCCAAAATCATGAAGGTAAATCTCTTAAAAGATATTCAGATATTTTTGCAAAATAACCTGGGACTTAAAATTAATATTGGTGTTGGAAGAGTGTATGATAATATATCCCAGATTAGTATATCTTTTATGGAGGCATTGAGTACTTTGGATTACAAATTATTGATAGGCTATGGTAATATTATTTTCTTTGATGAAATGGTATCTTCGGATACAATGGTTTATTGGTATCCTGTAGAAGAGCAGATTCGCCTGTCGCAGTGTATAAAACAGGGAAATATTTATATATTCAGAGATATAATTGATGATATTATCGACAGTATTAAGGAAAAACATCTTCCCATAGGTATTACCAGAACTATATGTTTTGGAATGATTAATACTATAATAGAGGTTCTTAATGAGTTTAATATAAAGGATTTTGATAGTGATGTAGAGGAACTTACAACCTTTACATCATTGGATGACCTTAAAAATAAGATGGAAAATGTGGTATATAAAATATGTAAATATATAAGCGAAAAGAAGGAAAGCAATAATGAGACATTAAAAATAGCAATAATTGAATATATACACGAGAATTACACCAATAATATGTTTAATTTGGATATGGTGGCCGATAAATTTAACATTTCTTCAAAATATTTAAGCAGGTTCTTTAAACAGCAAATAGGATTTAACTTTGTCGATTACATGAAAGAATTAAGAATAAATTATTCAAAGAAGTTGCTAAGTGAAACAAACCTTTTAATAAAGGATATTGTTGAGCAGGTAGGATACAGTGATGTTGCCAGCTTTACCAGGACTTTCAGGCAAATGGAAGGTATTACTCCCGGACGTTTTCGGGAGATGGCGTTAAATACAGTAACACAACAAGAAAAAAATAGTTTCTAAATTATCATCAAGGGAAATAGTTAATGTATTTTAGTAAAAAAGCTATAATATTCGTTTAATATAGAGAAATGCATAGCTGAAATACCTTTAGCATATTTTCAAAACTAATAATAATTCATATAATCATAATTAAGAAATGATAGTTATACACTTACTTAATAGTTATTTATGGAGGTCGCCTTATGAAATCGGAAGCTATACCGGAAGTTGCTATTAGTGTTAAGAAATCCGGCAGCAGTACACTTAAAAAAATGTTAAGTACTTATGAATTATATTTATTTATTCTTCCTACTGTTATTTACTATATTATATTCCATTATGCGCCTCTTTATGGTATTCAACTGGCATTTAAAGATTTTATTGCAACTGAAGGAATTTGGGGAAGTCCTTGGGTTGGCTTAAAACATTTTAAGCTATTCTTCAGTTCACATTATTTTTGGGAATTATTAAGAAATACAGTTGGAATATCTCTATATGCTTTAGTAGCAGGCTTTCCGATGCCTATTATTTTTGCCCTTATGCTAAATGAGATTAGCAGCAAACGTTATAAAAAAATTGTACAAACTGTAGCGTATGCTCCTCATTTTATTTCAACCGTTGTCATGGTAGGAATGTTGTATATATTTCTACACCCTGTATATGGGATAGCTAATTCTCTAATAAAAGTTTTTGGAGTGCAAGCTGTTGATTTTCTAAACAGACCGGAATACTTTAAAAGTATTTATGTATGGTCCGGAATATGGCAGAGTACAGGATGGAATTCAGTAATATATTTTGCTGCATTATCAAGTTTGGATCCAGAGCAGCATGAAGCAGCAATAATTGACGGTGCCACCAGATTACAACGTATTTGGTATATAAATATACCAGTAATTATTCCTACTGCTGTTATTCTGTTGATACTCAGTGCAGGGGGAATTATGAGTGTCGGTTTTGAAAAAATTTACTTGATGCAAACACCACTAAACGCAAATACATCTGAAGTAATATCGACATATGTATATAAAGTAGGATTACAGGGTGCACGTTTTAGTTTCACAACAGCTATAGGTTTTTTTGATTCAATTATTAACTTCATACTACTTATAATTGTAAATCGAGTGGCAAAAAGCCTTTCATCGACAAGCTTGTGGTAAGGGGGTAACAAGTAAATGAAAAAAAGCAAAGATGATATAATTTTTGAAACCATAAACACTATATTAATAACAATATTTTTTGTAATAGTACTTTATCCGCTGCTATTTGTATTAAGCGCATCTATAAGTGATCCATCACTGGTTTCTCAGGGGAAAATTATATTGCTTCCCAAAGGCATCAATTTTAACGGGTATAAGAGAGTATTAGCATATTCTGATATATGGTTAGGTTATAGAAATACCATATTTTATGCAATTACAGGTACTTTGATAAGCTTGTTCCTCACTCTAACCTCCGCTTTTTCTCTCTCAAGAAAAGATTTTATAGGGAAGAACATTTTTGTAGTATTCTTTACAGTAACAATGTTCTTTTCAGGAGGGTTAATACCAACTTATATGGTAATAAAGAGTTTGGGAATGAGAAATACTGTTTTTGCACAGTTGTTACCCGGTGCTGTAAGCTTCATGAATATAATTGTAGTAAGGACATTTTACCAGACGAGCATCCCTGATAGTTTGCAGGAAGCCGCTTCAATTGATGGCTGTTCAATATTCAGGTTGTTTGTTTCAATAATACTGCCCCTATCAAAACCAATAATTGCAGTTATGGGGTTGTTTTACGGTGTTGCCCAATGGAACAGCTACTTTAAAGCACTGATTTATATTTCTGATAGAAAAATTTTCCCGCTGCAGTTAATTTTAAGGGAAATTCTTGTGGTTAACCAAATTAATATGGACTTACTCATGAATGAAGGTGAGTTAGAAGTTATCCATAAAAGAGTTGAGCTTGCAACCTTATTAAAGTATTCAGTTATTGTTGTATCTACTTTGCCGGTAATTGCAGCATATCCATTCCTACAAAAATATTTTATAAAAGGAGTTATGGTTGGGGCAATAAAAGGCTAGAGTGCGATTAAGGCATTTGTAAATGTCCATAAAGTTTTATAGTTTACCATTAACAATTTAAATAATATGCACTTTGATGATTATACGTTCCATATGTTGACAGTTCATATAATTTATAATGGTAACTTAAAAAATAAAAAATAATAAAATCAAGGGGGAAAAGCAATGTTAAAAAAGCCATTTGCTAAAATCTTAAGTTTAATTGTTGTAATGCTTGTTTTAGTTTCGTCCTTTACAGGATGTGTAAAAAGCTCCGGAACAGATCTTTCATCAGAACAAACAAAGAAGCCGGATACCACTGAAAAACAAAAACCTACAGAACCAGCACCAAATGCTCTTGTATCGGACAAAAAAATAACTTTAAAAGTTATGTCCCAAAGAGATGCTATGGGTGGTCCATGGGAAGATTTGAGGCTGTTTAAAGATCTTGAAGAAATGACAAATGTTCATTTTGAGTTTGATGTTGTATTTGAAGGCTTTCAGGAGAAAAAGAATCTCGCACTGGCAACAGGAGATCTCCCGGACATTTTCCTTGGTGCCCTTAATGTTGATGATGAAGAGAATTATGGTCCGCAAGGCATGTTAATTGATCTTACTGAACTAATTGACAAACATGGTAAAAACATGAAAGCAACATTCAGCAAATACCCTACACTGTTTAAAACCATGACTGCAAGTGATGGTAAAATATATGCCCTTGGACAGATACTTGTTACAACTACAATGGGGTCATATAAACCGGTAATTAACTCTACCTGGTTAAAAAACCTTAATTTAAAGGTTCCTGAAACAACAACTGATCTCTATAATGTACTTAAAGAGTTTAAAACAAAGGATCCAAATCAGAATGGCAAGAGTGATGAAATACCTCTAGGAGATATTGGATTTAATCATCTTAACGGGATGCTCCTTACTGCTTTTGGTACAATGGCACAGGATATATCAGTTAAAGACGGTAAAGTTGTATTTACACCTATGACGGATAGCTTTAAGCACTACTTGGAATATATTAATAAGTTGTATAAAGAAGAACTTATTGACCCTATGTTTATTTCTCACAGTATGGATGAATTCCTGGCAAAAACAAAACAAAATCTTTATGGTGTACTAGGAAACATAAGGCAATCAGATTGGACGCAATTTCAAATATTGAATCCTTTAACATCTGAATATAATAGTGAAAAATTTAGCAGCTCAACAGATTCATTGTATTCTGCCGGAAGATTTGCAATAACTAAGAATAATAAATACCCGGTTGAATCAATAAAATGGGCTGATCTGTTCTTCACAGAATTGGATAAAGGTGTTAATGGAGTAACCGGCGCAGCTCTGTGGATTGGTCGCAGAGGTGTGGATTGGGATTTCACTGATGATAAGAAAGCCGTTAAATACTTATTCACACCTGATGAAGGTACAACAGAAATCCAAACTTTACTGAAAAAAGTTTCACCCAGCCAAACTGGGTTTGTAGGCGAACTAATTATGAATGTGCCATTCGAGTCTCCATATTTGAAATGGGTTGGGGAAAACAATAAAAATAATGTATTCCCATATCTGAGAAATGAAAGGTTATTCCCGGCAGGAGCTCGTTTCACCAAGGAAGAGCAAGAAAAGATAAGTATACTAAAAACTGATATTACTAAATTTGTTGAGCAGGAAAGAGCCAAATTTGCTACAGGAGACAACTCCTTTGACAACTGGAATAATTACATTAAGTCTTTAGAAAGTATGAAGGTTGACGAGTATATTAAACTTCATCAACAAGCATATGATAGGTTTATGAAGGGCGGAAAGTAATATTGTATGCTTCCTGGGAAAAGCATCTGTTGCATGCAACAGATGCTTTTCCCATTCTTGAGGATACATCTTCTTTTTCTGTAGACTTAAACGCTACAATCCGTTGCTGAAGTGAATATTATATATGGAAATCGTTTCTTGACATATTTTCCCTCAAATATAGAAAATGCAACCCTTTTTTCATATCCCCTTGACACGTTATTTATTTACATTTAAAATGTTAATGATAATAATTCTCAATAAAATGGCAGGGGGGAGTAAAAAGTGAGGCTTAATGTAAGCACAAGCGCTATATTATATGCATTTGGGTTAACAACATTGGCAGGAATATCTACAGGCATAGGAGGCTTGTTTACAATAATATGCAAAAAGACCAACAAAAAGTTTCTATCGGTCATACTTGGATTTTCTGCAGGAGTTATGATTTACTTATCGTTCATGGAAATTCTTCACGAAGCAATGAATTATTTAACTAATGTGCTTGGTGAAACAGGCGGTTCATGGGCAGCTATAGCAGCTTTCTTTGGAGGAGTTTTTCTTATTGCTATCATAGATAAACTTATACCTTCAAAGGATAATCCTCATGAAAGCCATAAAATAGAGGAAAAGCATACCTGCGATTCAAGTTATAACAACTGGAAGCTTTTAAGAACAGGTCTGCTTACAGCAGTTGCAATAACAATACACAATTTTCCAGAGGGTATTGCTTCTTTTATTTCCGGACTTAAAGAACCATCACTGGGAATAGCAATAGCAATTGCAATAGCAATACATAATATCCCTGAAGGAATAGCAGTATCAATACCTATTTACTGTGCAACAGGCAGCAAAAGAAAGGCTTTTTTGCTTTCTATGGCTTCAGGCTTGGCGGAACCTTTAGGAGCATTAGTAGGGTATTTAATACTTCAACCTTTCCTTAATGACCTGGTTTTTGGTATTTTATTTGCAGCTGTAGCCGGTATAATGGTATTCATATCATTTGACGAACTGCTGCCTACAGCAGAGGAATATGGTGAACACCATTTATCTATCCTGGGACTTATAGGGGGCATGGCTCTTATGGCTGTAAGCCTCATATTATTCATTAAATAGTCTTTCGAACAAATTGTAAATTCAGTGCAAATGCTGGTTCAGCTGGTAAATGATGGCATAAGATTTAACTAAGGTTTACCGCTGAATTAGTTTTTGCACTAAAATAGACTATGGGTGCATATTTTATTTTTGAAGAAATTATTGGAAGAAGCATTAGTGTAGGCTCTAAGTACCGTAACGATAGCTTCTGGAATATATTTCTTCAAAAATATTAAATGCACCAATAGACTATATATTTGTAACACATATTTCCCTATATGAATATGATATTATAGATTATTTCAATTATTTAATTACTTAATCACTTACTTATTACCATGAGATATCCAATACATTAATTGCAATGCTTAATGAATGTATTGGCAGTCACAAACATTTTTGCTGTGTAATCTTAAAATTGCTCAGCAAATTGTTCGACATGAAAAATGGATCATATGAAAGGGGGAGTATGGATGACCGAGAACAGAGGAGGATTTGGCTGCGCAGGGTTTGGCAATGAATGGATATGGTGGATAATTATAATTATAATTGTCATTTGCCTGTTTTGTCCGGGAATTTTTGGCGGTTTCGGATGCAGAGAATAACATATAATTATACTGCTAATTAAGCTGCAGGTATTAATTATTATGGAGCATGCATAGCTAAATAATGAGTTATATGTCCAATGCACTTAATGATATGGTATTGGGCATATAATTTTTTTTTGCAATTTACTTCCTGAGTATAAACAAATATTTATCTGTTAGACTTTGTAATACTGTGGTAAATAATAATAAAATTATTATGAATACTACTACAAATGCGCTTTCCATTGGTAACATAACAAAGTAGTATTAATATATTCGGCTTTTACTATTTAAAAAACTTATAATAGCAAACAATAGTATAAATATAAATATAAGACAAGATGGTGATAGTAATGAGAAAGCAAAGACTTATAATAAATGGAATGACATGTACAGCTTGTGCAAAGGCTGTTGAGAGAAGTGTAGGAAAGCTGGAAGGAGTAAATAAAGCTATTGTTAATTTTGCAACTGAGAAACTCGATATAGAATTTGATGAGAATAAAGTTGGTATAAATAACATACTGGAGACAGTAAAAAAGGCAGGTTATAGAGCTGAGGAAGAAGCAGAAGAAAGTATAAAAGCCAGGGTTGTATATGACACTTCAAAAATAAAAACTTCACAGATTAAAGGTGCAGTATCAAAAGCAGGGTATAAGGCTCTTGAAATTGAAAGGGTAGAAAAGACCGATGCAGATACGGATAGAAAGGAAAGGGAGAGAAAGCTTCTTTGGACAAGGTTTATAGTAGCTTTATCCTTTTCAATACCTTTAGTTTATATTGCTATGGGTTCTATGCTTGGGCTTCCTGTTCCTCATATTATTTCGCCGGAGAAATACCCCGTAAACTTTGCAATCATGCAATTAGCATTAACACTCCCAATAGCAGCCGCCGGGTACAGGTTTTACACAGTAGGTATAAAACAACTTTTAAAGGGACATCCCAATATGGATTCCTTAATTGCAATTGGTACAGGCGCTGCGATTATTTATGGTTTATATGCTATAGCCAGAATACTGGAAGGAGAACTACTCTATGTACACAACCTGTACTTTGAAACAGCAGGTATGATAATAACCCTGGTTATGCTGGGAAAATACCTTGAAACAGTAGCTAAAGGGAAAACATCAGAGGCTATCAAACGTCTTATGGGTCTGACCCCTAAAACTGCAATTATTATTCATGATGGAAGAGAAATAGTAATACCTGTAGAGGAAGTTGAAACAGGAGATATAATAATAGTAAAACCTGGGGAGAAGATCCCTGTTGACGGTGAAGTGGTTGAAGGACACACATCAGTAGATGAATCCATGTTGACAGGAGAGAGTATTCCTGTAGAAAAGACTGTTGGAGACAAAGTTGTCGGTGCAACTATAAATAAAAACGGTATGATAAAGTTCAGAGCCACTAAAGTAGGGAAAGATACTGTATTGGCACAAATCATCAAATTGGTGGAGGATGCCCAGAGTTCCAGAGCTCCAATTGCAAAAATGGCCGATGTTATATCCGGTTACTTTGTTCCTGTTGTAATAAGTACTGCATTGCTTGCAAGTATTTTATGGTACATTTCAGGTCAGCCCCCGGTATTTGCGCTGACAATTTTCATATCTGTTCTGGTTATTGCCTGTCCTTGCGCCTTAGGTCTTGCTACACCTACTGCAATAATGGTTGGCACAGGAAAAGGAGCAGAATATGGAGTACTTGTAAAAAGCGGAGAAGCTCTAGAGGCTTCCCATAAAATTCATACGGTTGTGCTGGATAAAACAGGTACCATTACTGAGGGCAAACCTACAGTAACAGATATTATTGTACTTGGAGATATTACCCAAACCGATCTTTTGCAGTTGGCAGCATCTTCAGAAATAAGTTCTGAACATCCTTTGGGCGAAGCTATTGTTAATATGGCAAAAAAGGAAGGACTTGATTTCTTGAATACCGACAGCTTTGAGGCTATTCCAGGTCATGGAATAAAGGCTGAAATTCAAGGAAAGCTGGTTTTACTAGGCAATAACAAATTAATGGATGATAGAGGTATTGATTTTAATGTAAAAATAGCAGAAACAGATACCAGACTAGGACAGGAAGGGTTGGGAAGGCTTGCGCAGGAAGAGTTTGATAGGCTTGCACAGGAAGGGAAAACTCCAATGTTTGTTGCTTTTGATAATAAGCCGGCAGGAATTATAGCCGTTGCCGATGTTGTAAAAGAGAGCAGCAAACCCGCTATAGAGGCTCTTCACAAAATGGGAATTGATGTAGTCATGATTACAGGAGATAATAAAAGAACAGCACAGGCTATAGCAAGACAGATAGGAATAGATAGAGTATTGGCAGAAGTACTGCCTGAAGATAAGGCAAACGAGGTGAAAAAGCTTCAGCAGGAAGGGAAAAAAGTAGCAATGGTAGGGGATGGCATAAATGATGCACCTGCTCTAGCTCAGGCTGATGTTGGTATTGCAATAGGTTCAGGTACTGATGTGGCTATGGAATCGGCAGATATAGTACTTATGCGAAGTGACCTTATGGATGTGTCTGTGGCAATTCAGCTTGCTAAAAAGACAATGAGAAACATAAAGCAGAACCTGTTCTGGGCTTTTTTATATAATTCTGCAGGAATACCTATTGCGGCAGGACTGCTTTATTATTTTGGAGGTACGTTGCTAAGTCCTGCAATAGGTGCGGCAGCCATGGCATTCAGCTCGGTATCTGTAGTAACTAATGCTTTGAGATTGAGAAGGTTCAAACCAGAATAGATGCTGTGACTCTTGAAGAAAAAGATCGTGAGGAGATATCAAGACTTCGTGTACTAAAGAACATGAGGAAGGAGGCTCCTAAGCCTCCTTTATTGAACTGCTTTTTTCTATATTTTATTAAAGTATGCCCTAATCTCTGAAAACTCCCTCTCCACATCTTCCACACCAGAAGAGAAGCAGGAAGAGGATAATAAACCAGAGAATTGTGTCATTTTCAAGTATACCACCTAAAAAACCTCTGTCTGCCATATTCAATAGTCTCCTTTCTATTTTTTATTCCCTTGCTTTAACTTTCTAGTTGATATTAATTCTGCTTAAAGAGTACAGAGTATTTTATATTACTCATCTCTAAAAACAAAACCATCACCGCATCCGAAACACAGTATCAAGAAAACGAGAATGAAGAACAATATTTCACTGCGGCCTCCGAAAATTCCTTTAACTGGACCTCCCATTATAAAACCTCCTTTCATGGAATTCCTTGAATGTAGATTGCAAAATGTCATGGGTGAACTTTAAATTTACTTTAAAGAAGTTTTTTCGCTGCTAATTTATACTATTCAAAACAAGGAGATATGGTTACAAAAATCTTTTAAAGCTTTTTCATACATATTGGAGATACATTGGAGATACATATTGGGGACGTTCCTTCACTTATTGTTGGGGACGTTCCTTCACAATTTATAAATTGTCACTGCTGCATTAACTCAGATTTCGGTGCAAAATGCAAGATGAAGTGTTACAAATTACAATGTATTGACCGCTGAATGAGTTTTTGCACCGAAATCTAAATTTTGTTCACTTATAATATAACAATAATATGGAATAATAAATTTGTTGATTTATTGGGGACGTAGGGGACGTGATTTATGTATGGGGGGACGTTCCTTCAGATTTATAAAACATATACTACCTACCTGAAGGAGGAAAGTCATGGGAAAAAAGAAAACTATGGATGGAAATGAGGCTGCTGCATATGCATCATATGCTTTTACTGAAGTAGCCGCCATATATCCTATTACGCCTTCATCACCAATGGCTGAAAGTGTGGATGAATGGTCAGCCCGGGGAATGAAGAACATATTCGGACAAACTGTAAAAGTGGTAGAAATGCAGTCTGAAGCGGGGGCTGCAGGGACAATGCATGGCTCACTGGCTGCGGGTGCTTTAACCACAACTTATACTGCATCTCAGGGACTGCTATTAATGATACCCAATATGTACAAAATAGCTGGGGAATTGTTGCCTGGCGTATTCCACGTAAGCGCCAGGGCTATTGCAACCCACGCTCTGTCAATTTTCGGAGATCACCAGGATGTTATGGCATGCCGTCAAACCGGTGTTGCAATGCTTGCATCTGCAAATGTGCAGGAAGCGATGGACATGGGCTTTATTACTCATCTGTCAGCAATAAAATCCAGAATTCCATTTATTCACTTTTTTGATGGTTTCCGTACATCTCACGAATATCAAAAGATTAACACAACAAATTATACAGATATTGCCAAACTTGTAGATTATGATTCCATAAAAAATTTCAGAACAAGGGCTCTTAATCCTCAACATCCCGTGGTAAGGGGCACTGCACAAAATCCTGACATATATTTTCAGGGAAGGGAAGCAGCAAACAGCTTTTATGACAGAATCCCCGAAATTGTTGAGTATTACATGAAAGAATACAGTTCCATTACAGGAAGAGAATATAAGCTGTTTGATTATTATGGAGCTCCCGATGCAGAATACGTAATTGTTGCCATGGGTTCAGTTTGTGATACTACAGAAGAGGTGGTTGACTATTTAAACAGCCGTGGTGAAAAAACGGGTTTGGTTAAAGTTCATCTTTATAGACCATTCTCTGAGAAACATTTCATATCAGCCCTGCCTGCTACTGTTAAGAAGATAGCTGTACTGGACAGAACAAAAGAGCCGGGTGCACCGGGAGAACCGCTTTATCTTGATGTGGTTAAAGTATTATCAAAGTTTCAAAGCATTTACCAGTGTAGAAAAAGTATCAATGGTAATAATGGTAATAATAGTAATAATAGTAATAATAGTAATAATGGCAATAGCAAAAGTATTTATAATATTGGCGATATAGATGGCATTAAGAATTCACCTATAATTATTGGCGGAAGATATGGCCTTGGCTCAAAAGATACAAGACCTTCCCAAATACTTGCAGTATTTAATAATTTAAAAACAGATGAATCCAAGGACCGCTTTACAATAGGCATAATTGACGATGTTACCGGATTGTCCCTGGCTGAGGAAGAAATAATTAATACTGCACCGGAGGGGACAATAAACTGTAAATTTTGGGGCTTGGGTTCTGATGGTACAGTAGGAGCAAACAAAAGTGCCATTAAGATAATAGGTGATAATACTGATCTTTATGCTCAGGGCTATTTTTCCTATGACAGCA
>OFEK01001429.1_pt1 | contig 16032 bp, 5 predicted proteins | sample 1521131 | NCBI WGS metagenome assembly OFEK01 (sample SAMN05720209, study PRJEB24109) | activated sludge metagenome | isolation source: Anaerobic digester | place: China | collected 2015-12-16
ATAGGCCTGTCAGCTCGAACAGCCTGCTTATGCGAGTAACTTATACGTATGACGTTCTCTATATAAAGCATTTCTATCCACGCCAAAAGCGTGCATTCCGGGAAATCCCCCGGGAATCGACAGAATCTTATTCTCCGGAAATCCACGTTCTTCGTATCATGAAGACGCTTGAGTTTCACCGCGACGACGCGAAGGGCCGGGTGACGGTTGTGTGCGCAGATCGTGAGGTGTCGGTCTACTCCTATTGCGGTTACTGCCGGCACTGTGCGGGTGTCCGGGTGGGAAAGCGGATGATCCCGACGCCGCAACGCCAGGCTCTCTCCGGTCTCCGGCAGAGTGCAAACCCGGATGAGAACCTGCTAAACGCCGCCATCATGTTTAACACCCTCGTCCGGGACGGCAGTGCGATCGAGTGCGAGGACGACAAGGGCGAAGGGTTCAGTTCGATGTACCGGCGCTGAATACCGATCTCTGTCCTCGTTTTGCCGCGCCTCTATCGGCACGACGGCAGGGCCCCCTCCTTCGCGCAGGACGGGCGGGGTGCCGCCCACGGAAGAGCGCCGGTGGTCCTTGCCCCGCAACGATCCACCGGCGCCCCTCCCGCGCGAGGCTGAGAAAAAAAATAGGTGCGCGTTCCGGTCAGATCAGGTCGAACGCACGTTTGGTCACCTCGTACGGCCGGACGGTGACGTCGTCTGCCGTCCGGAACGTAGCGTTCCCGACGACCTTCACCTCGTACGTCCCGATCGGCATGTACCGGAACGTATGCGGCGTCACCTCGCCGGTGTTCTTGTTGTAGAGGTAGATCTCTCCACCCGCCGGCTCGCTCGTCACGTTCAGGCTGCCGTAGGGGTAGGCCTCGAGGCGGAACGTGAGGTGTTTGTCGATATCGGCGTTCCGGTCGTCGGTGAGCAGGATCTCCTCTCCTCCGGGCAGGTATCCGGGCCGGGTGACGGTGACGACGTGCGGCCCGTCCGAGACGTTCCTGATGAGGTAGGGCGTGCAGAAGCCGGTCCTGAAGCCGTCGATCAGGATCTCGGCGCCCGCCGGGTTCGACTCGACGAGAAGGCCGCAGAAAGCGGGGTCACGGGGCGCGATCCTGACCGTCTCCCCCGCCTCGGTCACGGTGATCCGGTGAGAGATGTAGCAGTCGCCGTCCTGGACCGTGACGAAGGCGCTCCCTCCGGCCACCTCGACCGTCCGGGGCAGACGGAAGACCGGCCCCCTGCCGTTCAGGGTACACCCCTGGCCTTTGCAGGCATCGGACTCGAGGGATACTTTCCGGACGATGGCCCGGTCCTGCGCATCGATCATGACGGGGACGATGCAGTCCTTCTCCACCCAGACCGCCTTTGTCGGGGTGTCAAACGACTGGCCTTCCTTGACCGCCTGCACCGTATGGCTCCCTTCCCGGATGCCGAGGATAACGCGGGGCGTCGTGAGCGTCATCCTCTTCCCGTCGATGGAGATGGCGGATCCCGACGGCCGGGACATGACGTAGACGCCGCCGGTCCGGTCCAGCCCCGGCTCCCGTTGCGGTTCGTCGAACTTCAGGCGGGCAAGGCCGTCGAGGTCCGCGAAGAGTGTTGTATTGTCCGGGACCGTGATATCGGCCTCATACGGGGTGAACTGTTCCAGTTCCAGCCGGAGGGTGTGGTTCCCGGGCTCGATGGGGCTGATCGTCGCCGGCGTCACCCTGCCGAGGTATGCGCCGTCGAGGAGTATCCGCGCGCCGGCCGGGTTTGAGCCGACGGTGAAGCTCGCGGGCAGGGGCGCGGCCACCCCGTAGGTTCCGAATGCCTTTACGGATACAGTCGCCGTCCCGTTCGCGAGGGTGGTCTCGATGGGCTGCCAGGCCGCTCCCGCGGCATCATAGCGGTACCACGTCGCGTTCCGGGCCGTTCCGGGGGTTGCCGCCGCCAGGGTGAACGGGGTTCCCGTCGTCGTGTTATCGGGGGCGATCCGGTATATCCGCTCCATCGCCATCCCCGGGGGCGGGAGGAGGCCCCGCACCGCGTGGACCGTCACCTCCGCCACCGCACCGCCCGTGCTGTTCGTCGCCCGGCACCCGGCCGGGAATGTGAGGACCAGGCTCCCGTCTTCTGCAGTGTAGCGGACCTCTTCTTCCGGCGCGAGGGCAAACGACCCGATCTCCTCCTCGGGGGCTGCCCCTGCGCCGGAGGACACCTCGATGCCGGGGGACGCGCGCTCCGCTTCATACCGGACGACCAGTATAGCGTTCCGGTTCTGGAGGTGGTCGCCGGCGGCGCCGATGGGATAACTCTGCACCTCCACGGTGTTGTCGGATGCCTGGATGAAGGGGAGGGCGTCAAGGGTTGCGGTCCAGACGCCGGCCGGCCCTTCCTGGAGGGGGTTGAGCCAGTCCCAGGCGTTCAGCGCCACCCGGTTCCCCGTGCCGCCCTGGCCGGACCCGGCGGTGCTCACGACGTAGAGGTGCGCTGCGGATGCCCGGGCGCGGTCGATGGCGCCGTCGAACTTCACCTCGGTCGTGGCATCGTCGGCGGTCGTCCCCTCCCAGAGGTCCGCGAGGACGTCGTCACAGCCGTCCGCTATCCAGTAGTCGATCCGGGGTTTTCCGGGATCGGCGGCGACGAGCACCAGGAGGGCGGCAGGTATGCGGCAGGTGGCCCCGGGCTCCGCATCCATCTGCACCGTCAGGGTGTGGTCGCCGGCGGCGAGCATCTCGGGCGGGATTGCGAGGGAAAACGTCCCGGCCATCGGGGCCGAACCGGTCCCCTGCAGGTCGCGGGTTACGGCAGGCATGACCGGCTTGCCGTCGAACCTGAACGTCGGCGTGATATCGGCGCCGGCCGCCGCCTCTTTTGCATCGGTCACGTAGACGAAGAGGAGGCCGCGGTCGACCGTGGCGTTCTCGGGGATGGCGACCGGGAACCGGAGCTCCGCCGTCGCGCCTGCCGCCAGGGGTTCCGCCGGCCCGGGTGCGGTGAAGGCGAGGAGGGTGCCGTTGATCGAACCGGTCGTCGATGTGTTCAGGTTGCTGCCCTGTATCCCGGAGGTGCCGGACGAGCCGGCACCGCTCCCAATGCCCCCGGATCCTCCCGTATCGCCGCTTTTTTTGGTGCCTTTAACCGAGTAGCCGCTCACGCCGGTCTCTGCAAAACCGGTGAGGTCGTTTGACCACGATATCCCCTGTCCCTGGTTGGACTGGTTGCACCAACCGTAGGCGTTGAACGCCGCGAACGTCTCCATGTTCTCAAAGGAATACTCGATCTTTGCACACCCCTCGTCGGTCAGCCCGTCAAGGAAACTGTTCGGGCCGATTGCACCGATACCGAGATCGATGAACATGATGTAAAACCGGTCTTCGGGGTTGTTCTTGCTCATATCCTGGCCGTAATAGATGGGATAATTCTCCTTGCAGGGTCTCCAGGTCTGCGGCGCGTAGATGAAGTCGTCTTTGGTGAAGTTCCGGTCGATCGCGCCTTCGTTATGCGTGGCCTCGTCCATCGTCGGAGGCTTGTTCAGGACCGGGATAGGCTCCCATTGGTAGCCGCTTGCCTTGATATGGACTTTGAAGTTGTCGGGGACCTCTCCCTGCACCGCCACCATGAGGATGAGGTCGTCAAAGAAGCCCCGGCCGCCTGTGTCGGAGAAGTAGAAGGTGCCCGACTGACTGTCTGTCTCCGTCACCTGCCCGTAATGATCGGTTGGGTCGGTCGTTATGTGGAGGGCGTTGAGCCCGCCGCCGTCGAACTTGACGTACTTACTTCCGCCGTTTGCCATCTGGATGTCGATGTGTTTGTAGTCGGGGAGGGTGATCCCCCCGAAGTCGCCCGCTGCGGCCGGTGCGGCGATGAGGAGCAGCAATATGATGGCCGTCTGCTTCTGCAGCGTGCTATTCCAAATAGGTGTACATTCTCTCATGGGATTACCCGCCGTTCTGCGATGGTGCTGGAAAAGCCAACTCAGGATCTGCACCCGGAAGCCTGCATGTGCATGGATCCCTTTTCGCTGATGGGGTAAGGTGCAACAGCGGAGTATAAGACCGTTATTAATTTGGATGGGTATAAATGAATCATCTTAACATACTTCATACGGCGCTAAAAATAATGATTTTTTATTACCGGTTCCCGGTGGGCACCATGCCGATACCCCGCCGGCCTGTCCGTTTCGTGCAGGATCATAGCGTCGCGATCTTCCCGACGAAGTAGCAGGCAATCTTTGCCGCGTCCCCGATATCGACCGCACCGTTCCCGTTGAAGTCTGCGGCAGGATCGGTCCCCGTCTTCCCGACGACCATGCAGGCAACCTTTGCGACATCGCCGATATCGACGGTCCCATCCCCGTTAAAATCGCCTTTCACGTTCGATACGGTGATATAACCCTGCTTTACGAGGGTGTCGGAGCCCTTGCCGTTGGTGACGGCAAGGCGCACCGCATAGTTGCCTGCCGCCTCGTAGGTGTGGACCGGGTGTTGCCCGGTCGAGGTTGCTCCATCGCCAAACGACCACGACCATGCCGTGGGCTGGCCGGCCGACAGGTCCGAGAACGCAACGCTTAACGGAGCCCATCCGCCCGTTCTGTCGGCCGAGAACGCCGCCACGGGCTTTCCTGCGTTACCGATGACCGAGTAGCCGCTCATCACCTTATCGGAGGAGAGGGCGTTTGTCCAGGCGATCACATCGTCGCCGTTGTTGGGGTTCCTGCAGTAGCCGTATACGCTGAAAGCGGCAAACGATTCCAGGTTATCGAGGTCGTAGTTGATCCTGACCGCTCCCCGGTTCACGAGAGCCTCGTTCGGCCGGAGAACGCCGGCGTTGAGGTCGATGAACATGAGGAAGAAGGTGTTCTCCGCGTCATTCATATCCTGGCCGGCATGGAGGGGATAATCCGCCTCGTTTCCGGTCGGTTTCCAGGTCTGCGGGCCGTAGATGAAGTCTGCCTTTGTGAAGGTCTCGTCGAGGGAGAGGGGTTGGTACGCCACGTTGTCGAGGGAGGGCGCCCGGTTCCGCTCGGGGTTCGGGGTCCAGGTATACCCGTCCGCCGTGATGCGGAGCCTGAAATTGTCGGGGATGGTGCCGTTGACGGCGACCATGAGGAGGATATCGTCCTCGTATCCCTTCCCGCCGGAGTCGGTGGCATAGAAAGTGCCGGTCTGGTTCTCGGTCACCGTCACCTGGCCGAAGTTTGCGGCCGGATCGGTGGAGACATGAAGGGCGTTGAGGCCGCGGCCGATCCCTTCGAACATGACGTTATAGGTATTGTTGCAGAACGCGTTGTACTTCGCCCCGGCGTTGTTTGCCACCCTTATGAAGATGTTGTTGTACCCGGGGAGGACAGTCGGCCCGGGAGGCGGCGTAACGGTGATGAGATCGGTCTTGACCGCGGAGTCGCCGCCGCCGGCGTTCGCTACGGTCAGGTTCACGGTGTAGGTGCCGGCGGCGGCATACGTGAACGTGGCGTTCTGCTCAACGCTATCAATGACGCCGTCGTCCTCGAAGTCCCAGGCCCAGGATGTCGGGTTGCCGGTGGAGAGATCGGTGAACCGCACCGTGAGCGGAGCGTCGCCCGCGGTGACGTTGGCCGAGAAGGCCGCGACCGGTGGAGCCGGCGGCACGCCGGCGACGGTGTAACCGCTGGATTCGGCTCCCGCTACCCGGTTCGTCCAGGATATCCCCTGGCCCTGGTTTGAAGCGCTGCACCAGCCGTAGGCATTGAATGCCGCGTGGGTGGAGAGGTTGGTGAACGCAAACTCGACCTTCGCCCCGCCGTTGTCGGTCAGGGCGGCCCCGGGGTACACGCCGTTCTTGAGGTTTCCGACGTTCAGGTCGACGAAGATCAGATGGGATGCTGCGGAGGGATCGTCGATCTCCTGCCCGTAGTAGAGCGGCAGGGACGGTACCTCGAGATCGCCCGGGCCGGGTTTCCAGGCCTGCGGGCCGTAGATGAAGTCGTCCCTGGAGAAGAGTTCATCTACGGCACCGTCGGCATACTGGTACTCGGACGGCAACTCCGGCGAATATTCACCGGGGGGTGCAGGCGCCCAGACATATCCGCTCGAACGGATGTGCAGGGCAAAGTCGTCGGGTATCGTCCCGTTCACCGAGACCAGGAGGATGACGTTGTCATGGTATCCCCGCCCGCCGGTGTTGGCGACCCAGAACACGCCGGACGGGTCGGTGCCCGCAGTGACCTGCCCTGCGGGAGCAGCCGCGTCGTTCGTGATATGGAGTTCGTTCAGGCCGCCGCCGTCCGCCTTGATGTAGTAGGTGCCGTTCGGCCCGCCGTATGCGGCGCCGTCCAGGTTGTGTTTCACCCCGGCGTCGTTTGCGACGTTAAAGAAGATGTGCCTGGGTGCCGGGAGGGGTGCGGAGCCGGTGAGTTGCCCGGCCGATGTCGCATACGGCGTCTCGCCTGGAGCATGCTCGGGTACGGAGGCGCTCTCTTTGCCGGGATCGTCCGATATCTCCGCAACCGGTTCTGTCGCACTCAACTGTATGCCGCTGTCCGCTGCCGCAGGCAAGGCGATAAGGGCAAAGGCCAATACCAGGGCGGATATCCGCCTCCATGATACGGTGTTTTGAGTATACTCATCAATTCCCATGACGGCCGCTCCTTTCGCCAGGATGGTTTCTGCATTCGCAGGGATGCCAGCCGAGCAATGCAATCATTCTGGTTTACGCTATATGAGCGTTTCTAATCCCGAAGGGATTAATAAGGTTTGTTTTACGAAATTCTCTGATCTGCAAAGTCAATCGGATGAATACTCCTGATGCCCGCCTGCGGAGAAAAAAAGGTGTGATCAGGGTCTCCTCACGAGGAGGAGAGCTCCGCCGAGTGCCAGGACCGCCGCCCAGACCGGGAGGGGCGTGGCCTTCGGCGTCGCCGTGGTTCCCTCGGCGTGTGCGACCGTATCTTTCGTTTCGGTCGGTGTCACGGACGAGGTGATCCCGGGGGTCACGTCGCCGGTTGTGCCGGGAGCCTCTCCGGTCGCGGCGACGGCAAAGAGGCCGAACGCATCGGGGTTTGCGGTGAAGACGGCGTTGCCGTTCTCCTCACCGAGCGCCTCGACCGGGACGTTCTTCCAGCCGTCGGCGGTGTACTGGAGGAGGGCGATCTGTCCTGCGGTGCAGCCCTGCTCTGCGAGCCAGGCGGTCGGCACGGCGAACCGGAACTGGACGGCGGCGAGGTCCGCCTCGGCCGCCTTGTAGAGGGTCGCCTGGACGTACTGGTAGACCGCGCCCGCCGGGGGTTGTGCAGCCTGCGGGAGCGAGCCCTTCGCCATGGTCACCATGGCGTCTTTGATGTCGGTCTTCGCGGTGAGGGTGACCGCCGAGACGGCCGTCATCTGCATCGGGAGGGTGGCGCTACTGCCGGCCTTGAGGTTGCTTGCCGCGCCGACCGCGGTCGATGAACCGCCGCCGCCTGACGAGGTAGACCCGGCGGGCTGCGATGCTGCCGAGACTGCGGCAAGCCCGAAGGCCGAGAGGCCCTTTGGCGATGCAGCCTCAAAGATCATGTTCCCGTCGGCGTCGGTGCCGACGAGCGTCGTCGCAAGCACTTCCTTCGTGCCGTCCTCGGCGAGCCGGATGATCCGGATCGCGTCCACGCCGCCGTGGGCGGCGACCCAGGCGGGGCTGACCGCCATCCGGATAGTGGCGCCGGCGATGTCCTGTCCGTTCTCAAGGTTCGTCCTCACGATGTTCAGCGTGTAGGCGACGTCGCCGAGGGCAAGCCCGCCGGCGCTTGCCGCGAGCTGGAAGGCGCTTCTCGCATCGGCGGAGACGTTCTGCGAGACGGTCGTCGTGAGGCCGGCTCCCTGCGGGAGGCCGGTCAGGTTCAGCGAGACGGAGGCGTTGACCGTGCCGACCGATGCGAGATCCGTGACGATCGGGTTCGTGTCGAGCCTGATGCTCGCGACTGTTCCGTTCACGGTGCCGCTCTCGTTGGTGGGAGCACCCTCGGTCTCGATGGTGAGGGTGAAGTTGTCCTCCTCAATCCGGATGGTGGTCCCGTTGACGGTTGCGTTGGTGGTGGTGGTGTTGATGCTGACCTGCGACTTGCCGTCGTCGCCCGGGGTCACGTTGCAGCCGGGGATGTCGAGGGGAGTGTCCTGGGTCTGGTCGCCTTTCGGCAGGGTCACGGTGGCGACGGCGGTGCCCGCTACGTTGGCGTACGCGGCGGTGACGGTCGTCGTGCCCGGGGCGCGGGCGGTGAAGAGGCCGGCGGTGTTCACCATGCCGACGGTCTCGTTCGAGCTCGCCCAGGTGACGGCGGCGTCATCCATCGTCCTCTCTTCGGTGTCGTAGACGGTCGCGGCGAATGCCTGCGTTGCCCCGACAGCGAGTTCCGCTGCCGGCGGGGTGACGACGATGCGGGCCGGCTGCGGCACGTACAGTTCGGTGACAGTGATGTAACCGGTCTTGACCATGGAGTTGCTGCCGGCCTCGTTTGAGACCGTCAGGTTGACGGTGTAGGTGCCGGGAGTGGTGTAGGTGTAGGTCGGGTTCTGCTCGGTCGAGGTCGCGGCGTCACCAAAGTCCCAGGCCCAGGATGTGATCGCGCCCGTGGAGGTATCGGTGAAGGCGACCGCGAGTGGGGCGTCGCCGGATGTCACGTTGGCGGTGAAGTCGGCGGTGGGCGGAGTAACGGGATCCTTAAATGCATAGATGATATTTTCCGTGGTTCCAATGTAAAGGGTTCCGTCGGATCCGATTGCCGCATGGCAATTAATCCCGCCGCCGGTGGTGTACATCCAATTCAGTGTTCCGTCCGGGTTCAATGCATAGAATTTTCTATCGTAGCTGCCGATGTAGATGGTTCCGTCAGAACCGAGTACCGGCGTACTGCGGATCATGTTTTCCGTGGTAAAATCCCATTTGAGTGTTCCGTCAGGGTTTATTGCATAGACTTTTTTATCATTATTTCCTGTGTAGATGGTGCCGTCGGATCCGATTGCAACAGAGCTGTAGATGTAGGATCCAAAGGTGTAGGTCCATTTGAGCGTTCCGTCCGGATTTATAGCGTAGAGGTTGTTGTCTGCGTTACCAATATAGATAGTTCCGTCTGTACCGATACTTGGGGAGGTACGTTGCATTTTCCCCCCGGTGGTGTAGGTCCATTTGAGCGTTCCATCCGGATTTAATGCATAGAGGTTCTTGTCCAAACTTCCGATGTAGATGGTTCCATCTGTTCCCACAGCGGGCGTGCTGTATAACTGACCTGCATTGAACGTCCATTTAGTAGTTCCCTGGGTTCCATCGTCGGATATTGCATGTAAAGTATTTTTTTGATAACCAGTGGTACCGATGTAGATGGTTCCGTCCGGAGCGATTGTTGCGGAAGATTCGGATATTGAACTATCTGTTGTGTAAGTCCATTTGAGCGTCCCGTCAGGATTGATTGCGTAGAGGTTCTTATCGGTGCTTCCTATATAGATGGTTCCGTCTTTTCCTATAGCAGGTGATCCGTATAACCTATCTCCTGCGGTAAAATTCCATTTGGGGGTTCCATCTGGGTTTAATGCGTAGAGATGTCTGTCAATGCATTCAATATATATGGTTCCGTCCGACCCGATGGCAGGCTGACCCGCTGGATCCTCTATGCTAATCGTGTAAGTCCATTTTATAGTGGCCGTCTGCGGGCCGAGGTAGGGAGACTGCCCGGTATTCTGGAGGTCGTAGCCGAACTTCGGCCAGGCGGTATCGGCAAGGCCTTTCCCGGACGGGGTTTCGCCGACCGTTATGTAATCCTGTTTTATCTTGCTGTCGGTGCCCGCCTCGTTCGTCACCGTAAGGTTCACGGAATACGTTCCCGCGGCCATGTAGGTGTGCGTTGCATTTTGAGCTGTCGAGGTGGCTCCATCGCCGAAGTCCCACTCCCAGGCAGTCGGGCTGTTGGTTGACGTGTCGTTGAAACGCACGAAGAACGGCACAGCCCCGCTGGTTGCGCTGGCGGTGAAGTCCGCGATGGGGGCTTCCGGGAGCGGCTGGCCTATGACGGCGTATCCGGACGACCCGCTGGTGCTCAGGCAGTTGGTCCAGCGGATGCCCTGGCCCTGGTTCGAGGAGACCGTGTAGGCATACGCATCGAAGGCCGCGAGCGTCGGCAGGTTCTCGAAGGAGTACTCGACCTTGATCGCCCCGTTATCGGTGACGGATTGTCCCGAGAAACTCGGCTGGCTGAGCGTATTCACGCCAAGGATGCCTGCGTTCAGGTCGATGAACAGGATCGAGAAGGTGTTCTCGGTATCCGCCATGTCCTGCCCGTCGAAAATGGGGTAGTTCGCCGCCGCGCAGGGCCTCCAGATCTGCGGTCCGTAGAGGAAGTCGTCCTTGGTGAACGTCTCGTTCAGGGCTTCGGAAACGTAGATGATGTCATCGAACGCTGGCTTGGCGTTCTCGGGCACTGGCGTCCACTGGTAGCCGCTCGCCTTGATGTTGACCCGGAAACTATCGGGTATCGTTCCGTTGACGGCGAGCATCAGAATGCCGTCGTCGTCCCAGCCGCGGCCGCCGGTGTCGGTGAGGTAGAAGACGCCCGCCTGGTCGCTGCTGAATGTGACCTGGCCTGAAGATTCCGCCGGATCGATTGTAATATGAAGAGCGTTCATGCCCTGACCGGCGTTCTGGTCTGGGCTGAAGAAGTGATAAGTGTTGTTGCCGTAATCGTTGAACCGGGCGTTCCCGTCGTTTGAGATCTGCAACAGCACGTTATTGTTCGATGGTATTACTGCGTAGATGCCGGGAGTGGTATCGATGTCGATATACTGCGGCAACTGCTCGATCGCTGCCAGCGTCACCTCTTCTTCGACCATTTCGGTCAGTGTTGGTTCGGGTGTGCCATTATCCTCCACATCGACACTCGGAGATATCTCATCGGGAATCCCGACAGTCGGTTCGGTTGTGTTCGACGCCAGGTCGGCTCCCAGCGCCACCGCCGGTACGGCGATGATCGCGAGGATCAGCAGCAGGACGGCTATCCGCCCCTGCCATGGACCGTTCTGAATACGTTTATCCCCTGTCATAATACTTCCCTTTCAAATCGAGAATTCTCGAAGAAGTTTCTGCGGAACCGGCACCCCATGTGCCTGCATCGCTATAACCGCTCTCTGAGAATGAGTAAATTTTTAATCGAGAGGTATAAGGTTGTTGCTAAATCGGGCTGTTTTAAATGAGTTTAGTTAACAAATTTGAGTTTTCACTAAAGATAATGTATCTTCTGCAGACGTGGCATACTCCTCCTGCCCACAAAGAACCGGAGAGCTAAAGGATGCGACAGGTGGTGGCGATGAAAAAATAGACGATCTGGAGTCAGGTGCGGCCTTCATCTCCGGTGCGTCTGCTCCGCCGGCGTCGGGATCAGCACCGGGCCGTATTTTGATATGGAATCTCGCGGGAAGGGGTTAGAGTTCCCCTATCTTCCCGACGAAGTAGCAGGCGATCTTTGCCGCATCCCCGATATCGACCTTCCCGTTCTGGTTAAAGTCCGCGGCCGGGTCGGCCGCCGTCTTCCCGACGACCATATAGGCCACCTTCGAGACGTCGCCGATATCGACGATGCCGTTTCCGTCGAAATCGCCTTTTACGCTTTCCGGAGGCGTGCCGTAAACATACCAACCGCTGAACTCGCCGGTATTCCCGATCAGGCGGTTTGTCCAGGTGGTGAGGTAATCGTTCACCTCATCCACGTTCTGAGAGTACCCGTAGACGTTGAAGGCCGCCATCGTCTGGAGGTTCTCGATCGTGTAATTCACCCTTATCGGATAGCCGTGGAGAACGCCGGTCTTCAAGTCGACGAACATTATCCGGAACTGGTTCGATTCGTCGCTGACATCCTGGCCCGGATAGATCGGGTACGTGGTACCTGCCGCCGGCCGCCAGGTCTGCGGACCGTAGATCAGGTCGTCCTTCGTGAACCACTCGTCGACCGTCGGATTCACGTAGGTGCGATTCTCAGGCGTGGGTACGTCGCGACAAATCGGAAGCGGCGTCCACTGGTATCCGTCGGCCCGGATGTGCAGGCGGAAATCGGCGGGAATGGTACCGTTCACCGCAACACACAGGAAGACATTGTCAAAGTATCCCCTGCCGCCGGTGTTGGTGGCATAGAAGGTTCCGGATAGGTCGGTGGTCTCTGTCACCTCTCCGTATTCGCTGCCGGACCCGTTCGAGATATGCTGAGCGTTCTGTCCGCCGCCGGACCAGCGGATGCGGAATGAACCATCGCCGAAATCATTGAACCGGACGCCCGCATCGTTTGCGACCTTGAGGTGAACGTCGTCGACTGCGGGGATGACGCCGCCTGCCGGTGTCTCCGCACGTTGCACGCTCACGTGTGCGGTTCCCGCCACCCCGCCGCTCGTGGCGCCGACCGTCGCCGTCCCGGCCTTCAGGGCCGAGAAATACCCGGTGGTATTCACCGTGCCGACCGCCTCATCGCTGCTCGTCCAGGTGAACCCGGCGTCCGGGATCTCCGTGCCTTCCCGGTCGGACAGTACGGCGGTGAACTGCAGACCGTCGCCTGCCGTCAGGGTCACATTATCCGGGGTGACGGTAACAATGCGGTTGCTTGGTTTGACGATGGGGTAGTAGTCCTTCTGGGTGCCGGACACGACATACGGTTCGTCGCCGATCCCGTCGCCGTCGGCATCGGATCCGACGTACCGGTCCCAGTAATTTCCGACGTAACCGGTTCGGGTGACGTTCTCGAAGACGTAGGTGACCGGCTCCGTCGAGTTCCAGGTGGCGCTCGCACTGGATATTGCAATATCTCCGGTATTATTCTGAATCCTGTTGAGGTAGAAGACATTACCGTAGGTGCTCTGCAGTAGAATGCCGCCATAGATAGACTGATATTGGATGGTGTTTCCGATGATAGTGCTGCCATATGGACTGTTCAGCATGTACAGCCCATATTTTCCATTTGTCATTGTGTTGTTAGTGATTTCAGTACCTACCGAACTACCGCTGAGATAGATCGCATAGTCGCATTCGGTCAGGATATTGTTGATGATTTTGGTCTTTTCTGGATTACCTGTGAGGTAAATCGCGTAGTCGCAATTGATCAGGGTATTGCCGAGGATTGTCACATGGTACGAATTACGATCGCTTGCACCATAGACAATAATCCCTTCCTCGGAGGACGAGATCGTATTTCCTGATAGCAGATCCGAATCGGCCCCTCTAATGACGAAACAGGTGTCGTAGAACGAATAGAATGTATTGTTAGTGATCCGATTTTCACGGGTGTCCTCCAGAATGATGCCGAATTTCGATTTCGTGACAATATTATTTTCGAGAAGGCATCCGACGGCTCCTGTGAGTGTTATCACGGAAGATGCTCCGTTGATCCCCTTAATCGTCAGCCCCTCAATGGTCGACTCGTTGGCCGAAAGGGAGAACACGGGTAGGTCCTTGTTGGCAGAAGTGATGATTGTCTCTGCCGGGCCGCTCTCCGAACGAATCGTCAGCGAGCTGTTCACAACGACGTTTTCCTTGTAACTTCCCTTCCGGACGATGATCGTATCGGATGGTCCTGCAACGGCTACGGCGGCACCGATGGTCGTGTAGTCCCCTCCACCGGAGGCGTCGACGATCCAGGTGTGCGGCTCCGTCGTTGCCGCAGAAATCAGTTCAGGTAACAGGGAGGTGACAGTCACGTCCGCGGTCCCGAGCACCATACTGTCTGGGGTGCCGGCACTGATTACCGCAGACCCGGGTGCAAGCGCCGTGAAATACCCGGTCTCGTTCACTGTTCCGACGGATTCGTTGCTGCATGCCCAGGAAAATACCATCCCTGAAATCGCAGAACCCGATACATCGTACGCCGTGGCAATACATCGTTGCATGCTGCCCGGAGTCGCTTCAGCCGTTGCCGGCGTCACATCGATTTGGGAGACCTCTGGCATCCCGGCTGATCCGGTTGCGTTTGACGGCAGGTCGGTACCCAATGCCGCCGCCGGCACGGTGCCGAGCACGAGGATCAACAGCATGGCGATCACCCATTCCTGCAATCTTCCGGTTCGACTACAACTATCTTCCATGTCAGACCAATCCTTTCATTCAGTAGGTGTAGGAGGAAATCTACACAAAACCGGGGATCGGGTCGCCTTTATTTGCGTAGAATCTCTCAATCCAATGTGTTACGATTTAATAACGCATTATAAGAAGATACTGAATTTACGTGGGGTTAATGAGGGTCAATTAACGTGATCTCTCTCCTTTCTCAAGGAGAACCTTTCCTGTCCTGCAGCACCGCCGTATCGTCCTGAAATATGATGGAAAAAATCGTGCGACGGGACATATCGGCAGGATCGGGCTGATCGGGGAATCCCTCCAGAGTAGATTCTTGACCATCCCTACTTCACAGGGCATACACGGTGAAACAAGAGTCCCTTCCGGAGCTCGAAAAAAAAGGGAGGGTGGTTGTTGTGTTCAGGTGCTGATCGCCCAACCGCTGCTCCCGGCTCCGATGATTTTGTTCGTCCAGGAAATTCCCTGCCCCTGAGCTGACTGATTGTTCCATGCGTAGGTATCGAAGTAAGCAGCGCCCTCATACCCCGTAAGGTCATACTCGACCATGACCGTCCCGCTGTTCTCAAGGTTGGTCTGGTTGACCGATCCCGCGTACAGGTCGATGAGCATGATCTTGAACTGCTCGTTAGCGCCTTGACCGTAATATATCGGATAGTCATCCAGGGGCGCAGGTCTCCACGACGATGTGCCGGGGAGGAAATCGGTGTTCTCGAACGTTTCGCTAAGTGTCGATAGATTGTAATAACTTCCGTTAAGCACTGGCTTGTTTCCGCTTCCTGTAGGCACCCACTGATAACCAGAGACGCTCAACGTTAGTTCGAGGTTAGAGTGTTCGGTCGAGTTCGGCACGGCAAACAGCAGTATCACATCGTCATGGTACTGGGTATCCGTGCTGGTGTCGGAGATGTAGAGTGTGCCCGATGCCGGCCGGTTGGTGTACACGGCGCCGTCGAGGCTCGATGGGCTGTCGGTGATGTGTATCGCGTTCAGTCCGCCGGTAGGCTTCGAGAAGTTGAAGTAGTACGTGTTGTTCCCGAATATGTCGAATCTCGCTCCGTCATAGTTCGCCACGGCGGCATATGTCTGGTTGTTGTCCGTGAAGACATCGTCGGCCGCGGAAACCGGCACGATGCAGACGGCAAGCATCAGCAGGATCGCCGATGCCGTCATCGCACCGAGTCTCATTGTTTTTCCATTGTTTTGCATGTCAATCATCTCTTTCCCTTGAGTGTAGCCGCGCCGCATGACGGCCGGGCTACTGCCGACAGAAGCCGGACGAAAAAGGTGACTAACGATCATGAGCAAACGGCCGCTGTCAACACCCCGCATTAAGGTCATCATATTATAAATACTTTTCTTATATCGATTTATGCCGAATATTCATGTGATCAGGCCGATAAGATGAAATAATGTGGAGTAATTGGGAAAATATAGGAAAAAACCTATGTTTCGGAAGGAAGGACTTATACTCTATGACGATCCGCTGGATGAGAGATCGCGCATACGCTGCGATGTGCCGGCGCGTGGCGGATGCTTGCGATACGGATCAGCCTTTCCTGCCTGCGGGGTTTTTTTCGTAGTGTGCAGAATGGTATTGTCGAAGGGGCATCGCAAGCCCGGGTCAGGGCACCGGACGGCCTCGCGTTTTCAGCGCCGGATCGGGTGTCATCGCGCCATCAGGTACTTGCCGATAAATACGCCCGTCACCGTAGGAAAACCCTATGATATCCTCGAAACCGGTAGATCACTATGGAGTGGAGTTTTTCTGTGGTACTGCCGCAGGAGCCCTCCCGTATTCGAAACCGGTTTCGTTAATCTGCCCTGATTAACCCATCCCCAACTAACAACCGTCAAATAGCATCTCCCCCAACCTCTCTTCCAGGAATCAGCATGGCAGGCACGGATACGGAGATTGCAGCCCTCAACCGCCGGGCACGGGAGCACGCGGCCGCGCTCGACGCGGTTCGCTCCGGCATGGAGACGGTGATCATCGGACAGCAGGCGGTTATCGACC